>Ga0115567_10004876_pt1 | contig 13039 bp, 12 predicted proteins | sample COGITO_mtgs_1204_2_FD_88679 | JGI IMG/M metagenome (GOLD analysis project Ga0115567, IMG submission 88679) | Pelagic marine microbial communities from North Sea - COGITO_mtgs_120412 | ecosystem: Environmental > Aquatic > Marine > Epipelagic | place: Germany:Helgoland, sampling site Kabeltonne...
GAAAAAAAATGAACATTAAAGACCGTAAGAAAGACCGAAACTAAGGGCTTGATTACCTATAGATCCATCAAAGCGTTTTCCAAACAGATTATACGGTGTAAAGTAATAGTTAAATTCTAAGCCGATATAACTTTGTTTAAAAGCAAACACTTTTATGCCCAAACCTGCATTTAAAAAAATGGTTTCACTACCATAATGGGTGTCTTCACTATTTTTTTTTGAATCGAACTCTTTTGCATCCGTCTGTAAAAAACTAAATCCGCTACCAAGCCTAGCTTCTACAAATGTGCGGGCACCCAACTTCTCTACCCGATTTATAGACGCTCCAAAATGCCCGCTTAATAGATTGATACGCCCTGTTACTATTGAATCATTACCAATAATTTTGACAGGATCTTTAGATTGAGGTAAGAAAAATACAAGCTTAGGATCGAGCCTCAATTTATCATTTAATTTAATACCACCAATTATACCTAAATACGGACTAATATTTATGGCTTTTTTAAAGGTTTGTAAGGGAACATAAGTTCCTGTTTCAATTCTAATTGTTGGGCCTAAACTACTTTCTTGCGGTAGATTTTTCTGCGCATATGCAATTACGGATAACAACATTATAAATATTGCGATACTTCTTGAATATATTTTCTTCATAATTATTAAAATTTAAATTCTAGAGAAACTGAAGGCACTATTATAAGACATAGAATTTCCAAAAAGAATCAACAATGCAGCTTCAGAATTATATGCACTATTGATAAGTAATTCATTGTTTTTTGAAATTCCGATTCTTACTTTGCTCTGCGAACAACCTCCTAAAATATATGGAATACCGAAACATTCTAGCTCATTATCCTTAAAATGAAACATTCCGTTTGAACGAAGACTACCTCTAATTTCTACAGAATCTATCGATACATCATCTTTTTTTAAAACACATTGAATAAGATTGTTTTTTAAAGTTTTTATTGTAACCTGATAGTTAGCTAGCGAGTCTGCTTCTGAATCTGAAAGTCTCAAATAGTGATACATATTTAACCTTGTTTTATAATTTGGCTCATAACTTTCACCCTTTTCGTTGAAATAATTTGAAGGATTCATAGAATATGTTCCGTCAATAACGGAAAGTTCTGTAGGTGCTATTTCTGCTTTAACATTGCGAACAATTCTGGTTCTAAATGACGCGCAGCTGCAAATAGTAAAAGCAAGTAAAATTGTTGTGATTACATTTTTCATCTTGATTGGTTTTAAATTCAATAACAAAACTATTGTAGTATTCACATATTAAATAGTGATAATTACATAATAAATATTATCTTTTGCGAAAATCACAAAAATGCAGTCTAAATTATTTTCGATAATTTCTAAAAAATTATCACCAACAACTTCACTTAATGAAGCTGTTGCTGCTGCTCTAAATTTAAGTTATGATGCGGCACATAGAAGAACCGCTGGAAAAAGCAAATTATCTCTTGAAGAAAGTTTAAAACTTTCAGCATATTTTAATGTTTCCATAGATGCATTGTTAGAGAACGAACAGCATAATATCGTTGCCGTAGAAAAAACAAAACAGATAGAAAACAATGAAGATTTAGAAAAGTATTTTGAAGATTCTGCAATTTCTGTAGGTGCTTTGAGCAAACTAGAAAATGTAAAATTATTCTACTCGGCAAAAGATATTCCTTTATTTTATACACTCAAAGGAGACTTATTGACAAGGTTTAAAATATATGTTTGGATTAAATTATTATCACCATCAAATGAAAGTGTATCATTCAGTAATTTTAAAATTCCGCTCAAAACATTGGAAGCTGCAAAAAAACTAGGAAATCTATATGAGAATATTCCAAAAGTAGAAATATGGGATACAACAACATTTAATAGCACACTTAAGCAAATTTACTTTTATTATCAAGCAGGACTTTTAGAATTTGAAACTGCTCAAGAGCTTTGTAATGATCTTACTAAATTATTGATTAATATTAAGTTATCAATTACAAATGAAAATAAGGATTTTCAATTATACCACAACGAACTTTTATTAATGAATAATACAGTATTTATAAGAACTCCTTACACTCAAGCCTTTTATGTGCCTTTTACATTTTTATCATACTTTTTAGCTACAGATGATTCTACTTGTAAACAGGCAGAATTTTATATAGAAAAACAATTGAGTCATTCAAAATTATTAAATACAGCAGGCGAACGTGAGCGTAATCTTTTTTTTGAAAAACTAAATACAAAAGTTAACGCACTTTCGCAGCTCATAGCTGCAAATGAGACTTTAAATTTTGAATAGATTAATAAATTACATTATCGCTCCTGGTTACTTTATAAAACGTCAATACCAAAAAGCTTTAAATCAAAATAAGTTTTACAACTGAATAAAGTTAAATGCTAATCTAATAATATTGCATCTGCAGATTAAAACTAAATTTTTATTATTGTAATAGAAAATAAAATATAATCAAAGTTGAAAATAGGCTCCAAATTAAAGGAAAAAGTAAAAATCCTAAAAGAACAGATTCACGTTTTAAGAATTGCCTACACAGATAAAAGAACACCTTTTGTCGCAAAATTATTGATTGGATTAACGGTTGGCTACCTATTAAGCCCAATTGATTTAATTCCAGATTTTATACCTGTTTTAGGTATATTAGATGATCTTATATTAGTACCTATATTAATAAGTATTTCAATCAAGCTTATTCCTGAAAATGTCTTGCTGGATGCAAAAAACAAATTGGAAACCAATCCTGAAACTCTCAAAAAGAACAATTGGTTATTTGCCGCCTTGATAATCCTATTTTGGCTTTTCATCCTTTATGTGACATATAGGTTCTTTAGTAACGAATAATTTTAAGAATATCCAGTTAGAATTTTACATTGAAGGTTAATTTAACATCTCGTTACAAATCATTTCCGTAGATTTAAATAAGAACCCAAAACATTATAATGCTATTAACACGCCTGCTTTTAACATTTTTGTATTTTCCCCTTTCTATGATAGCACAAGATTCGGTCAATTTAGACAATAAAGTAATTCCAAAAAATATTGAAAAGGAAGCGATTACCGCACTTTCCCATTATCCAGAATTGAACGATACCGAGATTATATTTCAATTTAAGGATACTATAAAAAAATCTACGATGCAGGCGCAGCCCAAATTCAGTAGTTTTTTAAAATCGAAAAATAATAGAAGCTATATTATACTGATTAGCCGAAATATACAGATCGACCAAAAGGAATTCACCATAAACGACATCCCGAGCGACGTTATCGTCGGTTGGTTGGGTCATGAATTGGGGCATGTAATGGACTATCGAGATAGAAGTGCCGTTGGTATGCTGATATTTGGTGCGAAATATCTATTTAGCTCCCACCACATCAAGGAAGTAGAACGTGCAGCAGACACTTTCGCCATCCAACACGGAATGGGCGATTACATCTTAATGACTAAAAATTTCATCCTTGAAAACGCGAGTATTTCAGAAAGATACAAAGATAGGATCCGTAACTTCTACATGTCTCCTGAAGAGGCTATGCACTTGATTAATGATCATTCAGAAAAAGCTAAGAAAGAAGCGCTCGATCTATAGCTATTTATTTTCCTTTACAAAGGTTTCCCATTCCTTGAATTTTTCTTCGTTCATCACGCGTTCCATTTTGACTTGGCCGCCTTTTTTCTTATTGCTGGCATTCCATTCATAAAACACATCGGGTGAAACAGTACTTACGATAACTCCTTTCAATGCTTTAGAACGCGCAACCTTGTAGTTTTTATTCGCTTCCTGCAACGCTTCGTCCAAAGCCTTGGAGATCTTCTTCTCATCAATTCTAGATTCTGTACCCAAATACCAATGGTGATTGAATTCATCATTTATTTTTACCGCCGCTAGGGTAAATTCTGGGATTTCTATGTCAAATTTTTCCTCGATCTCGCGCAATGCAACGTCCATTTTATTTACAGAGAGTTGCGAACCAACAACATTTAGAAAGAATTTCGTGCGACCTGTAATCATAATCTCTGCTTTTTCAACATTTGTAAAAGCGATGGTATCACCGATTAAATAGCGCCAAGCTCCAGAAACAGTACTCATTACCAAAGCATAATCTACATCTTTTTCCACTTCGGAAAGTGACAGTGAAGGTGCTTCGTCTTTTAATGAACCATCTTCATTTATATATTCTGGTTTAAATGGAACAAATTCAAAATAAATTCCGTTGTCCGTCACCAATTTCATGGAAGTGGTTTCTGGTCTTTGCTGAAAAGCGATAAACCCTTCCGAAGCTAGATAAGTATCGATTACCGTTACAGGTCTTGAGAGCAATTGTCTAAAACTTTTTTCGTACGGTTGAAAAGCCACACCACCACTTGTGTAAACCTGAAGGTTGGGCCAGACATCGTGTATTGTTTCTACCTTATGGAACTCGATAACTTTTTTCATCATAAGTTCCATCCACGAAGGAATTCCGCTTAAAGCGCCAATATCCCAAGTTTTGGCACGCTCTGCGATGGTTTGCACGCGCTCGTCCCAATCTTCGATCTTAGCAATATCTTCGCCCGGCTTGTAATATCCCTTAAACCAAAATGGAATGTTGCTGGCAGTTATGCCGCTAATTTCGCCTTCCAAAAATTCGTCGCGTTTTTGCAGATCTGTCGAGCTGCCCAACATCATTATTTCCTTTTCGAAAAAATCTGTTGGCATATTAAAATTTGAAAGTGCGCTTACTTGTTGTAAGCCTGCATTGCGAATGGCATCGATCATTTCATCTGTAACTGGAATTCGTTTACTGGTTTTTCCCGTTGTGCCACTACTTAATGCGAAATATTTTGGTTTTCCCGGCCACACGATATTTTCGTAACCATCTTGTACGCGATTCCACCATTCTGCTTTCATTTTATCATAATCGTGAAACGGGATTGCGGTGGCGAAATCCTTCGGAAGATCTTCAGACTCCAATAATCTTTTAAAACCGTAATATATTCCGAAGGAAGTATTCTTGGCCGTATCCAACAAATGTTTTAATACTTCTTTTTGAGCTTCAACCGGATTGGTTTCAGTAGTTACCGAATCTTTTAGATCGATCGCGCTTTTTATTATAGAACCTAAGATTGCCATTTATAGAAATTATTGGTGTTGTAAATATGATTAGAAATTTTCAGAATTTAAAAATAAACAATGGGAATATTAAAATTTAAACTTTAGAGCAACATTAACCTTTTTATTATGGGCGGTGTTTTAAGTATCTTTACGCAATGGCAAACCATCCAGATTCTACAAGGCTAAATAAGGCAATAAGCGATAGCGGCTATTGCTCAAGACGACAGGCAGATACGTTAATTGAAAGAGGTCGTGTAACTGTAAACGGGGAAACAGCAACTTTGGGTGATCGAGCGATGCCAGATGATATTGTGATGGTAGATGGAAAAAAGATCAACGAAAACGAAAATCTAGTCTATATTGTTTTAAATAAACCTGCGGGAATAACCTGTACAACAGATCAAAGGGTCGAAGGTAATGTAGTTGATTTTATTGGCCATAAAGAACGTATCTTTCACGTTGGCAGATTGGACAAGCCTAGTGAAGGCCTTTTGTTGATGACTAATGATGGTGATATTGTAAACAAGATACTGCGTGCAGGCAATAGACACGAAAAAGAATATATCGTTAAGGTCGATAGACCCGTAACTTCTGAATTTATAAAAAAAATGGGGAGCGGCATACCTATTCTAGAAACTGTTACAAAGCGTTGTGAGGTTGTACAAATGAGTCGCTTCGTATTTAAAATAATATTAGTACAAGGTCTTAACAGGCAAATTCGCCGTATGTGCGAGTTTTTAGGGCACGAAGTAGTAGCTCTGAAACGCATACGGATTATGAATATTGAACTCGGTGAACTTCCTCTTGGTGAATGGCGAGATCTAACCGAGAAGGAGCTGCAAACATTGAAGGATGACGTTAGCGAATCTGAAAATATTTCAGAAAAACAAAAACGTGAATTAGTCCATCAAGAAACTAAGGCAGATGAAACCGAAAGTCACGAACCCAGAATAAAAATTAGATCAGAGAAAAGAATCGAGGATAATCTTGGAAAAGGCAGAAGAAGACGTGGGCCTAGATAGATTGTCCCTATTCTTAACATTAAATCATAACGCTATAGATACATATTCTTACAAAAATCTACTAACCATACTATGCTCTTTTAATACATATTTTTCAAGAAGTTATTTTCAATAAAACCAACTCCAAACGAATGAAACAATTATTTGTTAGATTACTTTCTTTTTTCAACACGATACAAGGTAAGATTGCATTTTATCCAGCTTTATTGGCATTTGCAGGCCTCAATTTAGCATTCGTCATGCAGATTGTAGAAGAATATGGCGTTTCTAATGATTTGATGGAGGTATTGCCAAGATTGATCCTAGAAAATGGTGATACCGCTTTGACTATTATGAGTACTTGTGTTGGCGGCCTTATTTCAATGATGGTTTTCAGCTTTTCTATGGTAATGCTATTATTGAGCCAGGCTTCCAGTAATTATTCTCCACGGCTATTGCCCGGATTGATCTCAGATAAAAGACATCAAATAATCCTTGGGTTTTATATGGCTACAATTATTTACACCATATTCACCCTATTTTCGATAGAGCCTTCAGATGAGGAATATTCACTTCCAGGAATTTCTATATTACTAAGTATTTTTCTAACTATATTATGTCTTGCATCATTTATCTATTTTATCCATAATATTTCACAGAGTATACAGATCACCAATATTTTAGATAAGATCTATACAGACAGTAAAGAAAGACTTATGGGAATAATCAAGGTTGAGGAAAAAAGAGATCGTAGTTTAATAGCAGATTTTCCCGATACTAAGGATTGGCATAAATACACCGTAAAAACCAGCGGTTATTTCCAGAACATTTCTATTGAGAATATGTTGAATATCTGTAAAGAAAAAGAAATCAAGATTTACATAACAAGGCCAAAAGGTTTTTTTATACTCCAACACGACGCGTTTATCAAAACAGATAAAGCGATAGAACAAAAAACCTTAGATGCTATTCTTTCCAATATCAATTTTGCGCGCGGCGAACTTATAAGCGACAACTATATTCTCGCATTCAAACAGATTACCGAAATAGCCGTTAAAGCAATGTCACCAGGTATCAATGATCCAGGAACATGTATAAACGCCATTGACTATCTAACCGAACTATTTGCTTTGCGGATGCTAAAAAGGGATAGCGGGATAATTGTAAACAAAAAAGAAGCGCAATTGAGAATCGCAATAGTTTCTTTTGAAGAATTGCTCTACAATTGTATGGCCTCTTTACGTACATATTGCAAAAACGACCCGATAATTGCTCAAAAATTAATTGGGATGTTGCTTTACCTCAGAAAGCAAAATGCGTTTAATGATAGTTATATTAAATGTGTAGAGAAAGAGATATTGCTATTAAAGCAAAGCGCTCTAGATGCGTTTGATACAGATCTGGATAAAGAAGTTTTAGAAAACCTTTCTAATTATAGTAAGTTCGAAAAATAGATACGATTTCTTTACTTGGCACTACTTTGTCTTCATAATTTTCCATAATCGCCAAAATTTTATCGAGTGCTTCTTGGCGGATACCCATTTTTAATCCAAAATTACGAATGGCAATAATTTCTTGCGGATGTGTTTCCAAATCAACATTCATAACTAAAATGAGATTATAAAAATGGGTTATACGATCAGCTTCAGAAATTATTTTTTTGGTGGCAGGCTCATCCTTTAAAAATTGTTCGACCTCATCTTTAGAAACATGATAACGTTCTGCCAACCGTAAGATAAAATCGAACTCTATCTCGGTTATTTTACCATCTGCTTTAGAAATCTTTATAAGATCTCCAATACGCGCCTTATTTTCTTGGTTGGTCATCTGCTAAAAATAAAAAAGCCCTGAAATAAATCAAGGCTTTCAATAATAATTTATATTTATTAATTAAGCAAGTACTGCTTGTACTTTATCTGCAGCTTCTTTAAATTCTATTGCGCTTTGTACATCCAAACCGCTGCTATCAATAAGCTCCTTTGCAATATCTGCATTAGTTCCTTGAAGCCTTACGATAATCGGCACATCAATATTGCCCATGTTTTTATATGCATCAACAATACCTTGTGCTACACGGTCGCAACGTACAATACCACCAAATATATTTACCAATATCGCTTTTACCGCAGGATCTTTTAATATCAATTTAAAGGCAGCTTCTACCCTTTCAGCATCTGCAGTTCCACCAACGTCAAGAAAGTTTGCCGGTTCTCCACCAGCTTGCTTTATTAGATCCATCGTTGCCATAGCAAGACCAGCACCATTAACCATACAACCAACGTTGCCGTCAAGATCTACATAGTTAAGGCCTTTTTCACCTGCTTCAACCTCAATAGGATTTTCCTCACGCTTATCGCGCATAGCAACATAATCTTTATGACGGAAAAGTGCATTGTCGTCTATACTTACTTTTGCATCTACTGCAATTATTCTATCATCACTGGTTTTTAAAACCGGGTTTATCTCGAACAAGGAAGAATCAGATTTATCGTAGGCTTCGTAAAGCGCAGCAACAAATTTTGTCATTTCCTTAAAAGCTTTTCCGCTAAGACCAAGATTAAAAGCAATCTTACGCGCTTGGAAACCCAACAATCCAGTTGCAGGATCAATTTCTTCGTGAAAAATAAGGTGTGGAGTTTCTTCAGCAACCTGTTCGATATCCATTCCACCTTCAGTAGAATACATGATCATATTTCTACCTGTTGCGCGGTTTAGCAATACACTCATATAATATTCTTCTGGCTCGCTATCACCCGGATAATAAACATCTTCGGTAACCAAAACTTGATGTACTTTTTTACCTTCAGCACTAGTTTGCGGAGTTACTAAATTCATCCCGATAATCTCACCAGCAATCTGCTCAACTTCCTTCAAGTTTTTTGCTAGTTTAACGCCACCACCTTTTCCGCGGCCACCAGCATGTACTTGAGCTTTTATTACGTGCCAACCAGTACCTGTTTCTTCGGTAAGTTTTTTAGCTGCCTCAACAGCTTCTTTTGGAGTTTGAGCAACGATACCTCGTTGTATCTCTACGCCAAAACTATTCAATATTTCTTTTCCCTGATATTCGTGTAAATTCATAAGAGCGTTTTATTGCTTGATTTTAAGAAGTACAAAAATAAGAAATGTTATAGGATTGCCCTAATATTTTTTAAAAGGTTGAGTGCTGGGTTTCTTCGGAAAGAATTTAGAATAATTTTATGTTTTTTTGGTTGTAATCATTACGAAGCTATTAATTTAGCTAGCTTAATTTTAATAATTTAAGTAATGAACAATGAGAACCTTTTAAATGTTGTGCGGGAATATGGAAGTCCTGCTTATGTGTATGATGCTGCAAAAATTGAATCGCAGTATAAACGGCTAACAAACTCATTTAAAAAGGTGAAACAGCTAAAGGTTCATTATGCTGTTAAGGCACTCTCAAACATTTCAGTATTAAAATATATCGTATCGTTGGGTTGTGGGCTCGACACGGTTTCCATACAAGAAGTTATGCTGGGCTTAGAAGCGGGCGCAGATCCTAAGGATATTATGTACACGCCAAATGGAGTTTCGCTTGCTGAAATCGAAAAGGCTTCAAAAATGGGCGTGCAGATCAATATCGACAACCTTTCTATTTTAGAGCAATTTGGAACAAAGCACCCAAAAACTCCTGTATGTATTAGGGTAAATCCGCATGTTATGGCTGGCGGAAACACAAATATCTCGGTTGGGCATATCGATAGTAAATTTGGTATTTCCATACATCAACTCCCACACGTTAAGCGAATTGTTGAAAATACTAAAATGAATATCAACGGTATCCATATGCATACGGGAAGCGACATTTTGGATATCGATGTATTTTTATATGCTTCAGAAATCCTTTTTGATGCCGCAGATAATTTTAACGATCTAGAATTTATAGACTTTGGAAGCGGTTTTAAGGTTCCATACAAGCAAGGTGATATCGAAACAAATATCGAAGAGCTTGGCGAAAAGCTAAGTAAGCGTTTTAATAATTACTGTAAAAAAATAGGTAAAGATCTTATCTTGGCGTTTGAACCAGGCAAGTTTTTGGTAAGTGAGGCAGGAAAATTTTTGGTACAGGTTAATGTAGTGAAACAAACAACCTCAACCGTATTCGCACAGGTAGATAGCGGGTTTAATCATTTTATTAGGCCTATGTTATATGGCTCACAGCACGAAATTAATAACGTGAGCAATCCTGAAGGTCGCGAAAGGTTTTACAGTATTGTTGGCTACATCTGCGAAACAGATACTTTTGCAAACAATCGCCGTATTTCTGAAATAACGGAAGGCGACATCTTATCCTTCAGTAATTCTGGTGCGTATTGCTTTACGATGGCCAGCAATTATAATTCACGTTACAAACCTGTAGAGGTTTTATGGCATAACGATGCGGCTCATTTGATACGGAAAAGAGAGACTTTTGAGGATATCGTTAAAAATCAGATTGTTTTAGAATTTTAACTTCTCGCTACAATTAACAGAAAGCCTTTTACGTTCGATACAGAATTTAAAAGGCTTTTTTATGAAATTATATTCGGGATTATCTGTATTATTTATTTTAGTGGTTTTGGGATGTTCAGATTCTGAAGATACAGAAAATGGTTCCAGTAATATTCCAGATGACCAGGATCAAGAAGTTCCAAACTCAAACTTTACCATTGCAACTGGTGCAACGTTTGAGTGGCGTTTAGATGATCTTCCAAATGATTATACCACAGATGCAGAAGTTGTGGATATCGATGCATTTTCAGCAACTCCAGAATTGGTCGCCAATTTAAAAGCACAAGGAAAAACGGTTATTGCTTATCTTTCGGTTGGAAGTGTTGAAAATTTTAGAGAAGATGCAAACGATTTTCCCGAAGAAGTTATTGGTAACGTTTATGAAGGTTTTGAGGACGAAAATTGGTTGGATATTAGAAAGATTTCATTAATTGCGCCAATTATAGAAAAGCGACTGGATATGATAATGTCGAAAGGTTTTGACGGTATCGAGCCCGATAATATTAATGGTTATCAAAACAATTCAGGTTTTAATCTCAATGAAGCAGATGCACGTGCCTATTCCCGTTACCTTATAGAACAAGCACATAAAAGAAATCTTTCAATAGGTCAAAAAAATGCGGAAGAGATTATACCAACCTTGGCAGACGAATTTGATTGGATCTTGACCGAAGACGCTTACGCAGATGATTTTTATAAGCAGCTTACGCCTTTCATTCAATTAGGGAAAGCGGTTTTTATGGTGGAATATACCGATAGGATGTCTGCGGAAAACTTCACTGAAAATGTTTGCCCTAAAGCTTCTGCCCTATCTTATTACGGATTGTTAAAAGATCGCGATTTAGAATTGAAAGGAATAAAATGTGATTGAATTGTTATTTAAAAATTCTAAAAGAAAATAAAAGCGGTTGAAAATTTTAAAAGAAAAAAGCCACCTTTTCGGGTGGCTTTCTTAGTAAAAAACTAAATAGGATTATTTGATTATCAATTTCTTGGTAACTGATCCTTTAGGAGTATTTAGGTTAACTATGTACATACCAGAAGCAAGATCGTTAACTGTTACATCATTTATACCCGAAGAAATGTTTATTTGTTTAACAACTTTTCCAGTTACAGAAACAATACGACCAGTAACTTCTCCAATCATATTTTCAGGAATTTTGATACTGAATTTCCCCGAAGTTGGATTTGGATAAAGTATAATACCTGCATTCACATTTCCAAAATCATCTATTGACAATAATTCTAACTGAGCTTCAAAAGCACCAATATCACGAATAGATGCAAAAACTGCCTGACCAATTTGATCTGCAAATTGGTCTGCAGGATTACCAAAGTTATAAGCTTGAGATCCCATTAATAATTCGTGAGTCTCAGTAGTACCTCCGTTGTTTTGTAAAGATCCCAACATTGGATCTACACTTTCACGGTCATTGGATGCCGCTGGAAATGCATTTAGATCATCATTAAAGATTAGGTTGTAGTCGTTAGAAACAAAAGTCCCAGCAACATCATTCCCTGCCGAGGCAGCGTTTGAAGCTACAATTGTATTAGTCAATGACGTAGTAGTATTACTTTGTATACCACCACCAGTTGTAGTAGCAGTATTCAATGCTACGGTTACAGCGTTTAATGATAAGCTTGCTCCATCATTTTGAATACCTCCACCAGTTGCAGAAGCATCATTCGTTGAAATTGTACTTAACATTATTGTGGTAATCGCACCTGAATTGTTGTAGATACCACCACCTTCTGCAGCACTATTGTTATCAATTGTAGAAGTCATAACATTCATCGTAACGCCATTTTGGTTCCACAATGCGCCACCTTCGTTCGCTGCTGCGTTTCCTGTAAAGGTAGATTCGGTAAAATTAACAGTACCGCCGCCACCTGTAATATGAAATGCACCACCATTACCTGGAGCTGCAGTTCCTGCAGTTCCATCTACATCATTATTAGAGAATGTAGAAGATAGAACATCCAAATTACCAGCAGCTAATTCAATAGCACCTCCTGCGCGATTGGCAGAATTACCGTCAAAAATAGCATCAATAATTGTTACGGTTCCTAATTTACTGAATAATGCACCTCCAGAACCTGAAGCTCCATCTGCTAAATTCCCATTAAATTCTGAATTATTTAATATAGTTAGTGTTCCGGCATTATTAAATATAGCACCACCACCGTTAGCAGCCATAGCGCCCGATGCGCTATTTCCATTAAAATTAGTACCATCAATAGTCATTACACCAGCACCGTTCCATAATCCGCCACCTTCGTTTGCAGCGATGTTATTACTGGAAGTTCCACCTGTAATATTAACTTCGGAATCACCACTGATGTGAAGTCCGCCACCATTACCTGGTGCTCCTGCACCTGTTGCAACTCCGGCTTCATTACCATCAAGGTTAACATCGGTC
>Ga0115567_10004879_pt1 | contig 13037 bp, 5 predicted proteins | sample COGITO_mtgs_1204_2_FD_88679 | JGI IMG/M metagenome (GOLD analysis project Ga0115567, IMG submission 88679) | Pelagic marine microbial communities from North Sea - COGITO_mtgs_120412 | ecosystem: Environmental > Aquatic > Marine > Epipelagic | place: Germany:Helgoland, sampling site Kabeltonne...
GCCATGTCCAAATCGATCCCCGCGCCCGTGGACGTCGAGTTCGCGCCGTATCCCTACCACACGCAACGATCCATCCTCGCGGACGAATGCGTCCGCGCGACGCCCACGCACGTATCGGACGACGTCTCCATGTCCGCAAAGTTCCTCGCCACCCACGGCGCCACGCTGCACGAGTGGGCGACGTACCTCGCGTGTTTCGTGGACGTGAGCCACACGCACGCGTCGACAACCGACGCGGCGGCGTTCCGCGACGCCCTCAAGGACGCCTTCCCGACCACCCGGGACGGATCGGCATCCAAGTTTGTGGGAATCAACTTTGCGCGAACCGGCGTGGGCGAAGTCGGCGGCGGTCACATGTCACCCATCGCCGCCTTCGACGAGACCACCGACAGGGTGTTGATAGCGGACGTGTCGCGGTACAAGTATCCGCCCGTGTGGGCGACGTTGGCATCCGTCTTTAACGCGATGAACACGACGGATGTCGGGAGCGGAATGTCCAGGGGGTGGGTGGTCCTAGGCCCGGGCGGCGCGGGCGGGTCACCCTCGGCCCTGAACACGCCGTTCGTGAGGGACGAGTACGTGGCGCGGCGTGCGGCGTGCATGGACGCGGTGAGTGACGACGACGACTGGGACGGCGTCATGGGGTGCACGCGGTGGCCCGTGGCGTTCCCGCCTGATCTCGCATCCGAAGAATGTTCAAAGAACGCGGGCGTATCCGTCGGAGGCGCGGCGGCGATCGCGTTCGTCTTCACCGCCGTCGGGGGTGGGTGCGTGGGCGGGTGGTGGTGGTACGTGGAGCAGCGAAGCGCCGGCAGGTTCAGGCGGCACGTGGTGTTGGGCAGCGAGTTTGAGGACGCGTGAGTGTTTTGGCTTTTTGGCTTTTCAATTAAAAAGCAGCGGCGCCGTCGACGTCGCCGTCGACGGGGGTGTTAAATGTTAACTGTACAATGCCGCTGTTTATCTTCTCGCGCCCTCGGCTCCCTCGATGTCCTCGCCGAACTTATTCACCGCGTCCTCCACCTCCGGCTCGAACCCAGCCTGCACGCCGTTGAACACCAGCTGACCCGGGGGCGGGCTGGGCGGCGACGGCGGCGGCGGGTGCGGCGGCGCCGTGTACATAATCTTCTTCAAAGCGTTCTGCTCGTTCGTCGACGCCCAGTCAATCGCGCGTTGCTTCGTGTCAGTGAACACCGTCTTGGCCGCCTCGCACTTATCCTTGTCCTCGCGGAGAGAGCACTCGTCGGGGAAGGGTCCCGCGATGATGTCGAAATCCGCGGTGAACGCGCCGCTCTTAAACGTGGTGAGCAGCGCATCCTCCTGGAAGGTTGGTGCGCCGTCGAAGGGGATGCCCATGCCGCGGTTGTGGTCCACGAGGGACTTGATGGGCATGCCGGCGAAGTGGTAGTGGCCGGAGAGGGACCAGTCCTCGCCGGTTCCGTCGCCGTGTTCGTACTTGTTGCACGAGCCGTTGTCGCTCTTGCACCAGAGCTCCGCGGGGACGTGGTGGTACATGGGGTAGTGGGGGACGTGGGGGATCTTGTCGTTGTTGTTGACGACGCGCCAGGTGCGGTGCCCGAGGACGTTGGCGTACGCGGACGCGAAGGACTCGGAGCCGACGCGGGGGGAGCCGAAGGTCCACACCTCCTGGACGTTGAAGCCAGAGGCGGTGAGGTCGTACGCGGCAAAGGTGGCGAGCGCGCCGCCGAGCGAGTGGCCGACGACGATGACGGGGAACTTCTGGTTCTTCAGGATATAAGACTGGTCCGCCATGTTGCGGATGATCTTCTTCTGGTACAGCTCGTACAGCTTGAAGAAGCCCGGGTGGACGTCGAGCTCGGTGGGGAGCCACGAGACGGATTGCTTGTTGCCGAATTTGTCGTCGGTGTTTTCGCCGATGCCCTTCGTCTTGGTGTAGAAGAAGTCGAGGTCGGAGGTCCACGTGGCGGCGGACTCGAGCATGGTACCGCGGAGGGTGAGCACGAGCACGCCGTTGGGGTGCGAGTCGGTCTTGACCACCGAGGTGTAGAACAGACCGTCGGCTTCCGGGATGGTCTGCGTGATGATGTCTTTGGGCTTGATCTCAGCCGTCTCGCACGGGCCGCAGGTCCAGGACGTGAGCTTGTCGACGGGCCTGTACGCCGCGGACGCCATCGCGGCCCACTGCGTCGCCGGGTCCTTCTCGAACGCGAGCTTAACCTTGGTGCTGCCGCCGCCCGCCGGGACGACGAGGAAGGTGAGGCAGAGGTACACGGCGAGGACCACGAGGACCACGCCCGCGATCCAGGAGCCGTACACGCCGAGCACCGCCTGGCACGAGCCGACGCAGCCGGAGCACGCGGAGAAGCACCCGCTGAAGGGGTTGCCGCAGGAGAGGCCCCAGCTTCCCTTCGAGGCTCCGGCGCCGTCCGCGTTGAGCAGCGGGGTCTTCTCGTCGCCCGCCCCTTTCTTGCCGCCACCCTTCTTCGCCCCACCCTTTGCGGCCTTTTCCTTCTTCGGGGTCTTGGCCGGGGACTTGACGGTCTCGGTCTTGGTCTCCACGGTCTTGGTGTTCATGGCCAAGAGCCGCTGGACCTCATCTTCGAGGTCTTCCTTGTTGGACATTGCGTTCGGTTCGCGACTGGGCCGGTGTGTGCCGTCGCGACGCGCGCAATGCAGGACGACGCGGGTGGGTGAAACAGAAAAACGGGTTGTACAAACTGCGTTTCGTACACCGTAGTAGAAGTCGTAACACCATTTTCCTATTTTCGTATGAAGACCAGTCATGAATGCAGTGGTGGTGTTCTGCACCGCACTAACCCCGTGTGGTTTTGGTTTTGGGACGTTTGTGTCCCAAAATCCTCGATTTCATTGGATAGAAATCAGGCCTGCACAAGGAAACCCGAAAATTGCCAGTTGTTCCAGCTCGGCACAGCACTGGACTTTCAGTCTCCCATTTTTGGTTTTGAGGTTTTCTAAAAGAGAAACTTCAACGCGATTGGGCAGTTGGGCCGAACTTTTTACGCTACGAGTTCGTTGAAGCGCCGGAGATGCCATACGGGGGGACGTAGGGGGAGCATGGCGCGCCCCCAGATGGGACAAAACGGTCACCACAGTCACCAGAACGGGCACCCCAACGGCGCGATGAGGGCACCCCTCGCGGGTGAACGCCGGAGGTCGCATGACCCGCGTCATGGCCCGCCGAGGAGTCAGTTCCCCCGAAACTCGTGGGAGAGGGGGGGAATCGCGGGGAAAGGCGGGGAGCACGAGGGGAGCGTGGATCTCGGGGATGCCGAGTTCGCACACCGGATCTCGACGTTTCGGAAGGTCACGTTCCGGCTCGTCTCCTCGATCGGGCTGGTCGTGGGCATCGCGTCGTTCTACGGCGCGGTCATCTCGACCGCCGAGGGATGGAAGTTTGAGAAGGCGTTCTTCCTCGCGTTCACGGTGTTGAGCACCATCGGATACGGCAATTACGGGCCGACGGACGACGGGTCGCGGGTGTTCCTCACGATATTCACGCTCCCGGGCGTGGTGATCTTCGCGTACGCCCTCGCGCAGCTCGCGCAGGTGATCATCGGCATCATCAAGAGCATCAGGCGCTGGCTCGGTTTAGTGGAGCAAGTCAAGCCCCCGCCCATCGGCTCGCGCGCCAAGGTTCTCGCGGACACGCTACGGGGGTGCGACAAGGACGGCGACGGGACCATCACGCTGGAGGAGATCGAGAGCTCGACCGGCAAGATCTGCGCCATGCTCGGGATGGACGTAGGGAAGCAGTCGGCCAAGGCGCAGGAGGAGGCTAGGCAGTTCATCGAAGACGCATTCAACGAAGCCGACGCCGACGGCAGCGGCGACCTGGACATGCTCGAGGCCATGTGCATGCTCTGCGACCTGGTGAAGGTGCGGGAGCTTCAGCAGAAGGAGCAGAACCAGCGGGATCAGATCAAAGGCGCCACCTACTCACTCATACCGCTGTGCATCATCGGCGCGCTCGTGTTCTGGTCGGTGGAGGAAACGTGGAGCGCGCTGGACGCTTTTTACTTCACCGTCATCTCGGTGAGCACCGTGGGGTTAGGGGACCTGACCCCATCGGAGGGCGGGGGGAAGGTGTTCTGGTACATCTTCATGACCATCACCCTCGGGCTGATGGCCAGCATCATACAGACCCTCGGGTCGCTCCTCGGGTCCATGTCCGCCCGGGAGGACATCGCGGGTAAACGAAAGGAGAACAAAGACGGAGACGGTGAATCCGTGGTGAGCGGCCGGCGGAGCAGGAATGAAGATCACGACGTGGAGGAAGGGGATACCCCGGAGTACATCTTGAGGTTATGATACGCGGGGATCAGTGAGATACCAGTGAGCGCGAGTGAAAGTCCTTCGACGCTGTTGTTTTATTACACCACCAAAGACGTGAAGAGTTTAGTTTCCGTCACCTCCTTCGAGCCGAGCGCCTGACGTTTGACGCGGGAGCCGGGCTTCCAAACGCGCCCGCGCCGAACCCTCCGTTGAACCCTCCCGCCGCGGGCGCGGGGCTCCCAAACAGTCCCCCGCCAGCCGCCACGGGAGCCGCTCCACCGAACGCCGGCGTCGCGGGGGCGCCGAAGCCACCCGCGACGGGAGCGCCCGGGCTGCCGAAGAGCCCACCGCCCGCCGCGGGAGCAGGCGACGCCCCGAACCCCGGCGCGGCCGCCGGAGCGGGGCTCCCGAAGAGTCCCCCGCCCGCCCCCGGCGCGGGCTGGGACGCACCGAACATACCACCGCCAGCCGCGGGCTGAGACGCACCGAACATGCCACCGCCAGCAGCTGGCTGAGACGCGCCGCCGAAGAGTCCCCCACCCGCGGCGGGCTGCGACGCACCGAACAGACCGCCGCCGCTCGCCGGGGTTGACGCCGCGGGTGCACCGAAGAGCCCGCCGGACGCGGGCGCAGCCGGTGTGGCAGCCGCGCCGAAGAGCCCTCCGCCGGACGCGGGAGTGGACGCCGCCGGGGCGCCGAAGAGACCGCCACCCGCCGCCGGCTGCGTCGCGCCGAACAGACCGCCACCCGCAGCCGGTTGAGATGCGCCGAAGAGACCGCCGCCGCCCGCACCCGGCGTCGTCGCCGCGGGGGCGCCAAACAGACCGCCGCCAGTCGCCGGCGAGGAGGCTGCACCGAACAGACCGCCTCCCGCACCCGGCGCGGGGGCTGCACCGAACAGACCGCCGCCCGCACCCGGCGCGCCAAAGAGACTCGTGCCCCCCGGCGTGGTGAGGCTCAACCCACCCGCGGCTCCCGGCGCGGGGAGCGCGAGTTGCTGACCGGGAACCCCCGGCTGACCGTACATGCCCGCCGCCGGGAGCGCCATCGCCGGTTGGGGCTGTTCCGCGAGCTCCGCCAGCCGCCTCGCCTCCTCCTCCTCCTTCTCAGCCTCCGCGAAGGGATCCCGGTGGTCCCCTTTCTCCCTCAGCTTGGCGAGGTGCGCAGACTTGGCCCGCGACACGCGCTCGTGCAGCTTGGCCAGGTCCCCGCCAACCTTGTTGAAGTACCGCCTCGCAGCCTCCACCGCGGCCCTATGCTCGGCGGGTCCGCCGGTTCGTGACGCGCGTAACGCCTTGAGCGCCGCGACGCCGCCGTCAAACTTTTCCATCCCGTCCTCGCCGCCACCCGTCCCGATCGCCGGGAAGGAGGTCGCGTGGCCGTGAAGCGCCGCGGTCAACGCCTCCATACCCTGGCCCCCGCCTCCGGCACCCGCGCCCAACACCCGCCCCGTGGTGCGGAGGTTGTGCTCCATCTCCAGCGTCCCGCGCTCGAAACCCTCAGCCGTGGCGTAGAGTTTTTCCACGGTTTTTTGAAGGTAGGGCGACGGTCGCTGCGGCGCGGGCAGGTAGACGGGCGCCGCGGCGGGCGGCGGCGGCTGGTTGGGGTGCGCGAGCGCGTGGGACCTCGCGAGTTCGTCCGCCGCGTGCGCATCCTTGAGCCGTTGGAGCCGCGCCTGCGCGTGCTCAGTGTCGCGGAGGCACTCGACGACGGCCTCGGTCAAGCCACTCAGCCTGTCGTTGTCGCTCCACAGCTGCGTCTCCAGTAGCTTCAGCCTGTTGCCCGTGGCCTTCGCCGCGCGTTCCAGCTCGCGCCGTTGGATCTCACCCTTCGTGAGCTTGCCGTTCGTGGTGGTGCCGGGCGACGGTCGGGCCGCCGCCTCACCTTTCTTACCCGTACCCTTCTTCGCGGGTTGGTACTCCGCCAGCCGCTCAACGCCGTCCAGCAGCTTGGAGTCCTCCCGCGAGGCTATGATCATCGCCTCGAGCTGCTTGAGCTGCTGCTGCGACTGCGGGGTGAGCTCGCCCCACTGCGTGTAGTGGCGCACGGGCTGGCCGTTGGTGGTGCTCAGAAAGCTACCGTGGGGCTGCGCGAGGGCCAACGAGTTACCGGGCTGACCCGCGCCGGCAAAGAGACCTCCGCCGGGTTGACCCGCGCCGCCAAAGAGACCGCCGCCGGGTTGAGCCGCGCCGCCAAACAGACCTCCGCCACCCGCGGGCTGGGACGCACCGCCGAAGAGTCCCCCACCCACGGCGGGCTGGGAGGCACCGAACAGTCCACCGCCACCCGCAGCCGGCTGAGACGCACCGAAAAGACCGCCGCCCGCAGCCGGTTGAGACGCACCGAACAGACCGCCGCCCGCCGCGGGTTGGGACGCTCCAAAGAGACCGCCCGCAGCCGCAGCCGGCTGAGACGCACCGCCGAAGAGTCCCCCACCCGCAGCCGGTTGGGATGCACCGAACAGACCGCCACCACCCGCGGGCTGCGACGCTCCAAACAAACCTCCCGCAGCCGGCGCTGGCTGCGACGCACCGAACATGCCACCGCCCGCAGCAGGCTGGGAGGCACCGAACATGCCACCACCCGCAGCGGGCTGGGAGGCACCGAACATGCCACCACCCGCAGCCGGCTGAGACGCACCGAACATGCCACCGCCCGCAGTTGGCTGAGAGGCACCAAACATACCACCGCCAGGAGCAGGCTGGGAGGCACCAAACATGCCACCGCCCGCCGCGGGCGTCGTCGCCGCCGGCGCGCCAAACAGACCGCCGCCGCTCGCCGGGGTGGACGCCGCGGGTGCACCGAAGAGTCCACCTCCAGCCGCGGGGCTCGCCGGCGCACCGAAGCCGCCCGCCGGTGAGGCGGGCGCGCCGAAGAGCCCTCCGCCGGCGGCTGGAGCCGGTGAGGGCGCGCCGAAGACACCTCCGCCGCCTGGAGCCGGTGACGCGGCGGGCGCGCCGAAGCCGCCTGTGAGTGGAGGGAGGTGATCGAAGACGTTTGGTCAGCGAGACGGGACGTGCGGGATCGCGGGTCGGGACGCGAGGACGTGCAGGGAACGGACGGAATCATTCGCGGGAAAGGCAACATTCATCCTCATCCGCGGGGGGGAGACGCGCGCGATGGGATGCACGCACCGAATGCGGGGGTCGCCGGGGTCGCGGGCGCGCCGAACATGTCCGCACGAGATCTAAGTCGCCGAACCTGCGCCTAGGGTTCACCCCACCTGCGTGTGCAGGGCCTCGCCCACTGCTCTGGGCTCGAGGATGAGTCGAGATCCCGCCTTTCCTCCTCGAAGGGTTTGTTTTGAACGAAGTGGCACTCGATTCTCAAATGATTGCACCCTCGGCTCGGATGAGGGAAACATCCGAGAATACGGTCGATGGTGTTCGATGAAAAGCGCGTTCAGGCAAATTGTTCAAAAAACCGATGCGCGAACCCCCAGTTCTCGGTCTATTTTCCCATACATCAGGTGTTACAAAGCCAAAACACGGGCAACGGCGCCGTCACTCACATCGAGCGCGTCGCGATGGCTCCGACCTCTCCGCGCACTAAGAAGGGCGGAGTCGCGGCCCCCGCGGGCTACGGCTCCATCCCCTCCGGCCCCAACGCCGTCGCCGATGAGATGGGCGACGGCTCCTTCCAGCAGTACCTGGAGACGTTCGGCATGAAGATGGAGAGCGACCCGTACCGCCTGGACATCGCCAAGTTCGTCCTCGTCTCGCTGATCGTCGCGGGTAACTTCGTCCACCCCTTCGCCCAGCTGGGCAACAAGGTGGCGTGCGTCATGGAGAACTTCGTCTCCATCATCAACGTGCCCGCGTACGTCATGCTCACGGGCTACATGAGCGCGACCACGAACAAGACGCGCCGCAGGTACATCATCGCGCACCTCCTCATCCCGTACCTCATCGTGCAGTCCATCTACATCACGCTGTACGTCGCGCTCTACTGGAACAACTCCTTCAGGTCCCACCCCAACGGCGTGGACAGGAAGCCCGGCATGTTCACCGATAACTGGACCCCCCAGCCCCACTGGAACGGCCTCTCCATGATGACCCCCGTGATGGACTGCTGGTACCTCATCGCGCTCGTCGGCTGGACCATGTGGAGGCCCTACGCCACCGAACTCCGCCGCACCGTCCTCGTGCACGTGGTGTTCGGCTGTCTCATCGGCTTCTCCCCGCTGGAGAGGTTCATGTCCATCCACCGCACGATCGCCATGATGCCCTACTTCCTCTTCGGGCACATGCTCCGCAGGAACAAGGTTTTCATTCCCCCCGCGACGACCAACGCCATGAGGGCCGTCGCGGCGTTCGTCCTGTGCGTCGTGCTCGCGGGCGTCACCACCGCGGTGTACGCCTTCGGCTGGCGCTCCAACGGCGTGTGGGAGCAGCAGATCTCCTACCACGTCACCTGGGAGACGAAGTACAGGTGGGGTCCCCTCATCCAGCTCTTCGCCTACCTCACCACCACCGTCACCATGACCGCGTTCTTCGCGCTCGTCCCCCCCGCGTCCACCGCGGGCGTCAGGGACCTGTCCTCCAGCGAGGGCCACAAGGGCGATTACATGAACGTCAAGGAGAAGGACGTGGCGCAGATTGGCGGGATGAAGTACACCGTCGGTTCACCCGACGACGTCGAGGAGGAGCTGGGCGCGGCGGGCGATCCGCTGCTCGTGCGCGGGCGCCGTATGAACGACGCCGCGGAGCGCGATCAGATCAAGCCGGACGAGCAGGGTGGGGGCAAGAACTGGAGCGCGATCTATTACCTCCGCGTCTCCAAGTGGGGCGCCAGGTCGCTGTGCCCGCTCATCTTCAACTTCCTCGTCATGATCATCCTCGAGGTTTGCACCTACTACAACGACACCTGGACCCGCAGCTCCAACTCCGTGTGGGTCACGTCGCACTGCGTCATCTCCTTCTTCCTCGCATTCGTCGTCACCACCGCGCTCGCCACCAGGCCCGCGTGCATGCTCTTCGGGTGGATCCTGTGCCCCCCCGTGAACAACGACTGGATCTTTGAAGACGCGGACGTGGCCACCCTGGAGGACCCCGGCACCGCGCAGTGAGTGAGTCGCCGGTGAGACAAACGCGTCGTTCGCGGTTTATGTTCATAACACAGTGAGATGATCGCCGCCGTGAGCGTGTAAAATCAAAGTCGCCCTGCGATCACGGGCGCGAGACGATGAAACCTTCTTTAGCCATTGTTTTGCAATAAGGATTCGTATTTATCACAGCGCCACGCGCCACTCGCGATCCTCCTGGAACGCGCTCGCCATCATCTCGTCGTCGTCGGGCCACAGTTCCTCCGCGTCCCCGCCGCCGAGTAGGCTCAGCTCCGCGATCATGTCCACCGCGCGCTTCAGCTCCTCAAAGTCAGCCTCGTCGTCCGGCTCCGCGTTGCCGATGGCCGACTCCAACGCCGGGTCCACGTTTTCCTGGCCCCCGCCCATCCTCGGTATGAACTCGGCGCCGCTCCCGAGGAAGGCGCCGCGGCTGTAGCAGTGCTGCAGGAGCGAGTGCCAGTGCGGCCAGTGCGTCAGGGCCACGGGGTGACCGACGACCACGTTCAGCGCCTTGGCGCGGGAGATGGCGACGTTGAACCGGCGGGGACACGCGAGGAAACCCAACCGTAGGCTCGCCACCGACGCCTCCCCGGCGCTCCCAGCCGCCGCAGCCTTCGCCGCGGCGGCGAGGTGCTTGGACGGCGCCCTGGACACCACCGTGCTGATGAACATGACCTTCTCCTCCTGTCCCTGGTAGTCGTCCACGGTTCCCACCCGCACGGCGCCGAGGTTCCTGGCGCGGAGTAGGTTGCGAATTCGAATCACCTGCGATCGGTACGGAGCAACCACGCCCACGTCGGACACCTTGAGCCTGTCGCCGAGGTCTCCCGTGCCTTCTCCCCGCGTGAGCCACGCCTCCACCAGGTTCACCAGCTCCTGCGCCTCGACCGCGTTGAAAAACGAGGGAGCCTCGCCCTTGCCCTCGCGCGCCTGCCGTCCGCGCACGCCGAAGAAGAGAACCCTCGCGAGTGGGTTTGACCGAACCGCCGATCCGCCCGAGTGACCGGTGGTGACCTTCGTCCGTCTCTTGACAACTGCGGCGAGTGCGGGCTGTGCGCCGAGTTCGGGCGGCCCGTCCACGCCGCAGTTGGGCGGGGGCCACGACGTGTCCGTGGGCATGGACTTGATGTGCGGGGGCAGGTCATCCTCTAAAATGTGACTAGCCGTTCTGTCCGAGTCGCCGTAGTGCATCGCGCACGCCGCCAGGTACCCGTCGCCGTGATTCGGGAATAAACCCCTCAGCTCGAATATCTTGGAACGTAACTCCGGGTCCGGGGGTCGGACCCAACCCTGAGCCGCGGCGACGAACGGGTCGTGCCCGCCGTTCGACGTGTGACGGGTGTCGACGGGTGTCAAACTCTGCGCGTACGTGAGATCTTCACCTTCACCCCCTTCGTCGTCCTCGATGAGCGACGAGGGCAACGCGACGGCCGAGTCATCCACGCACGCGACCAAGGAGTTGCGATAGAACAGCTTGGACGGGAGGTCGACGATGTCCTTGTGGGATCTGTAGTTGCGCACGAGCCGCGTGCACCGCGCGCGGACGGTGTCGCGAGCCGACGGGTGGGAGTGGTGCGCCGCCGCCGACTCGAGCAGCGACGTCATCAGGCCCGAGTGCGACGGAGTCCCGATGGAGGTTCCCCGCGCGGCGACGCCGCTGTGAACCACCGGGCCGAGCTGCATCGGGTCACCCGCCAGCACCACCGCCTTGCAACTCGGGGTGACCAGTCGGAGGGGGACGAGGGACTCGGGCACGGTCGCCTGACCAGCCTCGTCGATGAAGATGTGCGTGAAATTTCGCAACTGGGTCTTATGATTCGAGTTTCGGTTGTCGGGTATGCCGCTCACGAGACTGGCGCTGGCGCACGAGCACACGACGACCCTCGCGCGATTGGCGGTGACGGAATCGGAAGGCGCGCAGAACCGCAGAACATCTTTCTTCACGGACGCCGGGTCCCTCCTCGGATCGTTGACCCGCACCATGACGCGGCTGAAACGAGCCTTGAGCGCCTTTTCCGGAGTCTCGTAAAAGTTCATGCGGCCGGGTCTCCAACCTGGAAGTGAGCCATCATCCCTAGAACCCATGCCGAGATGTCTCTCGTAAAACTCGTCCTGCATGGGCTTGGGTAAGGGCTCGAAACCGTCGAGGTGAGGACACAACTCGGCGAGTCGACTGCAGAGCACGTCGGCGGCGAAGGCGGCTGGAGCGCAGAGCAGGATCCTCGCGTCGGGATCAGCGTCCAACACCGCCGCAGCCGCGGACACCACCGTCAGCGTCTTACCGGTACCCGGCGGTCCTAACACACAGTAAGGGGGACCGAGGTGGACCGGCGTTTCCGGATCGTTCTGCCACCAGGACTCCCCAACAGCCGCGGCGGTACCGCAGAGTACGTCGGAGACCACCGCCAACTGTTCGGCGTTGAGCACGTCGAGAAACGGCAACCGGCAACCGCTCGCTCCAACCACTCCTGGAGAACCGGGAGCCGCCGCGGCCGTCACAGCCTTCTTCAGCGGGTCCTCGACGTTCGGGGGAAGCACCTCCGGGACCTCGCGGAGCATGTGGGTGACGGGCTCCTTGGCCGACACCGACTCCAGAGCCGAGCACTGCGATCGAAAAGCGGACTCGTCGTAGGCGAACCTGACGTGCGCGCGAAAGCTGCGCCTGCATGCCTCGCTGTGCAACTCCGGCGTTCGATTCCACCCCCCCGCGGGATTGAAGTTGTCGGTGAACGTACCCCGCGAGAAGAACGGCGGGACCGCGACGTACACGGTGCTCGTCCGCGTGATGACCCTCACCACCGTCGCGGCGACTTCCGTGACGTGTCCGTCGAAGGGTAGCGCCTTCCAGTTCTCCGCCTCTGTGGCGTGAGGGCCCTCGACCGCGACTATCCGCAGGCGCAGGATGTCGTTCCTCGCCACGGGTGGGTAGCCCTCGATGAGACCGGGAACTTCGAGCGAGTACACGTCAACGTCGTACCTGTCGTAGTTGTCGCGGCTGCCGCGGTTCACAACCTTCGCCTGGCTCACGGGGAGGTCGGGACTAATGGTAGTCCCGGTGATGGGTACTTTGCGCGCCTTCACCGTGCGCATGGGTCCCGTGTACGTCAACACCGCGTTGTGCGCGTCGTATCGACGGATATCCAGAGCCTGCTGCGCCTCCTCCAGCCGCACCAGCCGGGTCCACCTCGCCAGCGCGGTTTTCATCGCCTTCATCGGTTTTGCCCTCTTCGCGATTGAACTCTCGACCCTCTCCCACACCGCGTCGTTCTGGTATATTTGCGCGCTGTTCTCCTCGCCCCACGGGTCCACAAAGAGAAACCGCCTCTGTAAAAACACTCCGCGCGGACCCCTGTACGCGGCGGGCGCCAGTCGGGATGACCAGACCATCTCGCTCGCGGCTTTCGTGCGCTGAAACTTTTCCCACGCCGCCGTCATCGTTTCGTCGTTCTCGTCGGTGCCAACCTCGGCGCGGTGCGCGGCGTCGATATCGTCGTCGACCAAGGTGACGGGCGCGATCGTGAGCAAGGGTAACGTGTCGAACGCCTCCGCCAATGGCTTGGGAACAAACTTTGGGGTATCCACGTCAAGCATCGCCCCGATCTCGGCGGCCCGGGCCCGCGAGCCGGTGACGAGCGCGCCGACTCTCTTGCCGATGACCTGGACATCCTTCCCATCGAACATCAGGTCGAACCCGTCGTCA
>Ga0115567_10004885_pt1 | contig 13032 bp, 10 predicted proteins | sample COGITO_mtgs_1204_2_FD_88679 | JGI IMG/M metagenome (GOLD analysis project Ga0115567, IMG submission 88679) | Pelagic marine microbial communities from North Sea - COGITO_mtgs_120412 | ecosystem: Environmental > Aquatic > Marine > Epipelagic | place: Germany:Helgoland, sampling site Kabeltonne...
ACGACAAATTGATGCTAGGGAAATGATTGATCAAGTTCTTCTTTTAGATGAAGAACGCCGAGCTACCCAAACCGAATTGGATAATACATTGGCGGAATCCAATGCTATTTCTAAGGAAATCGGTAATCTTTTCAAATCTGGGAAGGCTTCGGAAGCTAATGAGCTCAAATCAAAGACCTCGCAGCTTAAGGAAGATTCCAAAGCCCTAAGTGAGCAACTTAATGAAAAAGCAACCGCGCTAAACCAGCTACTTTATAAAATACCCAACGTACCAAATGATGTGGTGCCTGCAGGCAACAGCGAGGAAGATAATGAAGAGGTATATCGCGAAGGCGACATCCCCAAATTGCATGATGCTGCACAACCACACTGGGAGCTTGCCAAAAAATATGACATCATAGATTTTGAATTGGGCAATAAAATTACCGGTGCCGGTTTTCCGGTGTACAAAGGAAAGGGCGCCAAATTACAACGTGCCTTGATCGCCTATTTTTTAGATAAAAATACAGAGGCGGGATATACCGAATATCAATTGCCATTGCTGGTCAATGAAGCTTCGGGATTTGGTACAGGGCAATTGCCAGATAAGGAAGGCCAAATGTACCATGTAGGGGAAGATGATTTGTATTTGATTCCCACCGCCGAGGTGCCTGCGACCAATATGTTTCGCGATGAGCTTTTGGCTGAAACGGATTTACCCATTCATTTAACGGGGTATACCCCTTGTTTTAGGCGTGAAGCGGGAAGTTATGGCGCACACGTGAGAGGGCTTAACCGTTTGCATCAATTTGATAAGGTCGAAATTTTGCGTATAGAGCATCCCAATAAATCCTATCAGGCCTTGGAAGAGATGGTAGTGCATGTGAAAACCATATTGCAAGAATTGAAACTCCCCTACCGCATCTTAAGACTTTGTGCTGGAGACCTTGGTTTTACGTCGGCGCTAACTTATGATTTTGAAGTGTTTTCAACTGCTCAAGACCGTTGGTTGGAAATTTCAAGTGTTTCCAACTTTGAGACCTTTCAGGCAAATCGCTTAAAATTACGTTTTAAAAATAAAGAGGGCAAAATCGAACTTTGCCACACGTTAAACGGAAGTGCTTTGGCATTACCGCGCGTTTTGGCGGGGATATTGGAAAACTACCAAACTGAAGAGGGCATCGACATTCCTGAAGTGCTCATTCCTTATACTGGGTTTTCAAAAATCTAAATTTTGTAGGAAAATTATATCAATTAATCGTTAAAGTGTTAAAAATTGACGTTGTTTAACGATTTTTTATTGAATTGCTTTGTAATTGTCAAATTATTTTTGATGTTTACACTGTATTAAGATCTAACCTACTTATTATGAAGAATATAAAACGAATTGTTTTGCTAGTGGTCCTTATTGTTTTGGCAAGTAAGGTCTTTTTGTAAACCACCTAGCATTATATAAAAAGTACCATCACAGAATAAATAATTGAATCATTTAAAAATCATTTGATTAATAGCATTTATTTTGCTTGGTTCGCCCAAACTCTGTTTGGGCTTTTTTTATGTTTAATTTCAAATTTTAAAATTCATTTTTTTTTCTGACCATTGTAATCCGCACTAACTACGATCGCTTATAAAAATAACGCTCTTAATTAGGGCAGTCCTGGTTCTCAATCAAACCACAGTAGTTTTATTATAACATTCACAATAAGTACAGGTGGCATTTGTTATATTTACCTAAAATATTGCCAATGAAACGCCGGATATTACTCTTTATGTTTTTTGGATGCGGTTTGCTGTTTGCTCAAGAAGAGGAATTGGCGAATGGTTATTTTGAGCGCGGTGAATTTGAAAAGGCGCTGTTGACATATCAAAAGCTTTACCAGCAAAAAAAAAACTTCAAGTATTTTGATCGCATCATAGAATCCTTACAGCAGCTGGAGCGTTACTCCCAATCCCAAGAGTTGTTGAGTGAGCGTTTGCTTACTCAAAATTACACCCCTTTAATTGTAGATCTCGGTTATAATTATCAATTGCAAGGCGATCAAGTGCGTGCAGATGATTTTTACAACCAAGCAATTGCCAAGGTAGACGAAAACCCAAGCTACACTTATGGTATTGCAAGGCGTTTTGAGCAATATTCTCTACTAGATCAGGCTTTAGTGGTTTATAAAAAAGGGATGCTTCTCAATCCTGATTATAATTTTACGCTTCAAATGGCACGTATTTATGGAGAACAAGGAAATATTGAAGAGTTATTTTCTAGCTATCTCGATTATGTAGCGCTTAATCCTAGTTTCTTGGGCAACGCCAAACGCGAGTTTAGTGATTTCGTGTCCGAAAATAGGGAAAACGAAAATAACCGCGTTCTCAGAATTTTGTTGCTGAAGAAATTACAGGCAACACCAGACACCTATTGGTATGACCTCTTGAGTTGGCTCTTTATTCAGCAAAAGGAATACAACAAGGCATTTACCCAAGAAAAGGCACTCTACAAGCGCAACCAGCAAAGTTTAACGCGCATCATCGATCTCGCCTTAACCAGTATGAAGGCGAACGATCAAGAGACCGCAACGGAAATTTTTAATTTCATTTTAGAAAATTCGCAAGACATCCAAACGCTGCTGCGCGCCCAACAATATTTGCTGGATATGGAGCTTGAACAGGCCGATGATAAGACGCTTCAAGCGGTCAATACCAAATATGAGACTTTGATTAGCACCTATGGAATCAACGAACAGACGCTGGGTCTTCAAATTGGCTACGGAAACTTTCTCGCGTTTTACAACAATCAACCCGAGCAGGCCAGTGCGTTCTTGACAGAGAGTTTAAAATTGCCACTGTCAGTCTATGAAGAAGCCGATGTAAAAATGAAGCTGGCCGATATTCTCGTTTACCAAGAACGTTTTAATGAGGCCTTGATTTATTATTCCCAAATTCAAACCAACGTAAAAAACAGTACGGTATCTCAAGAGGCACGATTTAAAGTAGCCAAAACCAGTTACTACAAAGGTGATTTTGATTGGGCAGAATCACAGTTAAAGATTTTAAAAGCGTCTACATCACAGCTCATCGCCAATGATGCCTTAGATTTGAAATTGCTCATTTCTGATAATAAAGATGAAGATTCCCTGCAAGTGGCCCTAAAGTTGTACGCCAAAGCCGATTTGATGTCATTTCAAAATCACAATGACAAAGCCATTGCCTTACTCAATATCATTTTAACCGAGCATCAAGGAGAATCCATTGAAGATCAAGCGCTGTACATGCAAGCGAAATTATTTGAAAAAACAAGTCAGTTTGACAAGGCCATTAGTAATTATGAAGCCATCATCGCCAATTACCGTGATGAAATTTTAGCAGATGACGCCTATTTCTTTTTGGCAGAATTGTATGAACATCAACTCATGCAACCCGAGAAAGCAAAGGCCTTATACGAAAAAATACTCTTTGAGCATGAAGACAGCATCTATTTTATAGAAGCAAGAAAGCGTTTTAGGATGCTTCGCGGTGACGCCATAAATTGAGCGTGCAGTCGCATTTGCTTCAGCTTAATAACAAATCCCTTAATAATTCTACAACAATGATCATATATAATGTTACCACAAATATAGACGCTTCCGTTCATGACGAATGGTTCGAATGGATGAAAACCGAACACATTCCGAAGGTATTGGCAACCGGAAAATTTGAAAAAGCAACTTTTTCTAAAGTACTCATTGAGGAAGATCTTGGCGGAACTACCTATTCCGTGCAATATAGATCGTATTCGCGTGAAGCACTAGATGCCTATTATAAAGAGGATGCCGAAACACTGCGCGCAGAAAGCCTCAAAAAATTCGCCGACAAGCAATTGGCTTTTAGAACAGAGATGGAAATTGTTGACGAGTACAGCGTTAAATTTAAATAATCCCAAATTAAAGCTTGAGCTCCCACACAGCGACGTATTTTTGCAACAAAGAATAAATTTATAAAATAGCATCCACGTGACGAACCAAAATCAAGTAAGAGCGAAGAAACATTTAGGTCAGCATTTTTTGAGGGACGAAACAGTTGCTGAAAAAATAGCGGATAGTTTAACTTATACAGGATACGACCAGGTATTGGAAATAGGTCCTGGCATGGGCGTATTGACCAAATACCTTCTTGAAAAAGACAGCACCCTCCACGTGATAGAGATCGATACCGAATCGGTTGCCTACTTAAAGGCCCATTTTTTACAGCTTTCCAACCGCATTATCGAACAGAATTTTCTTAAATACGACTTAAATGCGCTCTACAATGGGGAGCAATTCGCCATCATTGGTAACTTTCCCTATAACATTTCTTCACAAATTTTATTTAGAACTTTGGAGTTACGAGATCAGATTCCGGAATTTTCGGGCATGTTTCAAAAGGAAGTGGCGCTGCGAATTTGCTCTAAGGAAGGCAGTAAGGTGTATGGAATCTTATCGGTGTTAACCCAAGCCTTTTATGATGCCGAATATTTATTTACGGTACCCCCAACGGTTTTTAGTCCGCCACCAAAAGTAGATTCGGGCGTATTGTTGTTAAAACGGAAGGCCGATTTCACATTGCCTTGTGATGAAGTACTTTTTTTTAGAGTGGTTAAGACCGCTTTTCAGCAACGCAGAAAAACATTGCGCAATAGTTTAAAAATCTTCAATCTTTCAGATAATTTAAAAGCAAATAGTATATTTGACCAGCGCCCAGAGCAACTCAGTGTTGCCCTGTTTGTAGAGCTCACATTGCTTATTCAAGAAGACACCAACGCTTAATAATACGTTTAACATTGACCGAAGACAAGGAAAACATACAGTTTGAATTGAACGATGAGCTCATCGCCCAGGTAGAGCTTTTGGTTGAATATAGAAGCGACAAGGAATTAAAGACCTTGTTGACCGAGTTTCACTATGCCGATATCGCCGAGATTTTGGACGAATTGGATTTGGAAGATGCGGTTTATGTGATCAAGCTGTTAGACTCTGAAACCACAGCCGATATTCTTATTGAGCTTGATGAAGATAATAGGGAAAAGGTGCTTCGGAATCTTTCTGCTAAAGAAATTGCAGATGAAATTGAAGAGCTGGATACCGATGATGCTGCCGATATTATTGCTGAACTTCCCGAAGAACGCCAAGCGGAAGTTATCTCAAATATTGAAGATAAGGAACACCGAAGAGAAATCACCGAGCTTTTAGCCTATGATGAAGATACTGCGGGTGGCCTCATGGCAAAGGAATTGGTCAAGGTATATGAAACTTGGACGGTAGCTGGGTGTTTAAGACGTATTCGAGGTCAAGCGAAAGATGTTACCCGAGTGCATTCCATCTATGTGGTCGATAAAAAAAACAAACTGATTGGCCGATTGTCTCTTAAGGATTTGATCGTAGCCAAGAGTGAACATAAAATTGCAGACATTTATATTAAAAATGTAGATTCCGTACACGTTGATGATGACGCTGAGGATGTGGCACGTATCATGCAAAAATATGACCTGGAAGCCATCCCGGTCGTAGATAAGAACCAAACACTTTTAGGTCGCATTACCATTGATGATATTGTAGACGTGATTAGGGAGGAAGCCGATCGCGATTACCAAATGGCAGCGGGGATCTCAAAAGGCGTTGAGGCCGATGATAGCATTCTTAAACTCACCAGAGCCCGATTGCCTTGGTTGTTGATAGGCATGTTTGGCGGTTTGGGCGCTGCCAGCATTATAGAATATTTTAACGGTGAGATGGGCGATTTTATCGTACTGCTTAGCTTTGTGCCCTTAATTCAGGCAACAGCAGGTAATGTTGGGGTGCAATCCTCTGCTATTGTGGTGCAAGGTTTGGCCAATGATAGTTTAGATGGTAATATTGTGAAGCGCCTTTTAAAGGAATCTCTATTGGGTCTCGTTAATGGCTTGGCGATTGCCTGTATTGCGTTGTTGATTACCCATTTTCTTTTTGGCACCCCTTACATTGTTTCAATGACCGTGGGTATTGCCCTCATCGCAGTTATTATCATGGCAGCAATGATTGGGACATTTATCCCTATCTTTTTAGATAAGCGCGGTATCGATCCTGCAGTGGCTACTGGGCCATTTATTACGACGAGTAATGACGTTTTTGGTATTTTGATCTACTTCGTAATCGCCAAATTGATTCTTCAGTTTTAAGACTTCTTACAAAAACACTAATTAAATTTTGTGCTATTCTGGGTGCATAATAGCAGTACACAGTCTTCATCCCGCAATTGGACGTAGAAAAGCAATTCTGTGAAATTTCTATTGAAAAATTCAGGACTTATTATAACTTGACTTTTCTCTGAATTTTTTGTGAAACACTAAGAATTTGAATCAGTAAGATAGCACAGAGCAAGGCGAAAATACTAATGAGTGCCACCAAGCTGTTCCCTTCAAATAAATTATTGAAATTTAATTGAGTCGCATTAAAAACAATGATGCCTAACGCAATAACACTAAAGATGATGTTGAAAATTTTCATTGGATATATCGTTTTAAACCAGTTCAAAAAGAGCCTTGATGTTGTGGGCAAATAGTTTTACCGCAATGGCCAATAAGATCACACCAAACACTTTTCTAATAATGTTGATCCCGTTTTGACCGATCATACGCTCAATTCTGCTCGAGGTTTTTAATACCACGAAGATAATAATAACATTTAGGATCACCGCAATAATGATGTTTTCTATACGGTATTCCGCTCTTAGCGATAGCAGGGTGGTCAAACTTCCCGGGCCAGCAATTAGCGGAAATGCCAAAGGAAATACCGAAGCAGTCATCGCAGCATTTTCATCTTCCTTGTACAAGGTGATGCCCAAAATCATTTCCAAAGCGATAAAAAAGAGAATGAAAGAACCCGCTACAGCAAAGGAATTGACCCCTACGCCAATAAGCGATAAAATGGTTTGCCCTAAAAAGAGAAAAATAATCATAATCACCCCTGCAATAATAGAGGCTTTTTCACTCTCAATGTGGCCAACTTTTTTACGTAAATCTATAACGATAGGAATATTCCCTACGATATCAATAACCGCGAAAAGGATCATGAAGGCGGTAAATATTTCTTTTATATTGAACTGAAGGTCCATAATTTCCTAAATTTTCGGCAAAAGTAGTTCTTTGCTTATGATATATAACGTTAAATAATAATAAAGTTTGCCTATTTTTGCCATCTACAATTGAGTTAAAAAAACTATGTTCCAACTAGGTAAAACTATTATTTCAGAAGACATCATTGAGAAGGATTTCGTATGTAATCTTTCGGCCTGTAAAGGGGCTTGCTGCATTGATGGCGACGCTGGGGCACCATTGGAGCTTGAAGAAACTCAAATACTTAAGGACATTTACCCAAAAGTAAAACCATTTCTTCGAAAAGAAGGGATTGAAGCCATTGAAAGACAGGGCACCCACATCACTACCGGGTTTGGGGACTTTGAAACGCCCCTCATTAATGATGCCGACTGCGCTTACGTGATTTTTGGTAAAAACAAAACAGCACTTTGCGGGATAGAAGAGGCTTATAATCAAGGAGAAATTACTTGGAAAAAACCGGTCTCCTGCCACTTGTATCCGGTTAGGATTAAGGATTATTCTGAATTTTCCGCAGTAAATTATGATCGTTGGGAAATCTGTGATGATGCCTGCACATTGGGCAAGGAATTACAAGTGCCCATTTACAAGTTTGTTAAGGAGGCCCTTATTAGAAAATTTGGAGAAGATTGGTATGCCGAATTGGAAAAAGTGGCCGAAAAAATGTGATCCTCCTTCGATTACGCGGTTTTCATAATTGTGGTTCGCGTAGGAATCTTTACGAGTACGCGTGTGCCAGTGGCGACTTTTTTAGTGCTGTTGTATAAATCTTCAATTTCAATACTGTAATCTTCGGTATAGCTTTTAGAAAAATTGGCCAGTCGCGCCTTGGTAATGGCAATGCCCATGGATTTGCGCTTTAAGAGCTTGTCGTTCTTTATTTTTCCCGCTTGTTTTCTTCCAATGCCATTATCGGTGATCGAAATATTAACCATATTTTCCATGGTGCGATACACATGCAACTTGATTTTTTTGTTTTCCGTTTTAGAAGAGAGACCGTGCCACAGCGCATTTTCTAAAAAAGGCTGCAATACTAAGGAAGGTACTTTAATGCTAGCGGTATTGATGGTGTCTTCCACTTCTATTGAAAACAGGATCTCGTCTGAAAATCGAATATTCTCTATGTTCATATAAAGTTCCATGGTGTCTAGTTCGTCTGCCAATGAGGTCTCCTTTTCAGTTGAGGCCACCAATATTTTACGTATAAGTTTTGAGAATTTATTGAGGTAATACACCGCATTCTCCTTTTCGTTGTTAATGATGTAAAGCTTTATGGAATTGAGCGAGTTGAAAATAAAATGTGGGTTCATTTGGTTTCGCAACATGTCTTGTTCCAAGGTGAGAATGTGCTTTTCATTTTGCAATTGGCGGTTTCGGTACAGTGCAATTAAAGAGGCTGCAATAATGATGAGGCCTATGATGGAGTACCAAAAGATGGTTTTATTGCGCTCCAGCTTCAGTTTTACAACTTCATTCTCATCGGCAAGGGCTTTGATTTCCTTGTTTTTGACTTCATTTTCATATTGAATAATCACATCATTAACGTAGCGCAAGTTGCGGTCGTTATTAATAGTTTTTTCGACAGCTTTAGCTTCCTTGAAATGCTCTAGGGCGCGGGCATATTCCTTTTTTTCAACATAAAGCTCCGATAAGTGTTTGTCGGCTTCAACAATATAGAGATTGAGTGAGAACTCTTTGGCAATTTTCAATCCGGTTTTGAGATGTAGTTCCGAGCCTTCCAACTGTCCCAGTTCTTTTTGTACCCATCCTAAATTGATATAGGAGAGCGCCACATAAAATTGATCGTTTAAGGCGAGCGCTTTTTCCAACGCCTTTTCGATGATCATTTTGGCGTCGATGTATTTTTTTTGCTTGATATAAACCTTCCCAATACTATTGTAACAAATCATGCGCCCAAGATTGGAGTCGATTTGGTTGTTAAAATCGAGAGAGAGCTTATAATTTCTGAGGGCATTTTCAAGATCGTTCTTGTGCTCATAGGCGTACCCAATATTTTGGTAATTAATGGCCAAGCCCAGTTGGTTGCCTGATTCCTTTTCGTGCCGAATTGATTTTTTAAATTGCTGCATCGCCAAATCATACTGCTCCAAAATGAGATAGATGTTACCTATGCTGTTTTGTGAAACCGCGATGTTGTAAAGAATAACTTCTGAAGGATTTTTGATTTTGCTCGCAATATCCAAAGCTTTGGTGTGAAAGTCCAATGCAGGTTTTACCAGGTTCATCCGTCTATAGTCGACGCCAACATTGTTTAAATTTATAATCTCCAATTCAATATTATTGGCCACTTTGGCTAACTCGATTCCCTTTTTGTGTAATGTGATAGAGCGTTCGTACAGCGAAACATTTCTATACAAAACACCTAGAGCATTGTTTGCATAAGATTCGCCTTCAATGTAATTATTCTTTTTAGCGGTTACAATAAACGCCTTGAGCTTGGTGCTATCATTTTTGAAGGGTTCTAAAACCGTATTTATAGCAGTAAAGTCTTTCGGGGTGTGTTTTAATAATTGTGATACGGAAGCATTGAAGTTAGACGTTTGATCGCTATGTTGTTGCGCATTCGTCTTTATGATCCAAAATGAGCTGCATAACAACAGCAACAAATAGAGGCGTGGTGTATATAATCTCCTGTTATAATACGTGTTGGTTTTCAAATTATAATTTTTCTAAAAAGTCAGATTTTCTCTGTCTTGCCACCGGGATTCTATGATTGGTATTCATAACAACATAGCCATCGCTTTTTATAAACTCCTTAATTTTGTTCAAATTAATAATGAACGAGTTATGAATTCTAAAGAAGTAATGATCGGGGAGCAAGGCGTCTACTTCTTTGAGTTTTTTGGTAATCACGATTTTTTGATTCTCTACGGTGTAGATGGTAGAGTAGTTTCCGTCCGACTCCACAAAAATAATATCGTCGATGTCCAAAAATAATATTTTGCCATCGGTGTTGATCGTGATTTTCTTATTATCGAACCGCTCATTGATGCTTTCCAAAACCTCCTCGATTTTTGAGTTGCTGTTGGATCTTGATTTAAACTTAATTATTTTTTCAATGGTATGCGCAAGATCTTCAGTGTCTATGGGTTTTAATAAGTAATCTATAGCATCATTTTTTAGAGCTTTTATGGCGTAATCATCATAGGCAGTGGTAATTACTACTGCCATGTCTCTGTGGGCTAAGCGCTCCAAGAATTGAAAACCATCCATGGTGGGCATTTGAATGTCTAGAAACAAACAGTCTAACGCATGTTTGTTGATGTAAGTAATGGCATCTTCCGGGATTGTAAATGTTTTGATGACTTCAACATCTTTGCTGAAATGAGAAAGCTCCCAAGATAGACCTTGGATGGCTTTAGGTTCATCGTCTACTATTACTGCCTTGATCATGTTACCAAATATATACTTTTTTATGGAAAAGCAGATACAAATTGTATGGTTAGACCGGTTTCGTGTATAAGGAGTTTTTTACGCGTTTTACGGTAGATTAAAATTTTTTAGAACCAGCTATACAGGTTTCTAGACCATGTATACATTTGGTAACGCGCATTGTTTTTAATTTTTCAATATTTAACCAGAAAATAATTGGACTTTGTAATATTGGCATCTCTTATAAAGTGAATGTGGGGATTTACAACTTTAAGTTGCCAATATTAAATAAAAGCCAGGTTTAGGTCTGGCTTTTTTTTGTCTGGTTATTTTTTTGGGAATGAATAAGTTTTATTCACTACTTTTTTAGTTAGTTTAGTTAATAATTAGGGGGAAAAGGAGCGTAGTCTACGCTCCTTTTTTTGTGCATTTTTTTTGAATTTATAAGCGAGTAAACATCACTTGCGAGCAGGACATTAATAGTATTTTACTTACTTTAATTTACTTTTTATCATATACTTAATACCTTAAGGATCAATATATTGGCTTATTTTTTTACAATTCGTTAGATTTCTGCGGATTATGGGCATTGTTAAAAACTTGTTGAAAAGGTTTGGGTGAAAACCTCGGAATATCCTTTACATTTTTCAATCTTTGTTAGTCCTAAATCGAAGGAAATTTTTTCAATCTATTAACTTAAATTTTTACAGAAACATGTCTCAAGTCACAGAACCAATATTACAGGAGAATAAAGATCGATTCGTCATCTTTCCAATTCAACATCATGATATTTGGGAATGGTACAAAAAATCTGAGGCTAGTTTTTGGACTGCAGAAGAAATTGATTTGCATCAAGATTTGAGCGATTGGAAAAATAAGCTCAATGACGATGAGCGTTATTTTATTAAGCACATTTTAGCATTTTTTGCTGCCAGTGACGGTATTGTAAATGAAAATCTTGCAGAAAATTTCGTCAATGAGGTGCAATACAGTGAAGCAAAATTCTTTTATGGTTTTCAAATCATGATGGAAAACATTCACAGTGAAACCTATTCACTGTTGATTGATACCTATGTAAAGAATGATGCTGAAAAAGACTTGCTTTTTAATGCGATAGAAAATTTTCCGGCTATTAAGAAAAAAGCAGATTGGGCCTTAAAATGGATTGATTCCCCAAGTTTTGCAGAGCGATTGATTGCTTTTGCTGCTGTAGAGGGTATTTTCTTCTCCGGGGCATTTTGCTCTATCTTCTGGTTGAAGAAAAGAGGTTTGATGCCAGGATTGACCTTTTCAAACGAGCTTATATCAAGAGATGAAGGGGTACATGCCGATTTTGCTGTGCACTTGCATAACAAGCATCTTATCAATAAAGTGCCTAAAGTACGCATTAGAGAAATCCTTATAGACGCCTTAACTATTGAGCGTGAGTTTATTACGGAGTCACTTCCGGCGAGTTTGATTGGGATGAATGCCAATCTTATGGCACAGTATCTCGAATTTGTAACCGATCGCCTTTTGGTGGAGTTGGAATGTGAAAAAGAGTATAATACCGCAAATCCATTCGATTTTATGGATATGATTTCCTTACAAGGAAAGACAAACTTCTTTGAGAAACGCGTAGCCGAGTATCAAAAAGCGGGTGTGATGACGAAAGAGGACGAAAAAGACAAGTTCAGCTTTGACGCTGACTTTTAAAAAAGTTTGGTAAAGTCTTGAGTTGCTTTTTAAGCGCTAACTTAAAGACCAACACCGCATAATTCTATTGGTTTAAAGTGAAATTCATATAATTCCTGAAAGGGAAGTGGGCGTCCTATCTTTAAATTAGAATAGAAAATTTAGAATTTTAATTTAAAATTCGATAAATCAATAACCCTTTTCTGAAACGGTGTATTTCAGAATAAAAAACACGTGTAAGTATGTTTGTATTAAAAAGAGACGGTAGAAAAGAACCGATGATGTTCGATAAGATTACAGCAAGAGTTCGCAAACTTTGTTACGGGCTCAATGAGCTAGTAGATCCAGTAAAAGTCGCAATGCGCGTAATTGAGGGGCTGTATGATGGTGTCACCACCAGTGAGTTGGATAATTTGGCTGCAGAAATAGCTGCCACCCTAACCACTGCGCATCCAGATTATGCAAAATTAGCTGCGAGAATTTCGGTATCAAACTTACACAAAAACACCAAAAAAACCTTTAGCGAGGTGATGCACGATTTGTACGTGTATGTGAACCCGAGAACGGGTAAGGAGGCATCCTTGTTGGCCGATGATGTATATAAGGTGATCATGGATAATAAGGACAAATTGGATTCTACCATTATCTACAATCGCGATTTCAATTACGATTATTTTGGGTTTAAAACGTTAGAGCGTTCCTACCTTCTAAAATTGAACGGTGAAATTGCCGAGCGCCCGCAACACATGCTTATGAGAGTATCCATAGGGATTCACCTCAACGATTTAGAATCGGCACTTGAGACTTACGAACTCATGTCTAAAAAATATTTTACACACGCTACACCAACGCTTTTTAATTCGGGTACACCAAAACCTCAAATGTCCTCC
>Ga0115567_10004888_pt1 | contig 13030 bp, 15 predicted proteins | sample COGITO_mtgs_1204_2_FD_88679 | JGI IMG/M metagenome (GOLD analysis project Ga0115567, IMG submission 88679) | Pelagic marine microbial communities from North Sea - COGITO_mtgs_120412 | ecosystem: Environmental > Aquatic > Marine > Epipelagic | place: Germany:Helgoland, sampling site Kabeltonne...
ACCAAGGCGTGCATAGTCGCGGGTGCTCAGGTTCAGACCGCCCAACACGAACGCGGTGCCGACACCGTCAGTAAGATAGTAAGGCGCGTATTCCAGACCCATCGGTACGATGATCTTTTCGCTAAGCAGGTCGGGTATGGTGCGTCCGGTGGCACCCCGCACGACCATCGACAAGACATGCGTATCAATGGAGACATATTGCCAGTCGGTGCCGGGCACGGCGAATGTCTCTGTCAGAGCCGCTGCGAAATCATCCATTTTGCCGCCAAGCGCCAGCACACGGCCCATGCGGTTGATACCGGAATTGTAGTCCAGATAGTCCTCGTCAAAGGTAACCCCGCTGGCCATGTTAAGCACATTACGGATCGTCGCCTTGTCATAGGCACCGCCGCGCAGGGACGCTGCGTACTGCGTGACCGGATCGTCGAGCGAGGCGATCTTGCCCTCGTCCACCAGCACGCCGATAAGAGCGGAGAGATAGCTTTTGGCGACAGAAAAGCTGATCCGCTTGTCTTGTGCGGTGGTGCCGAGGAAATAGTTGTCATAGACGATCTGGCCGTCTTTCATGACCACCAATGCGGTCACATTGCGCGCCTTGATCCAGTCGTCGACTTCTGCCGGAAGTGTCGTTTCAGGGCCGTAGGGCAGGGGCGATGTAGGGCCGTCACCGCGCGGTACGGGCACTGTCAGGAACGCCGCGTCCATATGGCTGAAGTTGCGCACAATCTTTTCTTCGTAGAAAAGCGAATTGACGGCCATCAGGCGCATGATCTCTTCGCGTTTCCACAGGCCCACGGCAACAGCAGCCAATGTGAGTATTAGCAGGATACGGCCAAGCCATTTAAGAGATCTGCGCATATTGATCCTTTCGTCGTGGCGACCAGTCAACCATAGCTCCCGCGGGTGGGCCAGACGGACGCCGGGTCAGGTGCCGTAAGTCCATTTGATCCAGCGTCCATGGAAATCGACACGTGCAAGTTCAAGTGTCACGTCGCCGGGCCAAAGCCGCAGGGTCAACGCCGCGCCGGCTGATCCTTTCGCGTCTCCATCGCTTTCCATCGACAACCAGGCAAGGGGACGGTCTGCGGTTGCCTTTGCACCTGCCGCCTGGATAATCGCGCGGCCACGCGCCTGTGTATCGGGGGGGAAATATTGCCACGCAACTGTGTGTTGTATGAGGTGCAGACGGCCGCGAGGCGCACGAACCAGACGCTCGGACAACCAGTCTATGGCATCGCCCTTGTCTATGGGGGCGGTCATCACGGACGCGGCGGCCCGGGTGTTGTTGATGCGCTCCGGTTGATCGGCCCAGAGATAGGCCATCAGCCGCAGCAGATGATCGTGGCGTTGTAGGTCCAGTGGATTGAGGTCCACACCGGCGCGTTCTGCGATCTCTGGTTCGGCATTCGGGGGCAGCGGTCCTTCCCATTCGGGGCTGAGCGTGAGGGTTGGCATTGATGCGCCAAACCGTGCACCGTCCAATTGCAACGCATAATGGTCCCACATCAGGTTCAAACCGCCGCTGGCCCCAAGTTCGCTGAGAGTAATGGGCAAAGGGATGATATCCACGGCCACCTGCGCGCCTGCGATCAACGCGGCGGAGCGGCGTACCTCATTTGTTTGTGGCGGACTATCGGTCCAGTTCAGCAAGAATGCCTCGTGCGTGGCCAAAGCTTGCAAGACGGTACTGGTGAGATCCGTGTTGGAAACATCATGCGGTGGATAGGCTTTGATGAGATCTGGCGCTTTATTTGTCAAAACCAGCGCATGCAGTCCCCCTGCAATCCGCAGGGGAAGGGAATGACCGCTTGGTCCAATGTCACCGCTGAAGCTGTCGAATTTGCGCGCAAGCGCGGTGTCCTGAGGCCAGTTGTCGGCCAGAATTGTCAGCAAACGCGCCATAAAGGGCGAGCCGAGATTTTCACAGGCGGTCGCCTGATCGCGAAAGGCGACGTCTAGGGTCATTTAAAGCGATCCATAAGTTTTTGCAGGGCAGAACGGCCGTTACCCGGACCGGTGCTGTGATCCGGGTTTGTTGCGGTTTGTTGCATGGCCGGTTTCCTGGTTCCTGTGCTGGGACGCGGTGGGGCTGTGCGCAGGGAAACGACGTTCAGGAATTTTGCGCCGTCGCCGTCAGCGAGAAACGGTGCGCCATCCGAGACGCCGCGCAGCACGTCATCTAGCCATGCTTCATCAGCCTTGGCAAAATCATGTAGCACATATCCCGGTACGCGGTCCTTGTGGCCGGGATGGCCGACGCCCAGGCGCACGCGGGCATATTCCGGGCCGATATGCTGGTGGATCGAGCGCAAGCCGTTATGGCCGGCATGACCGCCACCGGCCTTGAACTTGACTTTTCCGGGGGCAAGATCGATTTCGTCGTGCAACACGATTACGTCCGTAGGTTCCAGCTTATAGAACCGTATCGCGGCCTGCACTGACTGACCTGAGTTGTTCATGAACGTCTCAGGCTTGAGCAGCACCGCGCGCGCCGCGCCAAGGCGACCTTCGTTAACGGACCCCTGATGCTTGCCCTTCCATGCGTCAAAACCGTGGTCGGACGCCATTCGGTCCAGGGCCATGAAGCCGATGTTATGGCGGTTGCGGGCGTATTTGGTGCCTGGATTGCCGAGGCCGACGATGAGTTTCATGAGGGAGGCTCCTGCTTTGGCGGGACCTTAGCAGGCGGGTTGGGGGAGGGGAATGGCGCGGAGAGCGGAGGAAGCGAAAGCCGGGGATTGTTCAGGACTTTAATGTATGTCGATCATTCGAATACGCTCAATCCTAGATCGCCATTATTCCCCACAAAGGCAAATACATTGTAGGTCAACCTATTCACTCTAACTTGGGCGCTTCCAGCACCCGTATCGGCGCTCTTGGGCTTAAAGGTTCCGCCAACCCTAGCTTGAAGCGCGCGCCCAAGAAGGTTCACGTCACCCACCGTGGGTTTTGGTCTATTGATGCCATAGCCACGAACAGTGACCCGGCAGCTTCGACCAGGCTCGCCTGATGCAACAAATACCATACCCGGTGCCAACGCCGGTTGGGCGGAAGAAAAACCAGAATTCATGCGACCCTTCGAGAATGCAGGCGCGCTTTCTATACAGGCGCTTCTGAAGGAGGCGATAACGCTGGTTAACACTGGGTCCGTTGACGTTCGGGTGGACGGATTGATCTGTGGACTGCCTCCCCCGCATGCTGCAACCATGCTCAACAGAACAAGCCCCGCCAGCACTCCTATAGGCTTGCTCGGCGCAAAAACTACAGTGTTTTGCAAATTTGTTTTTAGCTTCGGGGTCATTCGGTAGCCTCAACTCATGAAGTGCCAGATGCAGTGCAGCCTTATTGTGCAATGATCAATCCAATCAACATGACGGCCAAACGTGGCGAAATTTTGTGTGAAGGGTGTTTGAAAAAGGCGCAAACTGGAGTTTAGACAATCAGTATCCCAAAAAAAACGGGGCCGCGTCAGCGACCCCGTTTCAGCAACACCCAAAAGGGCAGTTCGCTTAATCTTCGGCTTGCTCGCCGTCTGGTGGGCCCATCTCGGTCGTTGGGACTTCATCCACGGCTGTATCGTCGTCGTCTTCATCCTCTTCCCCGGCGCTCTTGAGCGCGGATGGAGCAGAAATCTGCGCGATAACGAAATCGCGGTCGATCACAGGCTTTGAGCCGGCAGGCAGTTTTACATCAGAGATCGTGGCGTTATCACCGATTTCCATCGTCGATACGTCCACGGTGATGCTTTCGGGGATGTCTGATGCTGTTACCACCAGTTCGACTTCCGGGCGGACCAGCGTCAGAACGCCACCCATCTTGAGGCCGGGCGATTCTTCTTCGCCGGTGACTTCGACGTTGATGAACAGGTTGATCTGGGTGGTGCGCTTGAGGCGCATCAGGTCAAGGTGCACGGGCAAGTCTTTGACCACATGGCGCTGAACGTCGCGGCAAATTACGCGCACGTCGTCATGGCCTTCAACCTTGAGGTTGAACAGGGTCGCTTTGAACCGGCCTGCACGCAGCATGGTCAGCAGTTTGTTGAACGGGATGTTAATAGGAAGCGGATTTTTGTCGCCCCCAAAAACGATCCCCGGTACCATGCCATCGCGGCGTGCCTGACGAGCGGCGCCCTTGCCTGTCCCCGTCCGTACCTGGGCTTCAAGATCTGGAATCTCTCCGGCCATGTTAATCTCCAATATGTTAGGGCGGGAATCCTCCAAGGCTGTATCCCCGCATGAAGTCGCGCGTATAGACGGGAAAGCCCTTCGGGGAAAGGGCGAAACTGCGCCGCTGTCCCTGCCGTTTTGGCAGTGCCGTGGCAAAGCCGCAGAATGGGTATCAGGCAGGATCTATACGCGAGTCGCAAGCCGTTGGCCGGGTTCATCGCGATCGGTCTGACGTGGGCTGCGTATTTTGCACAAATGCCGGTGATCAAGGCAGGTGTGGGCGCGTCCGACGGCGCGTATGGAATTGCCGTGTTGTGGGCGGCGCTGGGCGCGTTTGCCGCGATGTGGTTGGCCCCGCTGGCGCATCGGCTGGCCGGGGGCATGGCCGTGCCAATTGCAATCGGCGTGATCGCTGTGGCGGTCGTTGGCATTGGACTGGTGTCGGGCCTTGTGGCGCTGGGGCTGATGTCTGCGCGGTCCGGCGTTACGGATGTGCTGGTCAACGCGCAGATCGCAGAGGCCGAAGAACAGACGGGCCGGAACCTGATGAACCTCAATCACGGGCTTTATTCTTTCGCCTACGCCGGTTCTGCGCTGGCGACGGGCGCGCTGCGCGAAGCGCGGGTGGGGCCGCTGGCAGTGTTTTCGTTGCTTGCCATGGTTCTTTGTTTGCTGGCATGGGCCGCAAACGTACCGAAATCCGTAGCACCCGACGATGGGCGGCCGGCAATCATGGAAGGGGCTGTGGCACCCGGTTTGGTCTGGATCGCCGGGGCAGTCGTGTTCTTTGCCTTCCTGTCGGAGGCTTCCGCCGAAGGATGGTCTGCACTGCATATCGAACGCACCCTTGGCGGAGATGCAACGCAAGGCGCGCTGGGTCCTGCGCTTTTGGGTCTGACGATGGGGATCGGACGGCTGTCTGGTCATGGGTTGGGGCGGTTCTTGAACGACCGGACGCTGATGATGCTCGCTTGCATCCTGTCGGGCATCGGCCTTGGCGTGGTAGCAATGGCACCCTCCGTTGGGATGGCATTGATCGGCTTTGCGCTGGCGGGACTGGGAGTATCGGTTCTGGCCCCACTGGCATTGGCGCTGGCTGGTCGTGCGGTGCCAAAGATGCAGCGTCTGGCCGTGATCAGCCGTGTTTCCGTACTGGGACACGGCGCGTTTTTCTTTGGACCGCCGATGATGGGATTGATGTCTGAATGGATCAGCCTGCGGGCAACCTTTGGCATGGTCGCGGGGCTGCAATTGCTGGTTGGAATCACCTTGATCCCCGTCCTGACCCGTTACAGCCGCCCAGCCGCATCACAGAGCCGCGCATAAAGCGAAAATTCTTTTGCGCGGGCGTTGCGCATGGCTTTTTCGGACGCAGGAGAAATCGGATTCGGTGCGTCAGACGAAACATTCCGTGGCGAAAACTGGAGTCTGTTTTTCCAGCCGATCTTCGATGAAACCGCGCAAAAGCGGCTGTTTTTCATAGGCAATGAGGTGATCGACGCCCAGAGTGCCATCCGCATTGCTGAGAAATGACTGCCGACTGTCTATGCGCGCATATTCAGGCGGATTATCCGCAATCACGGCCCTACGAAAGCGTCAAGATCCACGCCCTCCATGTCCAAACGCGCAGCCTCGGCACGACGATAACGGAACCAGTTGCGCAGATGGCTTAGCGGATCGCGCATCACAGCGAGCGTTTCAGGCTCCAGCGCGAAGGCATTGCGCAGAAAGGGCCGCTCTTTGCGAAAGGCGATGTCGGCCGAGGCAGCAGTGCGCGTTCCAACGCCTTGGACCCGGTTTTCGGGACCGCGAAATAGGTAAGGCTTGGACCTGAGCAGATTACACGGTGCTCTCAGGCCTGCCACTTGCCCTCGAAGTCCTGAGGAATCAACAGATTTTGTTTGCCCAACCGTTCGACCGAGGTCTCGCCACACAGTGCCATCGTGGTGTCGAGTTCCTTGTGGATGACATCCAGCGCTTTGGTCACGCCTTCCTGACCCATAGCACCAAGGCCATAGATAAACGCGCGCCCGATATAAGTGCCTTTTGCCCCCATCGCGATCGCTTTCAGGACGTCCTGACCTGACCGGATGCCACCATCAAGATGCACTTCGACATGATCGCCCACTGCATCCAGAATCGACGGCAGCGCGCGGATGGAACTGAGCGCACCATCAAGCTGCCGCCCGCCGTGGTTGGACACGATGATCGCGTCAGCGCCGACTTTCAGCGCCATCTTGGCGTCTTCGGCATCTAGAATACCCTTCAAAATAACTTTGCCGCCCCATTTTTCCTTGATCTTGGCGATCTTGTTCCAGTCGAGCGAAGGATCAAATTGCTCTGCCGTCCACGCACTTAGGTTGGAGGCATCGCTGATGTTATCCACATGGCCCACGATGTTGCCGAAGGTCCGTCGCTTTGCCCCTAGCATGCCGATACCCCAGCGCCATTTGGTCGCCAGATTGACAATGGATTTCGGCGTCAGCTTGGGCGGGGCGGACAGGCCGTTTTTGATGTCTTTGTGCCGCTGGCCGAGGATTTGCAGATCCAACGTGATGACAAGCGCCGAACATTTTGCCGCGCGGGCCCGTTCGATCAAGCGACCGACGTACTTCTCATCGCGCATCGTATAAAGTTGAAACCAGAACGGTTTTGTCGTCGCCTCGGCCACGTCTTCAATGGAATTGATCGACATGGTGGAGAGCGTGAAAGGCACACCGAACGCCTCAGCCGCCCGCGCCGCTTTTATCTCGCCATCCGCGTGCTGCATTCCCGTCAGGCCGACAGGGGCAAGGGCCACGGGCATGGCGACGTCCTGGCCGATCATCCGGGTTTTCGTTGTCCGCCCGGACATGTCGACCGCGACCCGCTGACGCAGCCTGATCTGGTCGAAATCCGACGTATTTTCGCGGAAGGTCTGCTCAGTCCAACTGCCACTTTCGGTGTAGTCAAAGAACATCCGCGGCACGCGGCGTTCGTAGATACGTTTCAGGTCGCCGATATTGGTAATGACGGGCATTGGGCGAGCTCCTGCTATTGGTCATGTTTACTTACCAATCTGAAAGGCGAAAATCAATCATACAAGAAGAATACTGACTGGTGCAATATTGCACTAAATGTAGGGCAGTATCACGATTGATATTTCAAAGCGCTAAGATATTCGCTGCTGGACTATGGTCCAACGGTGCCACGCGCCCCGTACTGGCTGCCGAAGGCGAAACGGTGCGATGTCTGGCAAATGCCGTACATTGATAGAGATGACTGTCCTAGGGATGGGTCCGGATATTGGACGTTTGACGGGCCGATCCTGCTCGTTCTGCAACAGCTGCGGGTCCACTTGCATGCCGTGCAGCATGCGCCCTCAGTCTGAGTGCGCTGCATCCGCGAGGGTTTTCACAAACGCCAGCACGTCTGCGCAACTGTCCCCATTCCCGATGCGGCTGACGATGGCAGAGCCGACGACGACGCCGTCCGCGACCTGTGCGATGGTACGGGCCTTTTCGGGCGTGTTGATGCCGAAACCGACGACGACGGGCAGGCCAGACGCATCCCGGATACGCTGCACATCCGGGGCAACATCGACCGCTTCGGCTTCTGCGGCACCGGTGATTCCGGTAATCGAGACGTAGTAGACAAAGCCGGAAGTATTTTGCACCACGCGGGGCAGGCGGGCGTCATTGGTCGTCGGGGTTGCCAGACGGACGAAATTCAGCCCGGCGGCCTGCGCAGGCAAGCACAGCTCAACGTCCTCTTCAGGGGGCAGATCGACGACGATCAACCCATCGATGCCCGCTGTCTTCGCGGCAGTCAGAAATTTGTCCACGCCCATCGAATATATCGGGTTATAATACCCCATCAGGACAATCGGCGTCGTGTCATCGTCCTTGCGAAAGGCGCGCGCCAGTTCCAGCGTTCGGTTCAGGGTCATACCCGCTTCAAGTGCGCGCTGACCGGCAAGCTGGATCGTCGGGCCGTCGGCCATCGGATCAGTAAATGGCAAGCCCAGTTCGATCACATCCACCCCTGCGCCGGGCAACCCGCGCACGATCTCAAGCGAGCGGTCAAAATCGGGGTCGCCGGCCATGACATAGGCGACAAAGGCTGTGCTGCCCTCAGCTCTGAGCTTGGTGAAAGTGTCGTCAATACGTGTCATGCGGCCCCCGGTGCTGTCGGCGTTTGTTCTTGCGCAGAAACGATCCGCACGCAAGGCCCGCTTGGATTACGCGATATCGAGCGTCACGGGGAAATGGTCCGATGCGTCCAGCAGCACGCGTTTCAATGGGTCTGCGGCGTCAGATTGATACGGATTCCAGACGGTGGCCGGGTCCGCGCCCAGGGGCACCAGATGCCGCGAGGCCATGATGTGATCAATCAGCGCGTTGACGTGGCTTTCTGTGAACAGATCGCGAAACCGTGCGGTTGAAGGTTCCCACCCGTAACGCCCAAACTTGGGTTCGCCGATGTAATTGCGCAGGATGTCGTCAGGTTTAAACAGATCGCCCATAATCAACTCGACGGCGCTGCGACCAAAACGGCCTTCGTAATAATCAAAACCGGGGCCGTCGTTGATGTCCCCCATGACGATGGTAGGGCGATCCTGATCCAGCCATTCCTCCACACGCCGCCGGATCGAGCTGCATTCGGCGAACAGTTTGCGGCGGTTACGTTCAGACGTGCGTTCATAATGGACGCGGTCGGTGGCGTTGAAGATGCCTTTGGACTTGGCATGTACCACCATCATCCAGAAGTCGGCACCGCCATCGGCGCGGGTGATCTTCAGCTCCAGCGGTGGGCGGTAATGACGATAGATTTCACGGATGCCATCGGCGTCGCTGTCGATCTCGAACTTCTCGTTGAAGGGCGGGTTTTTCTTGGCACCGGGGCGCCCGCCGGGATCGTGGGTCGGTGTCATGAGGGCCGGATCATAGAGCACCGCAATCTCTTGCCGCCCTGCGGACGGATAACCCATGATCGCACGGCTTTGCCGCAAACCCTGCGCGGTCGCGAAATTCTCAAGGGCTGCGATGGTACTGCGGTTGCCAGTCGTGGTGGTCGTGTTCGGCCCTTCGGTAATTCCAATCATATCAGGGTCGATCGCGTTGATAACCTGGGTCAGCGCATCAAAAACTTTAATCGATGCAGCCGTCGTTTTGGGAGTATTGTCAGACTCAAAATGATCGTCGAACCATTCTACATTGTACGACATCAGGCGCATGAAAGATCCTTTGAATTAATACCAAACATTACCACAGGTTGCAGTTTGCCCCTAGGAATTCATGATTTTCATCTGGGGTGCCTTTGAATCTGCCCGGCCGCGCCTATCTAGCGGCTATGAATTATTTACTCGCAATCCTGTTGCCACCCCTGTCAATTTTGCTGACCGGGCGGCCGGTCGTCGGAATACTGACATTTGTCATCTGGATACCCGCCCTCATCCTTTCGGGCGGTTTGACCCATCCGATGTTCATTTTGCTGGCGTGGTTCCTCATTTTTCAAAGTCGAGAGAGCCGCGCGCAGCGCTGAGGGTTGCGAAGCCCCCCCCGCTCGCCTAGTTACGCGCCAGCTTTGCATGATAGGGACGCGGACATGGGTTTCAAAATGGGTATCGTCGGATTGCCTAATGTCGGTAAGTCCACGCTTTTTAACGCGCTGACCCGCACGGCGGCAGCGCAGGCGGCGAATTTTCCGTTTTGCACAATCGAGCCGAACGTGGGCGAGGTCGCTGTGCCGGATGCCCGGCTGGATCAACTGGCCGAGATCGCCAAATCCAAGAGCATCATTCCTACACGCATGACATTTGTGGACATCGCAGGCCTTGTGAAGGGCGCGAGCAAGGGCGAAGGATTGGGCAACCAGTTTCTGGCCAATATCCGTGAAACTGACGCCATCGCCCATGTGCTGCGCTGTTTTGAGGACGGCGATGTGACCCATGTCGAAGGACGCGTGGATCCGGTTGCGGATGCGGAAACGATCGACACCGAACTGATGCTTGCCGATATCGAAAGCATCGAGAAACGTTTGACAAATATCGTCCGTAAGGTACGCGGTGGCGACAAAGAAGCGGTACAGCAGGAACGCTTGATGCGGGCTGCTTTGGAAGTGCTGGAAGAGGGTAAGCCCGCGCGTGTCGTGGCTGTGGATGACGAGGACCGCAAAGCGTGGCGGATGCTGCAATTGCTGACCACGAAACCGGTCTTGTATGTCTGCAACGTCAGCGAAGACGACGCGGCGAATGGGAATGCACATTCAACGCGGGTCGCCGAAATGGCCGCTGAGCAGGGCAATGCGCATGTTATCATTTCTGCCCAGATCGAGGAAGAAATCAGCAAGCTAGACCGCGACGAGGCGCAGATGTTCCTGGAGGAAATGGGGCTGGAGCAAGCGGGTCTGGACCGGTTGATCCAAGCCGGTTACGCGCTGCTGCATCTTGAGACATATTTTACCGTTGGCCCGAAAGAAGCGCGCGCATGGACGATCCGGCATGGAACGAGCGCGCCAAAAGCAGCAGGGGTCATTCACGGGGATTTTGAAAAAGGTTTCATTCGCGCTGAAACCATCGCTTTCGATGATTTCGTGTCATTGGGCGGTGAGGGGCCTGCGAAAGAGGCAGGCAAGATGCGCGCCGAAGGCAAGGCCTATATCGTTAAGGATGGCGATGTGCTGCACTTCCTGTTTAACACCTGAATATATCGAACCCGATCCCTAACAAGGGACCGGGTTCAGTAGTAACGAGAACGGTTTAGCGGCTGTCGTTACCGGGACCGAAACCGCCGTAGATGTAACCTTCACCAGCAGTCTGGTTGCGCGAGCTGAAGGTCACGTCCGAGTTGAATTCGCGGTCATTGGTACGCAAGCGCTGATCATTGTAGCGCTGCGACTTGGATGGGTCGGCGACGTTCTGTTTGCCTTCAGCGTAAGAAGTTGTGCTTGTTTCTGATGTATCCAGACGCAAGTCATTATAGCGGTCTGATTGCTCCGCGAAAGCGGCGCCAGAAATCATTGCGGCGGCGATCGTTACTGTGAAGAGTTTCATATCGTATCCTTTTGTTATCGACGCGTTGTGTGCGCCGTTCGTCTTGTCTGGTGAAGCAACGGCACTGGGTGGTGCATAGTTCCGCGGCTCTTTCTGCTGAATTCTGAAAGTGTCAGATGAAAAGGTGATTTATTTTTTGTATTCAGCAAGTTAAGGCCATTATCACAAGCGGGTGACAGAGGCGTGATAAGCCTGCAAGTGGGCGATATCAGCGGCTGTCATTGTTCGGGCCAACGCCGTAAGGGTTGAGATAGGCATAGGGCGTCTTGGCGTACACATTGCGTGTCGAGAAAGCGATCCCCTGCTTTTCGCGCGCGTCGTTCGCTTGGGTGATCTTTGACTTGGACGTATCAAGCCGCAGGTCATTATAGCGGTCCGAATTGTCCGCGATGGCGACGGTTGAGATCAGGCTGGTGACGATTGTGGCAAGAAAGAGTTTCATGATCATTCCTTTCGATCAATTGCGCCTCGGCGTTCCGGGACAGTCTTGTTTGTGCAACCAATCTGGGGTGTCGGAACCGAAATCGCAAAACACGCTGGCTCAACACTGTGTGCGTTTTTGCGTGTAATCGCGAGTTGGCTGTAACAAGGTTTCCGACAGCGTTGAATAAACTGGTGATTTCAAAAGGTTGCAGTGGGGGCAGGGCGAAATGATGTGTGCGTACACGGCTTCTTTCCAGTACACATATTATGCCGGTCGCGTGAGCAAGCTGACACATCGGGCCGGGGCCATACGCCATTTCATTGCGGGCCTGCGAGTCACGTTGCGAACGTCGGGCCGAATCTGCTGCGATCTGGGTATTTTTCCCACCCGAGACCGGTTTTTTTTGGATTCTATCGCGGACAAACCAGAACAGGTGCCTCTCGGCCAAATGTGGAGTCGGATGATGTTACGCTCGACACTTGGCGCTTTGGCTCGGCTTTGGCGTACCTGTTGCTGACCTGCGGTGTTTTAGAGGTAAACCGTAACGTGGCCATTTCCGAGGCGCGTCAGGCACAGAAAGGATGGGGCAATGCGGTTCTGGTATCTGTCGAGGATGTGCAGGCAGGTCTCAGCCTTTCAAGACGCTGGCGTGTTCAGAGGCGCACATTGGAGTCGGCATCTCAAGCGTCCGCGCGTGCCCTCTCGCTTTCGCGGCAAAGCTATTCAGGTGATGCGATCACTTTGACCGATGTCCCCGATTCGGAGCGAGACAATGTCAGCAACCAGCTTGCCGCAGCAGCAGGGTTACGTGACTACGCATTGGGTTGGGCCCAGTTGCAGGTTGCGACTGGCGGCGGTTGATATGCCCATGACGGATCAAAAGCACCGGCTAAAATTCTCAAACCCGATTGCGTCATGCCGGCACCGACAGTCAACTGAACCTGGGGACTGGCGTGTCGTCTGTCCTGCGAGCAGGCGGTGAGCTATTGTTCGCGGAAGGCGCGTCACATGCTGTCCGCAACAGGTCTTGCCAGATATTCGGCAAAGGTACGGGTTTCGCTCTGTATCATGATTTGAGCGGGCATACCGGGGGTCGGGGTAAAGTTCCCGACACGCAACAGTTGGTCAGAAGAAAGCGAGACCCGCGTCACATAGACATCGCGTGTGTTTCTGGTGATCTGATCTGTAATCGCATCGGCTGACACGTAAACGACCTCGCCATCACGGATCGGTGTCGAGTGCTGGTTCAGTGCTGTTAGCCTCACCGTCGCACAGCGCTTTGGACACCCTCGACCTTGATGCCAGTGCTGTCGATCAGGAGATGTAGTGGACCCTTTGAGCCGCGATACGGGATGTTGACCGCAAGAGTCCTTTGGCGTCGGCAGATGGTGCTGAAATCAGGCACGT
>Ga0115567_10004893_pt1 | contig 13027 bp, 13 predicted proteins | sample COGITO_mtgs_1204_2_FD_88679 | JGI IMG/M metagenome (GOLD analysis project Ga0115567, IMG submission 88679) | Pelagic marine microbial communities from North Sea - COGITO_mtgs_120412 | ecosystem: Environmental > Aquatic > Marine > Epipelagic | place: Germany:Helgoland, sampling site Kabeltonne...
AATCACCAGCTTGTTGGTCAGTTCATTGGGGTCGTTGGCAAACAGCGAGAAGGGCTGTTTCTTGAATTCGATCACGATCTCCGAGTAGCGCCGGCTGAGACGTTTACCGGTGCGCAGATAAAACGGTACACCAGCCCAGCGCCAGTTGTTGATCGTGGCTTTTAGCGCAACGAAGGTTTCGGTTGAATCGGCATCGCTGTATTCGGCCTCTTCAAGAAATCCTTTCACCGCCTGGCCCGCCACGGCGCCGGCGTCGTAACGTCCGCGCACCGTGCGCTCCTTGACGTTGGCAGCATTGATGGGTTCCAGGCAGCGCAGTACCTTCATCTTCTCGTCGCGAATATCTGCCGGGTTGAGGCTGGCCGGTGGCTCCATGGCCACGATGGACAATACCTGCAGCAGGTGGTTCTGGACCATGTCGCGCAATGCGCCGGTTTTGGCGTAATAACTGCCGCGGCCCTCGACGCCAATCTCCTCGGCCACGGTGATCTGGACGTTGTCCACAAAGGTGTTTTTCCACACCGGGTGCAGCAGTGGATTGCCAAAGCGCACCGCCAGCAGGTTCTGCACGGTCTCCTTGCCCAGATAGTGGTCGATGCGGAAAGTGGATTCTTCGCTGAACACTTGTGCGACCTGTTCATTGATGGTGCGACAGGAGGCAAGATCGTGCCCCAGGGGTTTTTCCAGCACCACACGACTGTTGTCGCTCACGGCACCGGCGTTGTTCAGGTGTTGGCAGATACTGCCGTAGAGGGAGGGCAGCGTGGCGAGGTAGAACAGACGGATGGGCGCCCTGTCCCGGTCCAGCAGAGCGGCCAATTGCTGGTAGTCGGCGGGATCATCAGCGTCCAGTTGTGCATAGTGAAGCGAGTCGCTAAAGCGGCTCCAGATGGTGTCGTCCCAATGGCCAATGGGAAGAGAGTGCTGCAGATTGCCCCGGGCTTGCTGGCCAAATGTGGCAGTATCCCTGTCGCCGCGACCAGTGGCAACGATGCGCTGCAGCCGGTCCGCCAGGCCGTGACGGTGCAGCTGGTACAGCGCGGGTAACAGCTTGCGGGTGGAGAGATCTCCGGTGCCACCAAAAATAACCAAATCGACCATTTGATTCATACACGTCATTCCTCAGCAGGGGCGAGTAAAGTGTAGTGTGTGTCGTATCCGTTCGCGGGAGCATTCGGGTAGCGTGTGGCGATTCAGTCCGCAGCATTCTTGGTTGTGCCGCTGGAGCGCTGACGTTGCATGATAGCAAATATAACAGTGGATTGCGCGTTGGTACCGGCGCGAGAGGCACGGCCCGTTGGCGCGTTCAAAAACCTGGCGCTTCGACTCAGGTGCCCGGCCGGCTGTGCCTCTTGTGTCGCAGCACCCGTGCCGACCACAGGGCCACCAACAGTAAGCCGCCGAGCTCCCGCGCCTCCTCAACGGCCCGGGTTTGCATGTGGATGGAGGCGGCAATTTCCCGCCAGCTTACCTGGCCGACGAGGGCAGGCAGGAGCCACAGGCTCCAGCCCAAGCTGATGACCAGCAGCGGAAGCGCCAGGCAGGTCAGTTGGCGGCGCAGCAGCTGGTCCAGGCACAACGCTGCGGCCAGAAGATAAAATGTACTCCACCAGAAGGCATCGGGGTCGTTGTACTGCACCGCGGCGGACAGCAGAAAAGCGATCAGAAACAGCCAGTTGCCGAACGTGTACATGACAACCGGAGCGGGCACCTAATCGAACGCGGCGCAGTCCGGCAGCTGGCGATACCAGTTAACGCCCTGTGCGTCGCGTTCGCAGGACACCTGCCGGCGCCCCATCAAACAGTTGAGGTGAGCCAGGGTTTCGCCGGTGGCGAGGCCGAAGTTGTGGCCCTCAAGCTTGCGTTTGAACAGAGCCGGGAAACAGTCTACCGCGCGGCGCGGTTCATCGAGGTGATCATACAGCGCCGCGAGGTCGCGCTGGTGGGATTCAATAATCTGTGTCAGGCGAATGTGTAAACCGTAGAACGGTGCTTCATGGGCCGGCAGTACCAGCAGGTCGTCGGGAAGAATGCCGCGGATCCGGGCACAGGAACTGAGCCACTCACTCAGGGGATCGCCGTGGGGCTCGGTGGGAAACACGCTGACATTGGGGGTGATCTTGGGCAGCACCTGGTCACCGGATATGAGGATTTTCAGGGCCGGGCAGTAGAGGCAGGTGTGTTCCGGTGAATGGCCGCTGCCGACAATCACCTGCCAGTAGCGATCGCCGATGGTCAGGGTTTCGCGATCCACCATACGGCGGAAGCTGTTCGGCAGGGGCGATACCGCCCTGCCGAAGCCACCAAATTTTTCGCGGTAGTCCTGCAGTTGTTGTTCGTTGTAGCCTGCGGCGCGATAGAACTGAATCGCCACCTCGGGAACCTCGCGTCCGGTATCGCTCACCATCGCGCGGCACATCAGAAATTCTTCCCGTGACATCCACAGTTCGCAGCCGAAGCGCTCTACCAGCCAGCCGGCCAGGCCCACGTGGTCCGGGTGCATGTGGGTACAGATCACCCGGGTGACCGGTTTGTCCTGCATAAAGCCACTGAATAACTGTTCCCAGATCCTGCGGCTGTCATCCATGGCCAGACAGGTGTCGACCACGGTCCAGCCGTCGCCATCTTCCAGCAGCCAGATATTGATGTGATCCAGCGACATGGGCATCGGAAAGCGGGCCCAGTACACACCGGGCGCAATTTCCTCCGGCTCGCCGGGCGTGGGGTCCACGCTGCGGCTCCAGGGGTAGGTGAGTCCGCGGAAGAGTTCAGGGTTTTCGTTAAGCATTAAAAGGGAGTCCGCTAAGTCGCTGGGCCGGTTATGGTCGGTGCTCGTGGACCCAATGTCCAGCATGCCGACCCGCAGAATCTAGCCGACGCTCCGAACGCTATCCTGCCAGTACTGCGCGCGCACCGCTTTTTTGTCCGGTTTGCCCACTGGTGTCAGTGGAATGGTGTCAACATAATCGATCGTTTTTGGGGCCTGCACGGACCCTTTGGCGTCCTTGACCAGCTGTTGCAGCGCGGCGGTCAGTTCCTCGCCGGGTTGCTGCTGGGAGCGCAGCACCACAATGGCTTTGACCGCTTCGCCCCAGCGTTCGTCGGGAACGCCGATAACGACGACCTGGCCAACCGCCTCGTGGGTGGACAGGACATCTTCTACTTCGCGGGGGAATACATTGAAGCCGCCGCTGACGATCATGTCTTTGGTGCGATCGACAATGTAGAGAAAGCCTTCGTCATCCAGCCGACCCACGTCGCCGGTGTGCAGCCAGCCGCCGGCAAAAGCCTCTTCGGTTTGCTCTGGCATATCCTTGTAGCCTTTCATCAACAGCGGACCGCGCACACAGATTTCACCGGGCTCGCCAGCCGGTGCGGGGTTGCCCTCGCTATCGAGCAGCGCCAGGTGTACCCAGGGCGATGGCCGGCCGCAGGCCGCAAGTCGTTCCGGCTTGTCGGGGTCGTGTTCTGCACGGCGCATGTTCGCCAGCACCATCGGCGCTTCCGACTGGCCAAAAAACTGGTAGAAAATCTGTCCCCATTTGCCGATTCCCTGCCGCAGTCGGGCAGGGCTCATAGGTGAGGCACCGTAGAAGATGGTTTCCATACTCGACATGTCGGCGCTGTCAGAGCGCGGTGAATCCAGCAGGAAATACAGCATCACCGGCACCAGCATGGTGGCGGTGATGCGGTGTTTCTCCACCATGTTGAAAAACTCATCGGGGCTGAAACCCTGCATAACGTAAAAGGCGCCGCCCTTTTGCAGAACCGGTATAAAAAAGGCTGCCGCCGCGTGAGACAGCGGCGTGGCAATCAGCATGCGCAGCTCCTGCGGAAACTCCCACTCCGCCATTTGAATCTGTGTCATGTAGGCGGTGGTGCGATAGCTGCTCATGACGCCCTTGGGCCGACCGGTGGTGCCGCCGGTGAAGTTGACCGAAGCCGTGTCATCCGGGTTGACCTCGGGTGCGACCAGTGGCTGGGGACTAAAGCTCTGTGCCAGGGCCAGGTAATCTTCGCCCGATGCAGAGGGACCAAAGGACAGCAGGTGTTTAAGACCGGGCACACGTTCCTTGAGCGCGGCGGCCAACTCGTCGAAGGCGGTCGGATCGAACACCAGGGCGTCTATTTCTGCGGCTTCCAGCACATAGGCGTGATCATCCAGCGAGCCCAGGGGGTGCAGCGGTGTGCCGATGCATCCGGCCAGTTGCATCGCCGCAATATTGGACAGCACCTCGGGGCGATTGGCGGAAATCACCGCAATGCGGCTGCCGGGCGTGAGGCCACAGGATTGCAGGGCCTGCACCAGCTGGCTGGTCTGTTCGCGGACGTCGCGGTAGCTGGCCACTTTATCCCCGAGCAACAGGCAGGGCTCATCCTCATAACGATTGAGGCCCTCAACCAGCAGGTGAGGCATAAGAGGAGGGTGGTACAGGGCGTCGGTGCTCATGGCTGCTCCATAAATGGCGGATGTTTTATTGGTTGATGTCGGGTTGCCGCTACTGGTCCACGCCCAGCCCGCGTCGCAAAACGGCCAGGGTATCGGCCGCTTCGCGCTGACAAATCGCCGCGTGCGCGAATACACTGGAACCGTGGAAGGTCCCCGGGTAGCTGTGGATTTCAGTGCTGACCCCGGCCTGTAACAGGCGGCAGGCGTAGGCGATGCCCTCATCGCGCAAGGGATCGAATTCCATGGTGGAGACATAGGCGGGCGGCAGGCCCGTGAGGTCGTCGGCTCGGGCGGGCGCTGCGTAGGCGGACACCTTATCGCTTCCGGCGGGCACCTGATCGCCCAGATAATAGGCCCAGCTGCGCTCCGACTTGTCCCGGTCCCACAGCGGGGTGTCGACAAAATGACGCATGCTGTGGGAGTTCATACGGTCATCCAGTACCGGTATGCCCAGATATTGGAAGCAGATGGGTGGGCCGTTGCGGTCGCGACTCAGTAGTGCGACTGCGGCCGACAGACAACCACCGGCGCTCTGGCCAAAGACGCCGATCCGCGCGGCGTCGATCTGTAACTCGGCAGCCTGGGCTGCGACCCACTCCAGCGCGGCGTAGCAATCGTCCAGAGGGCCCGGAAACGCGGTTTCCGGAGACAGCCGGTAATCCACCGAGACGATCACAATGCCCAGAGCGCGGCACATGAGGACGCAGCTGCCCTGTTCGCTGTCGCGATTGCCCAGCACAAAGCCGCCGCCGTGCATGAACAGCAGGCCGGGCACCACACTATCCAGACCCTCGGGGCTGTAGATGCGAATCGGAACATCAGGAGCGCCTGCCGGACCTGGAATGTCCCGGTCTGTAATGGTCACACCGCTGGTGTCCAGCTCGGCGTTCATTTGTGCGGCCATACTGCTAAAGGCCGTGCGGGCAGCGACCGGGTCGTCCATTCCCACCGGTGGTAAAAATTCGAGCATGGGGGCAAGTTCGGAGTCGAATGCATAGGTCATGGTTGTCAGCCTGTCGATGTCATAGAAATTTGAAGTCCTACAGCATATCCACTGTGACAGCTATGTGTAGCGCGGCAGGTACAAGTATGGATACCTGAGCAGTGAAAAGCGAAGCCGCTCAGTCCAGGGATTTTGTGAAACGCGCTGTGGCCAGGGCCAGCCCGGCTGCAGTGAACGCCAGTAGCCAGAGAATATCACCGGTCAGCTGCCCGGTGTCTACACCGCGCAACACCACACCGCGCACCAGTCACATAGTGGGTGGCGGGAAGCGCTTCGGCAATATACTGCGCCGCCACTGGCATCGCATCGTAGGGAAACATGAAGCCACTGAGCAGCATGGTGGGCAGCACGACAAAAATTGTCAGTTGCATGGCTTGCAACTGGGTTGTTGCCACGGTGCAGATGGCGAGTGTGGCCAGGCCTCCCTGAAACGGCACGTGAAAGATCAGTCGCCCCAGACCGAGAATGATAACAACCCGAAGGAGTCCCACCAGCACGTAGGGCACCAGCTTTGCCACCATCAGTTCGATCGGGCGAACGGGCGTGGTGATCAGCAGTTCCATATTGCCCAGCTCCAGCTCCAGCTCCCGCTCCCGCTCCTGCACCAGTGCCAGGGCGGTAAACAGAATCATGGTCATGGTAAGAACGACGGCGGTCAGGCCGGGCACAATGTTCACCGCGGAGAGTCGCTCGGGATTGAAGAACAGGCTGACTTCAAAGCTCGGCTGCGGTGCCTGGTAGGCACCCTCAGGGACCCCGGGACTCAATTTCAGCGGCATGCTGCGCAGTGCCAGCAGCGCGGAGCTGACCATGGTGTCTGAGCCGTCTACCAGCCACTGCCCGGTGGTCTCTCCCTGGGCTATTCGGCGCGGCAAGTCCGGGGGGAAAATCAACGCGGCCCGCACTTCACCGGCGATCACCGCGGCCTCCGCCTGCGCCGGTGTGTCGAGTTGCGACACGATGTTCACTACCTGGCTGACGCGCACCTGTTCGGTGATGGCTCGCGCCGCTGCGCTGCCACTGAGATCCACCACGGCAACCGGAATGTCGCGGACCACGGTGTTGATGGCATAGCCAAACAACAGCAGTTGGACCAGCGGGATCACGATGATCATGCCGAAGGTCATGCGGTCGCGGGACAGCTGCGGGAACTCCTTGCCGGAAACGGCGGCAATGCGCCGCAGGCTACTCACCGCTGCGGTGTCCCCGGGTGGCGGCGATGAACACATCTTCCAGGTTGGGACGGGCAATCTGCAGCTGCAGCGCCCTGTCGGTCAGTCTGGAGTGCATCAATGACATCGGGTCCTCCACCGACTGGTCGAGCAGGACCCGCAGGGTGCTGCCCTGCTGGACGGCCAACACCACAGTCTCTTCCTGCACCAGTTGCTGGCGCACTCCGCGCAGGCCGTCGCCGCTGATTTCGATAACGCGCTGGTCCAGAGCCTACATCAGCGCGACGGGGGAGTCGTTGCGCCGCACCTTGCCGCGCTCGAGTATGGCGAGCTGGTGACAGCGTTCGGCTTCATCCATGTAATGCGTCGAGACCAGGATCGTAGTGCCCGCGGCGCTGAGGTCGAACAGCTTTTCCCAGAAATCCCTGCGGTTTTCCGGGTCCACAGCTGAGGTGGGTTCATCCAGAAATAACAGCGTGGGGTTGTGCAGGGTGGCGATGGCCACGGCGACGCGCTGGCGCTGCCCGCCGCTCATGGCGTCGAGGCGGCGGGCGCACAATTCCTCCAGAGCTAATTGCGCGGGTCCAGTTGTACCAGCAGGTCGCCCTCACTGACCTTGCTGCCTTCCGTTACGGGCTGGGCGACGATGATCTCGCTGGCCGTAGCGCGCAGGACAACGCGGTCGCGCTCGAGAGTGCCAAGGGCCTGTTCCGGCGCGCGACCGCTGCAGGCATACAGTGCTGCGACAACACAATACAGCGGCCAGAGCAGCGGTGTGGGTAGCGACATTTTGATGGCGTCCCCGGCGGTCGAGACCACCGAGTTATAACACCGTCCGGCCCGAGTGCAAACAGGGCGCTGGCCGTGGCTGGCTTTGGCTTACCTGCTGGACGGCTGGTACCGTGCGCGTGGGCGGATCAGACGGCTGTCGCGACGGAATTCGAGGAAGTGGGCGATATAGCCGTAGATACGCGACATGGCGAACATGGCAGTGAAATACCGGCTCGGCAGCCCGAGACTGTGGAATACGGCGCCCTTGTAGAACTCTACATTGGCCCAGATCTCCTTGCCCCGCTCGGCGAACTCCGCCTGACAGGCCTCCTCTATTGCAATCAGTGTATCCAGCAACTGGCGGCTGTCGGGGTCGTGGCACAGTTTGGTGGCCATGGGTTTTAACAGCTTGGCGCGGGGATCCACAGTGCGATATTCGCGGTGGCCCATGCCCATGATTTTGACTTTGTCAGCGAGGCAGCGATGGACGTAGTCCGCGGCCTGGTCGGGGTGGCCGATGGTCTGTGCCATTTCCAGGGCGGCCTGGTCAGCGCCGCCGTGCAGGCGTCCGTAGAGCGTCCCAATCGACGCTGAAATCACCGACTGAATCGGTGCCAGGGTGCTGGCACAGACCCTGCCGGCAAAGGTGCCGGAATTGAAACTGTGCTCTATTTGCAGGATTTGCGCGGCATCGAGCATGCGCACCGAATCGGCGTCGGGAGCTTCGCCGTGCAGCAGGCTGAGGAAATTGTAGTGGAAATCGCGGTCCGGCGCGCCCATGGCGGGGGCCAGGCCCTGTTCCTGGCGAAAGTAGGCGGCGATCAATCCGGCCAGCTTGCCGGCCAGCAACAGGCCGTGTTCGGCGTCGAGGCCCAGTCCCAGGGTTTCCTGGTCGGGCAATTCGATCAGGGGCACCATGCCCTGCAGCATCAGCATCGGATGCAGCCCCGCTGGCAGCTGTGACAACAGGCTTCGCTCTGCCTCGCTAAGCTCCGATTGCTGGCACAGGAATTGGGTCAGGCGCAGCTGCTGTGCGGAGCTGGGCGTGTCACCAAACAGCACCAGCCAGGCCACCTCGGCGAAGGGGCGGTCCACCAGGTCCGTGATATCGACGCCGCGGTAGCTCAGTCGTCCCAGTTCACCTTCCACGTTGGAAATTGCAGTTTCGCCGACAATAACGCCGGCCAGATCAAAGGATTCGATGGTGACGTCAGTGGCCGCTTCATTGTCGGACATGGCTGGTTCTCCCTGAATATTGACAGGCAGTATACGGCGGCCCATATAATCAGTAGAGTTAATTATTCTTATCAAACTATAAGCATTACTGATATGAGATTGGAGAATGCCGAACTGCGCGCCTTTCGCGCCGTGGTCGAGGAAGGCGGTTTTCGCCGTGCGGCCCAGGCCCTGCATTTGAGTCAGTCTGCGATCAGCCAGGCTGTCTCCGGGCTGGAGGCGAAGCTGGAGCTGGAGCTCATTCATCGGGGCAAGGCCCTGGCCCTGAGCGATGCCGGCAGGCGCCTGTTTGACCACGCGGTGGAGGTACTGGGTCGGGAGCAGCAGGCGTTGGAGGACATTGCGCAATTGCGTGGCGGCAAGCGCGAAACCCTGAGCCTGGCACTGAGCGCCTCGTTGAACTATTTCCATGCCCCTGAATTGGTAAGCGCTTACTGCGATCGTAACCCCCGAGTCACAATGCGTGTTCAGGAGCTCCCGAGTCGCAGCATCATCTACGCCGTGCTGGCAGGCAATGTCGAACTGGGACTGGGTCCGTTTCAGAAAGAGATGTCGGCATTCACTACCATCCCCCTGTATCAGGACACCCGGCACCTGGTCGTGAGTCCCCGGCATCCGGCTTTCGCCGCCATGGCCGCCGGCGCTGCCAGTGCCCTGAAATCGACACCGCTGATCGCGTCGGCGCTGGACAACCCGGAAATGCGGCCCTCCATCCAGCGACTGCGGGATCAGTTCAGCACTGTGTGGGAGGTCACCAGTCTGTCACTGCGAATACATATGGTGGAGCAGGGAATGGGCGTAACCTTCGTGGATCGCCGCCTGCTGCAAGAGCATCCCCACTGTCGCAAGCTGCATATCATGGACGATCTGTCTTTCGGTCGCATCGACAAAGAGGTCGGCATTTATTATCGCGCTGGCCGGACGCTGAGCGACAGTGCCAAAGACTTCATTGCCCTGTGTGCGCAATACTGGGACTTGTAACGTAACCTCCGGCCTCGGGAGCAGGCATGACTATCAGTCTTCGCACGACCAATATAGGCAAATTGCGCGAGCAGGAATTTGATGTGCTCATTGTCGGTGGCGGCATCAACGGCGCGGTGTCGGCGGCGGCGCTGGCGGGACGGGGGGTAAAAGTTGCCTTGATCGACCGCGGGGATTTCGCCTCGGGGGTCAGTTCGAATTCGTCCAACCTGGCCTGGGGCGGGATCAAATACCTCGAAAGCCACGAGTATCTACTGGTCAACAAGCTGTGTAAGTCGCGCAATGAGCTGATGCGGGCCTACCCCTCCACAGTGAAAGAAATCCGGTTTTTCACCACCATCCAGAAAGGGTTTCGCTTCTGGTCGTTTTTTGTGTTCCTCGGCAGTGTGTTGTACTGGTTGATGGGTCGTTTCGTCACCCGTCCACCGCGTTACCTGACGGCCCGTTACATTGAACAACAGGAACCGGAAATCAACACCAGCAAGGCCGCTGGTGGTCTGGAGTATTCAGATTGTTACCTGTACGACAATGACGCCCGTTTTGTTTTCAACTTCATCCGCAAGAGCCTCAATTATGGCTGTGTAGCTGCCAACTATGTGGAGTCACAGAGCGCGGTATTTGAGGGGGGGCAATGGCGCACCCAGGCGCGCGATGTACTGAGCGGGGAGGTTTTCCAGATTCGTTCGCGCATGCTGGTCAACGCTTGCGGCCCCTATGTTGATGCCAGTAACCGGGACACCGGTATCCGCACCGATTACCACCACGTGTTCTCCAAGGGTATTCACCTGATTGTCGACCGGATCACTGACAACCGCCGGGTACTGACTTTTTTTGCCAGCGACGGGCGTCTGTTTTTTCTCATTCCCATGGGCCCCAAAACCTGCATCGGCACCACCGATACCCAGGTACAGGACCCCGCGGTGACCGTGAGTAATGAAGATCGCGACTTTGTATTGAGCAATGCCAACGCGCTGCTGGACCTCAAACGCCCGCTCACGCGCCGCGACATCATCGCCGAACGGGTGGGGGTTCGCCCTCTTGCGATAGCGGGAGAGGGCGGTACCGCAGACTGGGTGCAGCTGTCGCGCAAACATGTAATTGAAGTGCATGAGTCGCGCCGGCACCTGAGTATTTTTGGCGGCAAACTTACCGACTGCCTGAATGTCGGTGACGAGGTCTGTGAGTGGGCGGGCAAACTCGGCGTCGACGTACCGCAACCGGGCAATCGCTGGTACGGCGAACCCGGAGCGGATTTGCGGGCCGAATTTATGCTGCAGGCGCAGCTGATGGCGCTGGATGCACTCACTGATCCTTCGTCTTCCGAGCCTTTGTCGGAGCGTTTCTGGCGGCGCTATGGTGAGGCCGCATTCGGCTTGCTGGAACGCATTCGGGAAGACAGCAGTTGCGCCAGGCTGTTGATCAACAACGCCGAATACACGCGCTGCGAAATTGAGCTGGCGGCGCGGCGCGAGATGATTGTGAAGCTGGAAGACTTTATGCGTCGTCGCTCGAAGATCGAACTGGTGGTACGCAGGGAGGATATTGTCAATGCGCCAGGATTGCGCGAGGCCTGCGACATACTCTTCGGCTCTGAATCACAGCAGAAATTAGCGGACTACCTCGCTTCGTTGGCACCTGAGTAGCCAGTGTCCGGGACTTGGATGTCTGGCAGAGACTGGCCCGCCGGCCTTTTGAACGCTTAGCCGCAGGCCCGTGCTTTAATATACCGGACGGGTGGACTAAGAATGTAGTCTGGTGGCCGCTGTGTTCGAGGTATTGAAGAACCTGTCCCGTGTTGCTGTACATGATAGTGACGTGGGCTACACTGATGCACATCGGGAATGGGTTCATTCGACGTAGATGTGCACAAGGGAGTCACAGATGAATATTTTTTACATTATCGGGGTTATCGTGGTTATTGTTGTTGTATTGCGCTTTTTGGGCGTTTACTAAAGGACTCGGTCCGAGTCCCGCCCGGTAGGCCGCTGCCCTTGCGCGGGATCAGGAGTCGCCACCAATAAGAGCGCGTCGCAATGCCGGCCTGCTGGTATTGGGGGACAGCCAGATGGCGAGAAACTGTTCGCCGAAATCGGGATCGGTAATGCGCCCCAGCAGTTGATCGTTGTGATAGAAGCGGCTTACCTCATCCTCGCCCAGATCCAGGCTGAGGGTATCCTGACTCCGGATATCCGGCCACAGCGTCTCCAGGGAGGCCAGCCATTGCTCCTGGTTTGGGTGGTTCCGGCCCAACTGCTGCCACTCCTTTTCGGTTTGTTTCACCAGGGCATTGGCTTTGAAGTCGCGCAGGTAGGTGATGCGTAAACGCAGTGGCCGCATATCCGCCCGATAAGTGCCATCGGGCGAGTACAGCTGCGAGCGATACACAGACCACAGTAGAACATCCAGTTGCGCTTCACCCACCAGTTGCAAGCCACCCGGCCGTTTATCACTGTAGGCCGGCACAGTCGTAAGTGAAAGTACTACCAGGGAAACAAAAGCGAGAATTTTCATAGGCTCATCTGTCGGGAAGAGGTTTGACTGAGGTGGTCTGCGGCCCAGCTCAGCGCGGGCAGCAGCAGTGCCCATATGAGGGCCAGCAGAGCCATGGTCGGCAGCAAGGGGTAACCAAATTCCACGGCCCCCAAGCGCTGGCCGGCGCCGTAGTTTAGTGGCGCCGCAGTGGCGCCCAGCAGGCTCGCGAGCCAGAGTCTGTCGCGCAGAAATTTCAAGCTGCGGGTCAAGGTAGTGGCAAAGGCCAGCCACACAGCGCACAGCCATAGCGGGATCAGGCCACTGGTTTCAAACTGAAATACCCCGGAATAGCTCAGCAGGCAATCGGTGACGACACCCAGCATAGCGAGCGGCAGCAGCCGGTAGCATTCAGGCAGGGGGCGGCGAACCAGTAGCAGGTGCAAGCCGATCATTGCAGCGGTCAGGTATATCCAGTCCTCACGCCCCAGCACCGCACTGAACCATGTGAGTTGAAACCACAGCGCGTTAAACCACAGCTGCTCGGGCAAGGCGCTGAGTTGCCATGTCTTGGGGGGTAGTCCAGTGTCAGGTTCTGGCTGTGTGTCGGGCGCTGTCATGGAGATAATACGTGCGAGGGTGACGCCTGGATGACCGGGCATGTTCGTTGGCGCGAGCAAACAGCGTCCACTGTGATTTGTCGTTCGGAGCGTCGAGCCCGGCTTCCCTGGGCGGAAATCAAGTGGTCAATTAAAAATTGTTAATATGCGCCCAATCCCCCGTTTACCTGCCTGGGCTTACAGTGGCCATGTCGACACCCCAAAGGAGAGATAGAGCGATGAAACTGACTACAGGACTCACTACAGGCGCAGCGGCACTGCTGACCGGCGCAGTGCTTATCTCACCCGTGCTGGCGGGCAACGATCGCGAGGAGGCGGCGGCACT
>Ga0115567_10004894_pt1 | contig 13025 bp, 13 predicted proteins | sample COGITO_mtgs_1204_2_FD_88679 | JGI IMG/M metagenome (GOLD analysis project Ga0115567, IMG submission 88679) | Pelagic marine microbial communities from North Sea - COGITO_mtgs_120412 | ecosystem: Environmental > Aquatic > Marine > Epipelagic | place: Germany:Helgoland, sampling site Kabeltonne...
AAAAGTTTAATTGTCATATTTACGCACATATAAAAGTATTTTTACTACACTTTATTGCGCTATTTTGTGTAATCAAATATACTAAATTACTATTCTCGAATATGTTGACCTGGTGGTTTGTGTGAAACGATTATTGCTTGATAAGTTACTTGAATGGAAAGATCGAAGTGAGCGTAAACCTATTTTGCTTGATGGTGCTAGGCAAACGGGTAAATCTTTTCTATTAGAGAACTTATTCGGCGAATATTTCGATCAAGTTATCCGTTTAGACTTTTTAGAGCAACCAGCATTAGCCAAGTTGTTTGACGGCTCTCTCAATCCCAAAGATATTCTTGATAACATCGAACTGGAACGAAACATTAGCATTGATGTACATAAGGCTCTCATTATTTTTGATGAAATTGGGGAATGCCAAGCGGCTGTTAACTCCTTAAAGTTTTTTTGTGAGCAATGTGCTGATATGTATATATGTGCGTCAGGCTCTAACATTGGCTTATTAGGTTCGTTCCCGGTGGGGAAAGTGGACCTACTTGAGCTTTATCCGCTAACTTTTGAAGAGTTCTTATGGGCGTCAGGTCAAGTATCGCTAGTTAACGCTTTCGAACAAACGGCAATGACTGCAGTAGCACATGATAAATTATTTAGCTTGTTACTTGATTACTACTACGTGGGTGGCATGCCTGAAGCGGTTAAAGCATGGTTTGAAACTCAAGACAATACACGCATTTTAGACAGAACTAAAATAGTTGATCAAATACATTCGTCGCTTATTGCTGGCTATGAACGAGATTTTGGCAAGTATTTTAACAAGGGTGTAGACAAAACATCAGCGCAACATATACAAGCAGTATTTAGTAATATCCCTACTCAGTTGTCGCGAAATATCGATGACTCAGTTAAACGCTTTAAATTCAAAGATGTCGTTCAGAAAAAAACAAGGTATCAAGAATTAGTTGGGCCAATTAATTGGCTGGATAAATGCAAGCTGCTTTCTAAGTGCCAGCCTGTTGATTGTCAACCAAGCTCGCCACTTCCTGCCTTAGCTAAAGAAAACATCTTTAAGCTTTTTCTATTCGATATTGGTCTGCTTGGTAATATGCTAGGACTTTCATATAAAGAACATCGAGATCAGGGCTTCAATTATAAAGGCTATATTGCAGAGAATTTTGTTCAAAACGAACTAGTTGCAAAATACGGTAGCCCGACATATTCATGGGAATATGCCAGAAGTGAAATTGAGTTTTTATTCAAGCACAATAATGGTGATATTTTTCCTATTGAAGTTAAAAGTGGCAAAAGAACACGAGCAAAATCTCTTAGTGTTTACGTTCAGCGCTATCAACCAGAAAAAACAATAAAGTTAATTGGTTCTAGGGGCTCGTTAGATAATTCAACTGCTTTAGTGCTGCCGTTGTATTATGTCTCTAAAATAGAGGAAGTGCTGAATAAGTAACTTATCACTCCATATTTTCACCTTTTAAATCAATCTTCTCGATGAAAGGCCAACTAGCCTTGATGAACATGGGCTAGAATCACGTTCATATACTTATCAGCTCCTAAAGTTTAATACTTTTACAATAATAAGTTTAATCCAAACCTTATATTCGCTTTTACCGTGTATATTTTTACGCAAACATGAGTTATTTTATACAGTCCGTGTCGCTAATTTACTAAAGCTATAAGGCGCATCAATAGTTTGAAATTTATTGCACTAGCCATTTACGCGGTGTTCCCACCCATTACCACATTTTGTCGAAGTGCTTAATGAATGTTTAACGAAAACTGGAGCACGACAAAACCATGAGCTTATTTTGGATAACGGCAATCTTATTGATTGGCGTGTTAGTACCGTTGCTCACCGAAAGGTTCGGTCGCAAAATCAACACCATTTGCACTATGCTAGCGCCGGCAATTGCGCTTATATATATAATAAGCCTTATGCCAACCGTTTTTGCGGGCGACCGTGTTGTTGAATATCTAGAGTGGATACCAATTGCAGGTCTTACTCTCTCGATGCATCTCGATGGTCTTGCCTTAATGTTTTCCCTTCTGATCTTAGGCATAGGCTTACTTATTATCGTGTACGCACGTTACTATTTGTCTGAAAAAGAAGCTATTGGGCGATTTTTCTCTTACCTAATTTTGTTTATGACGGCAATGTTGTCTATTGTGCTGTCAAACAATGTGTTGCAAATGTGGATGGCTTGGGAAGTAACCAGCATCAGCTCATTCCTGTTAATTAGTTTTTGGTCGTCAAAATCAGAGTCTCGCAAAGGCGCACGAATGGCGCTTACGGTAACAGGCGCAGGTGGATTAGCCTTACTCGCCGGCTTGCTAATTGTGTCAAACATTGTAGGTAGTTACGACTTACACGCAATACTCTCAAGCGGTGATTTAATTCGTGAACATGCGCTGTATCCTGTTGCGCTCATTCTAATTTTGCTTGGCGCATTTACTAAGTCTGCTCAGTTTCCCTTTCATTTTTGGTTGCCTCACGCTATGGCAGCGCCTACACCAGTAAGTGCTTACTTACACTCTGCAACAATGGTTAAAGCGGGTATCTTTTTACTAGCGCGCTTTTATCCAGTGCTGTCAGGCACCGAAATGTGGTTCTTGATTGTTAGTTTAACAGGCTTAACCACTTTGTTATTAGGCGCTTACGTGGCGCTGTTTAAACACGATTTAAAAGGTTTGCTCGCTTATTCCACCATAAGCCACTTAGGTCTTATCACGTTACTATTAGGGCTAGATACCGAACTAGCTGCCGTAGCGGCTTTGTTCCACATTATGAATCACGCTATATTTAAAGCGTCGTTATTCATGGCAGCGGGTATCATCGATCACGAATCGGGCACCCGAGATATGCGTAAACTTAATGGTTTGTGGCGTTTTATGCCTTATACCGCAACACTCGCCATGGTGGCCGCAGCGTCGATGGCAGGCGTGCCGCTATTTAATGGATTTTTATCAAAAGAAATGTTCCTTGCGGAAACTCTGCATTCATCAGCCTTAGGATTTTTGTCTTGGGTCATTCCGGTGTTAGCCACAGTGGCCGCTATTTTTGCAGTCGCGTATTCACTGCGTTTTATTCACGATGTCTTTTTTAATGGCGACCCAATAGACTTACCTAAAACGCCTCACGAACCCCCTCGATATATGAAAATACCTATCGAAATATTAGTGGCGCTATGTTTACTGGTAGGCATTTTTCCAAACTTTATGATTGGCGATTTGCTAGCATCCGCTGCATCTAGTGTGATTATGGCCGAGGTTCCTTACTATAGCTTAGCTATTTGGCATGGCTTTAACCTGCCCTTATTAATGAGTGTTATCGCTATTGGTGGTGGCTTGATTGTGTATGGATATCGACGTCATTTATACCGTTTTCAAGCGCAATTTGAAGAGCAAGACGAAAAACTTATTTTTGAAGGTTTAATTCAAACCCTTGTTCAAAGCGCAACTAATTTGCACAAACGCTTTAGCAACGGTTCTTTGCAGCGCTATATTGTTGCACTTTTACTTTTTGCTGTGGCCATTACCGCTTTCCCGCTAATTAACCTTAATACAGCAAAAACACATTTCCCCGATCAGGCAATTGGTGGCGTTGAAATAACGGCCGCAGTCATTTTATGTTTAAGCGCAATTGTAACAATCATATACCACCGCAAACGAATGATTGCGCTAATTGCTATTTCGGTTGTCGGGCTCATTGTATCTATTGCATTTGCTCGTTTTTCTGCACCCGACCTTGCCTTAACCCAGCTATCGGTAGAGGTGGTAACGGTTATTCTGTTAATGCTTGCGCTGTTTTTTTTGCCACAAAAAACACCAGCCGAATCGTCACCATCGCGAGTGGTAAGAGATTTGTGTATAGCGGCGGCGGTGGGCGGATTAATTGCCACTATTAATTATGCTTTTATTACGCAGCCCCTCGACACTATATCTGAGTTTTTCTTAGCCAATAGTAAAACCGGAGGCGGCGGTACAAACGCCGTCAATGTAATTCTTGTTGATTTTAGAGGACTAGACACGCTGGGAGAAATTTTGGTATTAGGTGTGGCTGCTCTTGGTATTTTCAATTTGCTTTCGGGCGTCAGGCTTGCCATGCCATCGGCCAACGAGAATGGTATTACATGGTCTACAGACCGCCATCCCCCGATTTTAGCAATGATTTCGCAAAGTTTACTGCCACTTGCGCTGCTAGTGTCTTTTTATATATTTTTGCGAGGACATAATATGCCAGGAGGCGGCTTTATTGCAGGCCTGATTACCGCCGTTGCCCTTATCCAGCAATATATTGCGCATGGTGTCGACTGGGTTAAACCTCGCATAAAAGTAGATTATCAAACGCTCATTGCATTGGGCGTATTAATAGCAACACTCACCGGCATTGGCAGTTGGTTCTTTGGGCGTCCATTTATGACCACGTGGTTTGATTATTTTGACATTCCTTTTATTGGCGAAATAGAGTTGGCGAGTGCCCTAGTATTTGATTTAGGTGTTTATTTAACGGTGGTAGGTGCAACCCTGCTTATATTGGCGAGTTTAGGCAAGCTCACCTCTAGTCATCGTCCAAGTGCGGAGGAATAATGGAAACTGTATATGTAATTTGTGTGGGCGTATTAACATTTTGTCGCGTATTTTTGTGTTTGCGAGGGCGCACATTTTCTGTTGTGCTGGGGTTAACTATGCTGTCGTACGCAGTGAATCTATTCTTATTCTCAAGTGGTCGTTTAAACCTAAAGGATGCTGCCATTTTAGGCATGGCTAAAACCTATGCCGACCCTCTTCCCCAAGCACTAACCTTAACGGCTATTGTTATTGGTTTTGCAATGATTGCATTTGTGGTTATTTTGGCAATGCGCGCTCGCGCCGACTTAGGCAACGACTACGTCGATGGCTCTCAGCCCGCTGATACCGATAAACTTTTAAAGCCAACTAGAGACAAAGTATGATTGTTCACTTGGCAATTCTGCCCATTTTAATTCCGCTGATTGGCGGATTATTAATGCTACTGCCACCCTTTGCGGGTCCGCTTAAGTATCAGTATAGGCGCGTTGCTGCATTGAGCTTAATGCTAATGCAGTTAGCTTGCTCAATCTACCTTATGCTTATGGTGGTTCAAAATGGCGCCATTATGTATGCAGTAGGCGACTGGCAGCCTCCATTCGGCATTATTTTATATGCAGATCAACTCGCGGCAATGCTGCTTGTGCTAACGAGTTTGCTAGGTTTAGCAATCACTATGTATTCGTTTGCCGGAATAGACCGCAAAGGTAAATATTTCCATCCGCTCGTTCAGTTCCAGTTACTGGGAATATATGGCGCCTTTTTAACTAACGATTTATTCAATCTTTTTGTGTTCTTTGAAGTGTTACTTATCGCCTCATATACTTTACTCATGCACGGCGGTGGCAAACAAAAGACCGAAGCTAACGTACATTATGTGATATTAAATCTGGTAGGTTCGAGTTTGTTTTTGTTTGCGCTAGGCACACTCTACGGCGTTACTGGTACTCTTAATATTCCTGACATGGCAATGCGTATTACTGAGTTGTCTAGTAGTAACCAACTTATTGCTCAAGCCGGTGGTTCGCTATTGTTAATTGTATTTGGCTTAAAGGCAGCAATGTTGCCGCTACATTTTTGGCTACCACAAACTTATGCTGCTGCCAGCGCGCCGGTCGCTGCGCTTTTTGCCATTATGACAAAGGTAGGTGTCTATTGCATATTTCGTGTTTATACGGTCATTTTTGGCGAACAGGCTGGCGAATTAGCCAATATGATTCAAATGTGGGTGTGGCCGCTTGCTCTGCTAACTATTGGCGCGGGTGCAGTAGGCGCGCTTGCTAGCAACAATCTGCGTACTCTTGCCGGTAATTTTGTGATTATATCGGTGGGTACACTTTTAATTGCTTTTGCCCTCAGAACACCACAAGCTACTGCGGCGGGTCTATTTTATTTGGTCCACAGCACCTTAATAACCGCCGCCTTATTTTTAATTGCCGACATGATAGGCCAACAGCGCGGAAAAGCGCTCGACTACTTTGTTGTTGCTCGCAAAATAAAACAACAAGCCATGTTGGGAATACTATTTGTGCTTGCAGCAATGGCAGTAGCCGGTTTGCCGCCCTTCGGAGGATTTCTGGGTAAACTCTTAGTTTTACAATCGGCCATTGGTTCGAACGAAATAGTATGGGTTTGGACAATTATTTTGTTGCCCAGCTTAATTTCTATCATTGTCTTGTCTAGAGCAGGAACCACCTTGTTTTGGCGAAACACACCTAGCTTTGATGCCGACGAATTACCAGGGGTGTCTAAATGGCAGCTTGGTGGAACACTATTGCTGATAAGTGCATCACCCTTAATTGCACTTTTTGGCAATAGTATTGTTGAATATTCTAATAGTGCTGCGTTACAACTGCACGATGTGGATTATCTAATTGATGTTATGAATTTAGGGGGAAATACTCAATGAATGTATTTTCGCGTTTATTTCCTATGCCCTTACACAGCATACTGCTGTTAATTGTGTGGCTAATGTTAAATAACACGCTTAGTGTAGGTCATATTTTATTAGGTAGCGTGCTGGCAATTGTTATCCCATTGTTGTGTGAGCCATTGCGGGTTCCTCAGTTAAAAATTAAGAAACCATTTAAAGCGATTAGCTATATCTTTTTTGTACTTAAAGACGTAGCAGTTGCGAATATTGAAGTGGCCTTTTTAGTAATGGGACCAATGCGAAGAATAAAGCCTGGCTTAGTTGCTGTTCCACTTGATTTGTCTGACGCTTTTCCCATCACCGTGCTTGCCAGTTCGGTCACCATGACGCCAGGTACGGTAAGCGCCGAGGTATCAGCAGACAAACATTGGCTATATGTGCATGTGTTAAACATGCCTGAAGATGAGCAAGAAGTGATTGATTTGATCAAGCAGCGCTACGAATCACGTGTAAAGGAAATTTTCGAATGTTAGAAACTACAGTAAACTTAGTTGCCGGTATGTTGTGTATCGCGCTTGTGCTCAACTTGTGGCGCCTTTTAATTGGCCCACATATAGTTGATCGAATATTAGCGCTAGACACCATGTACATCAATAGTATTGCGTTAATTTTGCTCTACGGAATTTATAATCGAACACCTTTGTATTTCGAAGCGGCTTTATTAATTGCCATGCTTGGATTTGTAAGTAGCGTTGCATTTGGCAAGTATTTGCTGCGTGGCGACATAATAGAATAGGAACCAATATGAGCTTTATTGTTGAATTAATTATATCTATTTTTCTTTTGCTAGGCGGTCTATTTGTGCTCGTTGGCTCAATAGGTTTGTTACGCTTGAAAGACTTCTACGTTCGCTTGCATGCTCCCACAAAAGCTACAACCTTAGGGCTTGGCGGCATCCTAATAGCATCAATGATTTACATGTACTTTATGCAAGGTTATGTGAGCGTTAACGAATTACTCATCACCTTATTTTTGGTGATTACAGCCCCAGTAACCGCACACATATTGGCAAAAGTAGCGATGCACCATCGCGTTGAGGTAAGCGAGAATACACGGAATCAACACTTAATTGAAACAGCCCGTATGCAATTACCGCCTGAACAAGACAAAGAGAAAAAAACGCCAGCGGAGAAACGGTAAATTCTGCAGGTGCTTGCTATTTTTCAAGGTCTGAAGGCAGTTGTTCGGCAATTTTGAACAACTGCCTTCACTTTATTCATCACCAGAATTCTTTTGCTCACCCAATTCATCAAACTTCAAGGCCATGGTCGGATTGCGCTTTGTTAACTTCTTAATAGTCACATCCTGCGATTTATCATTTGCTAATCGAAGATTGCGATCTGTACTTATTAACGCGTCTTTGGTTTTCTGCAAATGGTCAATAGACTTGTCAATCTCATCAATAGCGGTTTGGAACTTTCTAGAAGCAAGTTCATAGTTTTTCGCAAACGCCGATTTGAATTTTTCGAGGTCGTCCTCGAAGTTTGTGATATCAACGCTTTGTTCTTTTACCAGCGCCAACTCTCTTTTATACTCCAGTGATTTCATTGCGGCATTGCGTAGCAAGGTAATAATTGGCAGAAAAAACTGAGGGCGAACTACGTACATTTTCGGATAGCGGTGAAACTTGTCTACTATACCTACATTGTACAGCTCGCTGTCGGGTTCTAGTAGTGAAACAAGTATAGCGTACTCGCAGCCTTTTTCGATGCGGTCTTTATCAAGTTGTTTTAAGAAATCTTCGTTTTTCTTCTTGGTAGCAGTGGTGTCGTTTTCGTTCTTCATTTCAAACATGATAGACACAATCTCGGTGCCGTCGTCATCGCTATCACGAAAAATAAAATCGCCTTTGCTGCCGCTTTTTATGTCATTGTCTTTTTCAAAATAAGACCTTGGGAAAGCGGTAGCGCGTATACGGTTAAACTCTATATCGCAGTGCTGCTCCAAGCTTTCGCCAACCATTTTGGTTGATAAGCGTACCTTCATATCGCGCAGGCGATCAATGGCATCGTCGCGGTCTTTTAATTGCGTTTCATATTTGTCTTTGAGGGCAGTTTCAGCAAGCTGCTTTTCAAGACTCGCCTGCTGCAGGCCGTTCTTCAAGTCGTCACGTTCTTTTTCTATTTCGCGCACCGCAGACGTTAAGGCGGCACTTTGCTCAAGACGACTTGTGCCTAACTTAGTTTCTAGCGCTTGAATTTCTTTGTCTTTGTTAGTGACTGCTTCTTGAAGATCTCGAGCAACTTTAGCGTCAACAAGCGCAGACGCCGCTTGGTTCTCTCGCTTTGTTTGTTCAAGTGTATTCACAAGTGTGTCGCGCTCTTTTTTGATATCTTCCAGTGCCTCATTTACCGCTAGCTTTTTATTAACTTCAACACTGTCTAATTGTGCTTTTAAAGCTTGAATTTCGGTATCTTTGGCACTTGCCACCTTCTGCATTTCGTTGCCAATTTTGCTGGTGGCCAGTTCTATTGCACTAGCCTTATCTTTCTCAGCCAGCTCAAGGCGCTCGCGCAACTGCTGCTCAAATTCGGTGTCGCGAACTTGCTTTAAAATATCTGCATAGCCGGTTTCATCAATTTTGAATGCTTTATGGCAGTGCGGGCAATTGATCTCGTGCATGGCGGGGTTTCTCCTATTTTCGTAAGGCATAATTTGCAGTGATAATAAAATATCATACTTTTATGTTTGTTTTGGCTAGCTTATTAGATAAACCGCAAGGTAAAAACTACTTGCTCTTCTCAGGATTTTGTTCAGGACCGGGTCATTGCGGTGAAAGCGTAATAAGCAATCTCCAAAATGCGCTTATTTTGCGCGACACTTGCGATACCAACGCAAAGCACAAACGCTTAGAGATGCTACCAAAACCCAAAAAAATGCATGATAGATAAGATGTTCGTTATGACTCAAAAAATTATCTTCATGGGCAAGACTTTGTGCACTGAATACGCTTAAATAAATAAAAGTCATTAGTTTCATAATTGTTTCCATATCATTGCGTTAACATGCCTTCAACTTCAATAAACTTGATAATGTCGCTTAGGCCTTGTTCGGTTTTTAAGTTGCTAAATATAAAGGGTTTATCGCCGCGCATTTTCTTAGCGTCTTGCTCCATCACTTCAAGGGATGCACCTACATATTCCGCTAAGTCTATTTTATTAATAATTAGTAAATCAGACTTAGTAATGCCAGGGCCACCTTTGCGCGGTATTTTATCACCTGCTGAAACGTCTATTACGTATAAGGTAAGGTCTGAAAGCTCTGGGCTAAAAGTGGCGCTTAAATTATCGCCGCCGCTTTCAACTAACACAAAATCTAAGTTTGCATGACGCTGCTGCAACTCGTCTATTGCTGCTAAGTTCATAGACGCGTCTTCGCGAATAGCAGTATGCGGACAACCGCCTGTTTCTACGCCAATAATGCGATCTGCAGAGAGTACATCGTGACGCGTTAAAAACTGCGCGTCCTCAAAAGTGTATATATCGTTAGTGACTACCGCAATGTTGTATTTGTCGCGCATGGCTTGGCATAAAGCCTTTAATAATGCTGTTTTGCCCGAGCCTACTGGCCCCCCAACGCCTATGCGTAATGTTTGTTTGCTCATACATCTGATTCCTTAAGAACGAAATAATCGTGAATATTGTTGTTCGTGTTTGCTGCTAGCAATAGCTAATCCAGTGAGTGATTGTCCTATATTTGTTATTCCTAGCGACTGCGCTGCATCAGCACAAGTGCTATTATTGTTCAATAAACAATGCCCCACACACTTGGGTATAAGTTGTGTTAGGGTAAATAATAGATTCTGTCCGTCAGTTTGTCCTAAAGGAATTAACTTTATGCCTGCCGCCACTTGGCTGTCAACAAATGCCCAAGCGAAACCTGTGAGCGTCATTTCAATATCAAGCTCAAATAAGTAACTTGCCATTGCGAAGCTGCTAATGTAGCTGAGCTTTTGATGATTTGCTAGCCATTCAAGTGTTGCTGCACCTGAGCTGAACTCTAAGTTTCTAAGCAGCTTTAGTAATGCTGAACCAATTGCTTTTTCGGCCATCAGTATTTCGCTAGTTTCGCGTGTTGCGCAAATTAAGTCTTCGTTGTTTGCAAAGCTAGCAGCATCTAGTTGTGAAATAGCCTGTCGCTGTTTATATAGCAGGAGTAAATCGGTGTTGCTCATCGCTTCAGCTAGCGTAGTCGACACCCAGTTTTGCAAATCTGATTTATTGCTAATCCAGCCCTGCTCAATTGCCGATTCTAAACCTTGTGAAAAAGCAAAGCCACCAATGGGCAAATTTGCACTACACAATTGTAGTAAGCGCGTAAGAGCGAGGTGGTCAGTCATGATTATGCGTATGCGGCTTGCCGGTGTCATGAGAATGGCTATGCGACGATTGACGCGAAACATCATCAGACTCACTCGCCGAATGTCCGTGACTAACGTGTGTCGAATAGGCACCTTTCTCTGGTTCAAAAATGGCCGGCTGTTCGTTCACTGCCATGCCATATTGCTGCACAAGCTCGCTTAATACATGATCAGGCTGAAAGCGTAACCAACGCTCTCCTACTTGCAGACGCGTGTGCCTATTTCCTAAGTGATAACATACCTTTGCAAAATTCAACCAATTGTTGGTAGAGGCAGTCACCACGGGCTCCAGCGCTCCTTTTACTACAATCGTTTGACCGCACTGGGTTTTTAATACCTCCCCCACTAAAAGCGGCTTGCCGCGCTCAATAAAAATACCAATATCAATACCCAAATCTGTTTTTGACTTTATCCGCGCTTTTTGTCGGGCATCGAAATCTAATGTAATTGAATCGTCAGGATTAATCACCGTTTCAGTTAATCGTATCTTTGCTTCTAACATTGCTTACTCATTTAAAACAAATTATAAAGTTGCGCTAGAGGCAGCACTGCTAAAGGCTCACAGGTAAGCAGTTCGCCATTTGCGCGTACCTCGTAGGTTTGCGAGTCTACTTCAATTGTGGGTTGCCAATCGTTGAGTATCATATCGTTTTTCGATACCGTTCTGGTATTTTTGCATACCGAAATAAGTCGCGTTAATCCTGCTTGTTCTGGCACATTATTACGTATTGCAGCCTGTGACAAAAAGGTGGTCGACAACTGCGCGGCGGCTGTGCCAAACGAACCAAACATTGGCCTATAATGAACCGGTTGAGGCGTGGGAATAGAAGCATTTGGATCGCCCATAGGCGCTGCTGCAATAAAACCAGACTTTAAAATCAACGCGGGTTTACTGCCGAAAAACGCCGGCTTCCACAGCACTATGTCCGCCATTTTGCCCACTTCAATCGAACCTACTTCGTGGCTGATGCCGTGACTAATAGCCGGATTTATGGTGTATTTCGATACGTAGCGTTTAACGCGGTAATTGTCATTTCGGTCGCTGTCTTGTGGCAGTGGCCCGCGCTGACGCCTCATTTTGTGCGCCGTTTGCCATGTTCTGCAAATCATTTCGCCTACTCTTCCCATCGCTTGAGAATCAGAGGCAATCATACTAATAGCGCCTAAGTCTTGCAGTATATCCTCTGCGGCAATACTTTCTTTTCGAATACGTGAATCGGCAAAGGCAACATCTTCGGGTATTGAAGGGTCTAGATGATGACACACCATCAGCATATCTAAATGTTCGTCTATAGTATTTACTGTATACGGTCGTGTTGGATTAGTAGACGAGGGCAATATATTTGACTCTCCACACGCTCTTATTATATCAGGTGAATGACCGCCGCCGGCGCCTTCGGTATGATAAGTATGAATAGTTCGGCCTTTAAATGCCGCTAGGGTGTCTTCCATAAAGCCAGCTTCGTTTAGGGTGTCGGTATGAATGGCCACCTGAACATCGTGTTTTTCGGCAACATTTAAACAATTGTCGATAGCAGCCGGTGTTGTGCCCCAATCTTCATGCAGTTTAAGGCCGCAAACCCCCGCTTCTATTTGTTCTTCTAGGGCAATAGGTAAGCTAGCGTTACCTTTTCCAAGAAAGCCAAAATTCATAGGCATATGCTGAGTGGCTTGAAGCATTTTAGTGATATTCCAAGGCCCTGGTGTGCAGGTAGTGGCATTAGTACCCGTTGCCGGTCCTGTGCCGCCCCCTATCATAGTCGTCACCCCCGACATTAGCGCTTCGTCTACTTGCTGCGGGCAAATAAAATGAATGTGCGCATCAATGCCGCCGGCGGTGAGTATTTTACCTTCACCCGCAATAATTTCGGTGCCCGGACCAATAGGGATATCTATGGCGTCTTGAATATCAGGATTGCCGGCCTTGCCGATACAGGCTATGCGCCCATTTTTTATGCCTACGTCGGCTTTTACTATGCCCCAATGATCAAGAATAAGCGCGTTAGTAATCACTAGGTCTGGCGTCTCGGCACACGAAAGTTGCCCTTGTCCCATACCGTCGCGTATTACTTTTCCGCCGCCAAACTTCACTTCTTCACCGTAGCGCGTGAAGTCTTTTTCTACTTCAATGATTAGGTCGGTGTCGGCAAGCCTCAATCTATC
>Ga0115567_10004896_pt1 | contig 13024 bp, 13 predicted proteins | sample COGITO_mtgs_1204_2_FD_88679 | JGI IMG/M metagenome (GOLD analysis project Ga0115567, IMG submission 88679) | Pelagic marine microbial communities from North Sea - COGITO_mtgs_120412 | ecosystem: Environmental > Aquatic > Marine > Epipelagic | place: Germany:Helgoland, sampling site Kabeltonne...
AAATGCCGCCAAGCACTTTCATATTGCCTGGTGTGCCAAGGCCAGCATCGCCGAATCGGCGAAACAACATCGCCAGCACTAAAATCAGCGCGATCACAATCACCAAGCCACCAAAAGACTGCAAAAGATAAGCCGGGGTAAAGATGCCCTCTTTCGCCACATTTAAAGGGACGCTCGCGTCGTCTGCCCAGCTGGCCAGCGGCAAAAAGCCGCAGAGGGCAAGCGCTGCAAACGAATAGGCTTTTCTTGTGAGGCCTTGAATGCGCATCTACTTAAGCCTCTGAACCCGCTCTGCAGGACTGACAATATCGGTAAAACGAATGCCGAATTGATCCCCCACGACAACCACTTCGCCCTGGGCGATGAGTGTGCCGTTGACCAGCACATCATGGGGCTCGCCGATCAACCGCTCGAGCTCAATAACCGAGCCTTGGCCGAGACTGAGCAGCTCTTTGATCGGAAGGGTGGTGCGACCAATTTCAAGGGTCAATGTGACCGGTACATCGAGAATCGCATCCAAATTCGCTTCGCGATTTGCAGCGGCAGCGCGATCTGGCTGCACCTCTGGTGCCTCGACATTTTGTGGGCTGGTTGTGTCATCTGACATGGTATTTTCCTCTGGACCTTATAGGGATCGGTTATTCCAAACCGGATTGGGTAATCTTGACGGCGTTGTGGCCGTCGGACGTGCCAAACTTACCGAGAAAGACCGTCTGGTCTGACACTTTGACCGTCACGTTGTCCGGCGACTTAATCGGCAACACATCGCCCGGCACCAAATCCAAGATCTGGCGCACCGTGAGCCTGAGTTCGTCGAGTTCAGCCCTAACTAAAACCGTTGTTTCACGCAGGTTCGCGCGTATTTTGGGCTGCCATTGTTCATTCAGTCTTGGGGACTGAACCTCAATAGCCACATTGAGCTTGTCCTTGATGGTCTCGAACATCGCATAGGGCATCACCACGTGGCAGGTTCCGGCATCTTCGACAAAATTAATTTGGAAGCTCAGCTGAATCACAGGCTCATTGGTCACCGGTAAGGTCAGATATTCCGGATTGTGTTCGATTTCTTCGATGGCGGGCGTGAGCGCCGCCACGTCTTCAAAGGCGAGCCCCAGCTCCTTCAGCAAGAGCTCTGAGACTTGGCGTGCCAATCGATCTTCAATGGCGGTAAATTGCTTTGCGCGAGGGGTCTTTGGCGCCAGACCTTTGCCACCGAAATAGCGATCCACCAAGATGTAGAGCAATTTAGCGTCCAGCACGAGCAACCAATGTCCGGGCAAGGGCGCAAGCGTACAAATGGCGATGTTGCAAAGCGACGGCAAGCTCTGAATGAAATCTTGTTGACCCCGAGTCGACATCGGCTCGGCCTCAACGGTTGGTTCACTTCGAAACATTTTGGCAATGGCTTCACTCGAGGCCGTGGTAAACAGTTCGCTCACCGGTTGCAGGCGCGGCAGACTATCGAGCAGCCTTAAATCGCGATTCGCAAAGTTATACAGTCGAACGTCACCGATTGCTTGATCGGACTTGTCGTTCCCCACATCGCCGCTTTCAACGCCCTTAATCAGAGCATCTTTTTCTTCTTGGCTGAGAATATCGTCATCTGACATGGTTACTGCACCACAAACCCAGTTAAAACCACTTGTTCGAGCTCCAAGGGCTCGGATCCGCTTTGGAACAACTCCCGAACACCAGCATCAATCGCATCGATCAAGGCGCGTTTGCCTTCGGTGGTTCGAACGGTCGCGAAATCCAAATCTTGCAGCAACATCAACATTTCGCCCTGAATCAAAGGTGCATTGTCTTTCATCAAGGTCGCCGAGGTCGCGCTGCGGGTCTGCAGATTTACCGTCACCTGCAGGTAGCGCATGCTGCCCTCATATTCAAAATTGGCGACAACCGGTGGTACTTCGACATAAAGGTTGGTCCGGGTATCAACCTGAGTCTCTTCCGCGACGGGCGGCGCAATCGACGTGAAGTAAAAGGCCGCGCCGCCGCCACCCAGCAACAAAGCCCCTGCTACCGCTCCAATTAAGACCATCTTATTCACTTCGTTCTCCTCGTTTGACAAGTCAAGTCAGCGTGTCATTCCGTCATGCTGACTTCAAGTTCAATGACGATCCTGGGTTGTCAGCGCGCTTTTTCTAATCCAGCTCGGTGGCTGGGTTTCATTTGCATAAGGCGCGGTTGCGTTGTGCTACGCTTGGTTTAAAGCAACCGGCATGCCAATTAAATAAATTGATATTTATCAGTAGGTTATGTTGTTTTTAATCCGGTTTAAGCCGAGTTTGCCATTTTTATGACAAGCTTTGAGGCGGCGTGTCAAAGCATTGACGGCGCCAGGCGGGTCGGGCCGCGGCAACACAGCCAGCATTCACATAACAGATATTCAAGGCCTCGATCCGCTCGGACGCGAGATCGCCTGCAGCACAACCCCTTTGGGCAGTCAGTGCGGATCCGTCACAAAGGGTTCCGCACGCTCAGCTGCGAGCTCAAGGAGGCATTCGAGTTTGATCTACTCAGACGCCGGCATCCCAAAGATAACGGGCGCTTGGGTTTTAGCCCTGAGGCTTCACGGCTAAGGTTGCGTCGTAAGACGCGCACGGAAATCGTGGTCGTTCTTGGTAATCGGCCCGGCGCTTAAGCCCAGAGATCGAGCAATTGATCATTGGCAGGAATAAGCAGCTTGGCGTGTTGATCCGCGATTTCGCTTTGCTCACCGCTCGCGCCCGTACCCTTCAAACCGTTTGCTTGATCCTGCTCTGCCTCTGATGCCGCTTGTTGACGGTGCTCAGATAAAGACTGATCCGACACAAATGTTTGCTCAAGTTGTAGGCCATCGTCATCAAAACTTTTTTGCAGCTTCTGAAGACTCGCCTCTAGCGCTTCGCGGACCGCTGGGTTTTTCGCAAAAAACATTAACGTTGTTTGGTCATCATCCTGCTTGAGCACGATTTCAACGCTGCCTAAATTGGCTGGTTTTAACTTAAGTTCTACAAACTGCAATTGATCTCGGACCATAAACTTGGCTTGTTGCGCCAGCTCTTGAGCCCAGGCAGGCTGAGAAAACGGCGTTACCATCTGGCCTTGCGCGGCGCCGCCAGAGATCTCAAAACCAGACGGCAGTTTGAATACGCCGCCCGTGGCGCTGCCATCTAGCAGCGTCGGCAACATCGGCGCACCGCCGGTTTGGACCGTATTTAGACCTTGCCCTGATAAGCTCGGCCTTGATATTTGGCTGATTTGACCGGTTGCGCTGGCGGATTTTGCGAGGAGGTCAGCAAATCCCTCCGGGGCCTGCCAGCTCAACGCGGTACTCGAAGGCCGAGCCTCTGGGCTCAGGGCATTTGAAGCCAAGCGACCGCTCATCGGGGGCGCCTGCCAACGCTGTCGTCGATCAAGATCTGCGGCGCGGTCTTGGGTCACCACCGCGGCAGCAAGCGCGGTATTGGCGAGCGCAGGCTTGCCCGCCTGCTCAGCAAGGCCCGGCATAGCCAAAATCGACCGAAGCGCACCCAGGTCTTGCCGAAGACTCAAGCCCTCCGTCGCCCTCACCGGTTGCGTCGAGGTCACCAACTGCTTGCCATTGTCGTTGCTCTTGGATTCGGCATGCGCAAGGTTGATCGCTGGTGATCGCAAGAGATCGCCTTCGGCGGCGTCTTTCAACCCTGATTGGCGCCCTATAATCCCGACCAAACCGCCCTCTAAGCCGCGCGCATCAACCGCGGTGCCCGAAGGCACTTGTTCGACCTTACTTGGCCCCGGCTGAGGCGGATGGACCTGTTGGGTCAGCGCCGAGCCTTGAAACTGCGCTGAATTCAGGGCTTGAAGACTTTGACGGCCCGAATCACCGTCGTCAGGCGTCATGCCGGTCACGGCCTGTTTCGGCAGCGCATTGCCTGCAACCGGCAACTCTTGCCGCGCTGGGCCGTCACCGATATCTGAAGATTCTGTCGAGGCCGGTGCGCCTTGCGCAGGCTTATTGATGGCTTGTCCGCGTGCCTCGCCTTGATTCGACGCCGCGGTAGCGCTTGTGTCCTGTACCGCGGCAGGTGCGGTATCAAGGGCTCTGTTCTCGACCGGATCGTTCTTAACTAATTGTTTTTTAGTGTTTTTATTATATTGCGATGCCGACTCTGAAAGCGCTTGGCCAAAATTTTCCGAGCGCCCGGCACGCTGCTGCCCAGAATTCAACCCCGAGGCGCTTTGACCGTCATAAACGGGGATCGCGTGGATATTGATGTCAGTTGCCGTCGCCATGAGATTCGGTTGCAATCGCTTTTTATAAAAGATTGCTTTAGCTATTGCAGTATCCGGGCCAACTTGGTGGCTGGGATGGCACGCTGCCTTCGCTATGAATTCAAACGGCTTGCATTGACGCGCTCACGCGAGGGCATCGTTTGAGATCGATTTAGGTCGAAAAGACCTCAGGGCCAGAAAGACCAAAGCGTTCTTCCAATTGCCGTTGGCTTTGCTTACGGGCCTGCGTTTTTTCTTGTTGATCTGATTGGTCGGTCACTTGCTGCAGCGCTTCAATTCGCTGATGTGCTTGCTGCCAGGCCGAACGGCTGTGCTCGAGCTGTTGGACCAAATTTTCCAAAACCTGACGCTGCTGCACGATGGCATCATCGAGCTTTTGCAGGAAACAGTAAAAATCCTGTATTTTGAAAGCAGAGACCCCGGCGTTGCCGCGCGCTTTAAACTTTTCGGTATATTCTTCGCGGTAGGTTAATAAATTCCGCAGCGCTTGCTCTTGCTGCTGCAAGGCCACTTGATCGGCTTTAAATTTTGCGACCACGGGCTGGTTTTTTTGAGTCTCAATATCCACCAGCTTTTGCATTCTTTGACTGCGTTTCAGATTCATCCGTTCACATTCCTTGTCAATTTCTAACTTTGCCGCGCATCACACTCAGCGGCACCCTCCCGCGCTTAATTTTTCTGGGCCGCGCTTATGACTGGGTTCCTTCTTCTGCAAGATAGGGCGTCAAGGCCTGTAAGGCTTGGGTACTTTCATCCAGCGAAAAGTGCGCATCCAAACCCTGTTGAATAAACCCTCGCAACGCTGGATATGCGGCAATCGCAGCATCAATTCGCGGATCACTGCCGGCAACATAGGCGCCAACGCTGATGAGATCGCGGTTCTGATCATAGGTTGCGCTGAGGCTCCTAAACCGCTGCGCAAGGTGTTGTTGCTCGGGCGGCGTTATCTGGGTCATCAAGCGACTGACCGAGGACTCAAGGTCGATGGCCGGGTACAAGCCCGATTCGGCCAATTTACGGGACAACATGATGTGCCCATCTAAGATTGCTCTTGAGGCATCGGCCACCGGGTCTTCATTGTCATCACCTTCCACCAAAACGGTGTAGATCGCGGTTATCGAGCCGCCGGATGCGCCCATTCCGGCGCGTTCAACCAGCTGCGGCAATTTAGCAAACACCGAGGGTGGGAAGCCTCGGGAGACTGGCAACTCACCAATCGATAACGCAATTTCGCGTTGGGCTTGCGCGAACCGGGTCAGCGAATCCATCAACAATAAAACGTTCTTACCCTGATCGCTGAAATATTCGGCAATGGCGGTCGCGCGTAAGGCGCCATGAACCCGCATCAAGGGCGGCGAGTCCGCTGGCGTTGCCACGACCACCGCGCGCTTTAAGCCGGCATCCCCCAAGGTATGCCGAATAAATTCTTGTACTTCTCGGCCTCGCTCGCCAATCAATCCAACGACCACGACATCGGCCTCGGCGTAACGGGTCATGAGCCCCAAGAGCGTACTTTTACCGACGCCACTGCCCGCAAACAGGCCCATACGCTGGCCGCGGCCAATGGTTAACAAGGCGTTGACCGCTTTGATCCCGGAATCAAACGTGTGCTCGATCGGTTTGCGGTCTAAAGGATTCATCGGCTCGCCTTCAAGCGATCGACTGACCTCCGTGAAAATCGGCCCCTTGCTGTCGAGCGGCGCGCCCGCACCATCAATCACCCGACCCAATAAAGCAGGCCCAACGCCAACCCGATCGGTATCTGGCAGGGGAATCACGCGCGCATTGGGCGTTAATCCTCGACTGTCGCCAATGGGCATCAAATACAATTTCGCGTCCGAAAACCCGACCACCTCAGCATCAACGCTCTGACCCGAGTCGGGTACGATTCGGCAGCGACTGCCCATCGCGGCCTGACACCCCACGGCCTCAAAGGTCAGCCCCACCATACGCACCAAGCGCCCTTCTAAAACCGGCGCCGTTGGCGCAAGCTGACGGCCCAAATGCGTGATCTTGCTGGCAAGGTCTTTGGATCGAACCTGCAAAGTGTTCTGATTGGTTTCGCTCATTCGGCCGGTGCCCTTAACGCTTTTTGTACGATGTCTTTGGCCATGGCTGTTAAGTCGGCCGTGAGCTGGGAGTCTCGACCCTGAAGCCGACAATCGCCCCGGTCCAATGACGGCTCATCATGCAGTGACCAGCCCTTTGCCGGATGGCCATCGGGTAACGCGTCAATATGTTCAAGCACTATGAATCGATCCTGCGGATGCAGAAATATTTTTGGGGGATGCTGCAGGGCAGGCAATGCCTCGCTAATCCGCTGCACATGCCGATACAGCACTTCTGAATCAGCCGTCATCTCGCATCGGGCCAGCTCCGCGCCGACCAAAGCCGCCAAATTTGCAACCTCTCGAGCAAGATGCGCATCCATCGCAACCAACGGCTGATCGATCCCCTGAAGGAGCGCCAAGAATTGATCCGCCCGATCCTGGGTCATCGCAAGGCCTTGTGCCTCACCATCTTTGACGCCTTGGGCAAACCCCTCGTCGTAAGCCGCTTGTCGCACTGCCGCAATCGCCGCTGCATCAAGCGTCTTTTCCTTGGGCTGCGTTAAATCCGGTGCTTGCCAAGACTCAAAATCAACGACTGTGGCATCAGACATATTCATCGCCCCCTTTACCGCCAAGCGCAATGGTGCCGTCAGCACCGAGATTGATTGCAATCTGCAAAATTTCCTTCTGCATATCTTCAACCTCGCTCAAGCGAACGGGCCCTTTGAGTTCAAGATCTTCAAGCAGCATTTCTGCCGCCCGAGACGACATATTCGTCGTGATCTTGGTTTTCATTTCTTCGGAGGCGCCCTTGAGCGCAATCACCAGCTTGTCAACGGCAACATCTTGCAGCAGGCGCTGCATGTGCCGGTCTGTGAGCGACAATAAATTATCGAAGATGAACATCAGATCGCGAATTTGATCGCCCATCACTTCGTCTTCTTCTGTGATGCGATCGAGCACTTCTGCCTCAACATTTGAATCTAAGAATCCGATGATGTCGGCTGCGATCCGCATGCCTTCCACTTTTGCCGGCGGCGTTGGGGAGGCTTCGACAACCTGTTTTTGTAGCAGTTCATCGAGTTCAGCCAAGGCGACCGGATGGATCTGATCCAGGCTGGCAACCCGCATCATAATGTCCGGAATATCCTCAACCGGCAGGAATGACAAAACCTCGGCGGCATGATCGCCATCTAAGGAACTGAGCACAATGGCGCAGATCTGCGGGTGCTCGTGCTTCAAGATGGTCCCAACCGATTCGGCGTCCATCCACTTCAGCGTTTCCATGCCTTTAAAGTCTTTGCCTTGCAAAATCCGATTGGCCATCCGATTGCCTTTGGTTTCGCCCAAGGCAATGTTCAGCGTTGATCGAACGTATTGCGAGGGATTCGACCCGACGGCGTTACCCGAGTTCAAGGTTTCGATGAACTCTCGAACCACGCTGGTTAAATTCTCGTTGGAGACGGCCGTTAACTCGGTCATGGCACGACCCACACTTTGTACTTCGCGCGGCTCCATGTGCTTGAGCACATTCGCCGCTGCATCTTCGCCCAGACTGAGCAAGAAGACCGCCGCCCGCATCGCGCCACTTAATGTTTCTTCGTTATCAGGCATCGGCTGCCACCCAATCCTTTAAGACACCTGCGACGCGCTCAGGATCTTCTTGCACCATCGCGCGGGCTCGGCCGAGCTGCTGATCATAACTTTGTCTGGGCATGCTACTGCCCGCGGCCCCATTGGGTCCGCCCACTTGCGGCGGGTATTGCCCCCCATCGGGTAACGCCATGGGCTGGCCTTGCGCGTCATACGCTTGCCCTTCGGGATTGACATAGCGCGGCTGCGCATTGGCAATCACCGCCTCGGCACTGGCGCTCACCAGACTCCTGAGCATCGGCCGCAGGACCCCAAAGATCAACGCCATCAGGGCGATGAAGCCGAGTGCCATTTTCCCAGCACCGGCAAAGTCAGACAGCGAATCCATAAATCCTGGCGCTTCAGGCAGTTCCGGCACAAACGTTTGGAATTGAGCGGATGAAATGCTGACCGAATCGCCGCGCCCGGCATCAATCCCGACCGCCTCACGAACGATCTGTTCCACCTGCGCGATTTCTTCTGGCGGGACTGGCAGCATTTCCATCGTCGCCGCAGCAGCCTCAGGCGCTTCTTCGCCGGCCACAGCGGGCGGCGCATCCACTTCCTGCGCTTTGTAATTTAAGACCACCGCGACCGACAGCCTCTGAATTTGACCGCCCGCTGCTTTGATATGGCTTATGGTGCGATCCACTTCGTAGTTACGCGTTGACCGGCGCGAGGTGTTCCCAGCTGGTGCCGCGCCCTCTATGTCGCCCTCTTGCCCGGCATCCGGCGGCGTTGGCACCAACGCGCCGGGCACGCCCGCGGCTTGCGCCTCGGTCGAGGTATCTTCTGAGATTTGTTCGCTGCGCAAAACCGGTTCTTGTTGCCCGTACTGCTCAACGGTGCGCTCTTCGGCGGTGTGATCAATGGCGGCCGTCACCTGCACCCGAACGTTGTCTTCGCCGTACAGCGGCGCCAGCATCCGTACCACGCGCTCGGTTAAGCTGTTTTCAATCTGATGCGCATAACGCAGTTGCTCGTTACTCATCTGCATCTCTTCTGAGCCGCCTTGGCCGGACAGCAAGCGACCGCGCTGGTCGATTAAGGTGACGTTTTCTGGATCTAAATCCGACACGCTCGAGGCGACCAGGTAGACAATGCCTGCGATTTGCGACTCGCTTAATGAGCGGCCACGCGCCAGGCTGACAACGACCGAGGCGTTTGCCTCAGAACGGTTACGAATAAACGCTGATTTTTGTGGAATGGCCAAATGCACCCTGGCTGCCGTAACGATGTCGAGCGAGGCAATCGAGCGCTGGAGTTCTTCGGCGACTGCTTGGTTGTACCGAGCGCCTTCAATAAAGGCGCTGGTGCCAATCGATTGGTCGTCATACAGCATTGCCAGCCCGCGCTCGGCGCTGCTCGGTAAGCCGCTGCTGGCCATGCGAATCCGCACTTCGTGAATGTCCGCTGCCGCCACCGAAATGACACCAGAACCCGCGTCGTACTTGTAAGGCGTATTGGACTGCTCCAATTGATTGATAACTTGCGAGGCATCCATCTCAGACAGATCGCCATAGAGCGGCGCATAAACCGGCTCTTGCGCCCAAATGACAATGTACACGCCCAAGGCAATGCTTGCGGCGAGGCCCACCAACAAGCCGAGTTGGCGCAGCATAGGCAGCTGCGAGACAACGTCAAATTGGGCAAACGCCTTTGTGGGTTCTAAAACAGCCATGTTATTTCCTACCTAAACGATTTGTTGTTGCCAACGTTATGATTCTAATTCTAATTCCAATTCTGAGAGCGCGAGCCCGCGGCCACTTTTATCCGCATTAAACCTGCATATTCATCACTTCTTGATAGGCGGACAGTACTTTATTTCGAACTTGCACGGTCGCTTCAAAGGACAAGCTCGCCTTCTGCATCGCAACCATTACATCCCCCAAATCAACCGACTCGTTGCCACTCACATAAGATAAGGACAAATCTGCCGAGGTTTTTTGCGTTTCAGAAACCGCTCTCAAAGAATCCTTTAAAACATTCGAGAACGCACTCGGGCCTTCCACTCGGGTAGCAGGCGGCGCAATATCGCCGCCGGTATTGACCCGCATGGCGCGCATCTGGTCTAAAACTGCGTTAATCTCCATGCTCATACTAATCTACTCTCATTGCCGTATTCGATTGCCGTATTCGATTGCCGTATTCGATATCCGATGACGCGCCGCTAAGCGGGTAGCGCAATGCCCATTTCTTTGAACCGCGCCAATTTATAGCGCAGGGTTCTTGGGCTGATGCCAAGCCGTTCGGCCGTATCTTTACGGCTACCGCGCTCAGCTTTTAGGGCATCTAAAATCATCGCTTGCTCACGCGCTTTCAACCCGGAATCCAGCGCAGGCACTGCGGTTGCGGCGGCCGCCTCAACTGCTGTGCCTTCAGGGGCAGAGCTTGAGGTCTCAAAGGCAATCACGTCTTCATCGATGACCAGTCCGTTGCGTAAAATTAAACTGCGCTGCACGACGTTTTCAAGTTCGCGCACGTTCCCAGGCCATGGGTAATCGCTGAGCTTTAACAAGGCGCCGGCGCTGAAGGAGACATCTTGCCCGGCTGAATACTGCTGCAGGAAATGCTGCGCCAAAGGCGCGACATCGCCAGGACGCTCGCGCAGCGCTGGCAGGTACAAGGGAAAGACATTTAAACGATAGAACAAATCTTCGCGAAAGCGCTGCGCCTCAACTTCTTCTTTTAAGGTTCGGTTGGTGGTGGCCAGCACGCGAACGTCTAGCTTGATTGACCGGCTTGAACCCAGACGCTCAACCACCCGCTCCTGCAACACGCGCAGGAGTTTGGCTTGCAGGCCCAGATCCATTTCTGAAATCTCGTCTAACAAAATCGTGCCGCCATTGGCCTGTTCAAACTTACCAGCACTGGCATTCACAGCGCCGGTATAAGCGCCCTTTTCATACCCGAACAAAACGGCCTCGAGCATGTTTTCCGGGATCGCCGCGCAGTTAATGGCCACAAACGGCCCCTGCGCGCGTGGTGAGTGGTCATGAATCAATTTTGCAAAGACTTCTTTGCCGCTGCCCGACTCGCCGCTGATCATCACCGTGGCATCGGACAAGGCCACGCGATGGGCCATATCGACCAACGCTTGGGTGCGGGCATCTTCGGCAATCACGCCGCCTTCAGACTGACACCGACGGGTCAGGCGATCCATCAGGCCAATGAGGACATCGCCCTCAAAGGGTTTAACCAAATAATCGGCCGCCCCATTTTGAATCGCGTCCACCGCTTGGGAGACTTGGGCAAAGGCCGTCATCAGCACGACCGGCATCTCGGGCCATTGGGATTTGATTTCGGTCAAGAGATCCAAGCCGCCCAATTCCGGCATTTCAACATCCGTCAGCACTAAATCGATCTTATGCTGGCCGTGCAACACGGCCAAGGCCTCTTTACCGTGGACCGTCGGTAGCGTTTGAAAATCGGCGAAGGCCAAGGCATCGCAGATCGCGTCGCGCAAAGCATCATCGTCTTCGACGACTAATATGGTCACTAATTTCTTATCCATGAAGGGCAGCTCCCTGATTGGCTGGTTCAAGTGGGGTTTGTTGCGGACGGGGGTTGAGCACGGCACTGCCGGCTGATGCTGTTGGCAACGAAGCAGGCGCGACCTTAAACCGGGCATGGGGCAACGTCAGCTTAAATTCCGCGCCGCCGTCTTTGGGGTTACTGGCAACGAGGGTTGCATCGTGATTGCGCGCGATCATGGCGCACAGTGCTAAACCCAAACCGGTGCCGCCAGTACGGGTGGTAAAATAGGGGTCAAAGATGCGGCTCAAGGCGTCTTTTGCGATGCCCGGGCCGTTGTCCCGAATACTCATTTCAAGACCCGAGTCAGTGATTTCGGTGGTCACGGTTAACACCGCGTTGGGCGTCACCTGTAGGGCATTCTCGGCGATCGCCACCAGTGCCGAGAGCAGGGCTTCCTGGTTGCCTTCGATCAAAACGTCCTGAGTTAAACCCGTTTCCTGCCAGGCGCCGTTATGTTGCGCGAGCAAGGGCGCAAGCGACACTTTCAAAGCTTGCAGGAGTTCGAACAGTGAGCAGTCTGCGTCCTGGGTTTCGCCGCCCTTTACAAACTGCAGGCTGTCATTGACGAGGGATTCTAAGTGCTTGAGTCGGCCTTTGACTTTATGGGTCACCTCAAGCCGCGCCGCATCATCCAATGTCGGCCGCTCCATCGCGCCCATATACAAAAGCGCCGACGATAAGGGGGTTCGAATTTGATGGGCAAGGCGCGCCACCATTTCGCCCAACGCCGTTAGGCGTTCACTGCGATGGCGCTTTTCTTGGGCGGCATAGGTTTCGGTCACCTCGGTGATCAAAACCACCTGATCACCGTAACCGTCGTTCAATTCTGTCGACAGTGAAATCCGGCGACCCGAGCGCAACACCATCTGCGTGCCATCTCGGCTGATAGAAGCCGCGCATTCGCCGATGACGCTTAAAAAATTCATATTCAGCAGCGGCTCCCCCAGAAGATCCGCCGCGCCTGGGTTGGCTAGGATAATCGTGTGATTTTGGTCTAACACCAAAACGCCGCCGGGCAGGGCATCGACCAGCGCCGTCAAGCGATGGGCCAGGCGTTCTTTTTCGGCCAGCTCTTGCTGACGCGCCGCCCGCGCTGAGGATAATTCTTGGGTTAGCTCGGCAACCCGAGCCTGCAGATCCGCGTAAGAGACCTTGAGCGAGGTTGTGAGACTGGCAAAATCACGCTCGAGCAGCTCGTCTAGGTTGATCCTTTCTGCCGCCTCCACTGCGGCTACGGAATCCACGCGTTCCGATTCCGCTAATTGCAGCGCGATGATGTCGGAGGCATCCAAGAGCTCGGCCTGCAGGACAGGCGACTTGAGGGCGTCGAGGTTGCTCGATTCTTGAAAGGTTTGGCTTTGCATGGCTCGTCACGTCAATTGAGTTTCGTGACTAACTTAAAGCAAGCTACGTGCCTACTTTTTTAATGCCTATTTTTCAATGGCTTAAATAAAAATCGGCCTCGTTTTGCCGCTATTCGTCAAAGCTTTGACGGCTCAGTCCCGCTGAATCCCGAGCTTTTTCATCTTCTCGACGAGGGTGGT
>Ga0115567_10004899_pt1 | contig 13019 bp, 13 predicted proteins | sample COGITO_mtgs_1204_2_FD_88679 | JGI IMG/M metagenome (GOLD analysis project Ga0115567, IMG submission 88679) | Pelagic marine microbial communities from North Sea - COGITO_mtgs_120412 | ecosystem: Environmental > Aquatic > Marine > Epipelagic | place: Germany:Helgoland, sampling site Kabeltonne...
ACGTGAAGGAATTCTATCTTGGCGTGGGTGACGAGGGGCGCAAAAGCTTTCGTGACGTGCGTTCCTATCGTCGTCGCAAGCGTTGGTTGAGCTGACCTCTGGTCGTGGCGTCTGTGCGCTCTAGCTGTTCATGTGAATAGTAACCGGAGGACGATATGTCAGATACCCAAGATAGCGCGCAGGCCATTCACGCCCGCATCCTCGAACTGCTTGAAAGTGGCCCGGTGCCGCAGGCAGAATTAACCGCAGCAGTTGCGATCCAACCTGATGAGCGTGAACGAGTTCATGGGTGGGAGGAAACTGTGCAGCGGGTCGCGAAGGACATGCAGGCAAAGGGTGAAATCGCGCTCGACACGAATGCCAATCCGCCCGTGTATACCTTACCCCAATAATTAAACGGACCGCATATGACCCATTTTGACGCGCTGGAAACCCGTTCCTCAGATCAGCGAGAGGAGGATCAGGACAAGGCGCTGGCCGCTCTGATAGATCACGCGATCAGCTATGCGCCCGGAATGGCGAAACATCTGGGGCAGCCGGGAACGGTCGGATCGCGGGAGGCACTGGCGAAACTGCCGGTCCTGCGCAAATCGGATATGGGCGCCGCGCAGAAGGCGTCGCCACCGTTTGGCGGGTTTAGTGTTGGACGCTCGCATCATGCATTCCAATCGCCGGGGCCGATCTATGAGCCCGGTGGAACCGGCGATGATTGGTATCGCATGGGGCGGTTCCTGCATGCCGCGGGTATTAGCGGCGCGGATCTGGTTCAGAACTGTTTTTCATATCACTTCACACCTGCGGGCATGATGTTTGAGAGTGGCGCAAAGGCCGTCGGCGCGCGTGTGTTCCCCGCGGGGACCGGTCAGACGGAGCAGCAGGTGAATGCTGCAGCGCATCTGCAAACCACCGCCTATGCCGGAACGCCGGATTATCTGAAGCTGATCCTCGAAAAAGCGGATGAGATGGGCGCGAAGCTGAACTTCACCCGTGCGGTTGTTGGCGGAGGAGCGTTGTTCCCGTCGTTGCGCGCTGAGTATGCCGATCGTGGCATCGCCTGCTTGCAATGCTATGCCACGGCGGAGCTGGGCAACATCGCCTATGAAAGCCCGGCCCAAGAGGGCATGATCGTGGACGAAGGCGTCATCGTTGAGATTGTCCGCCCCGGCACCGGTGATCCAGTTGCTGAGGGCGAAGTGGGCGAGGTTGTCGTCACCAGCTTTAACCGCGACTATCCTCTGATCCGCTTTGCTACTGGTGATTTGAGCGCGATTTTGACGGGTGTTAGCCCATGCGGTCGCACAAATACGCGCATCAAGGGCTGGATGGGGCGTGCGGATCAAACCGCCAAGATCAAGGGTATGTTTGTGCGGCCTGAGCAGGTTGCCGCCTTGGTCGCTCGCTACGCGGAAATCAACCGTGCCCGCATCACCGTCACGCGCGAGAACGAGCGTGATGTTATGTTGGTTCAGGTCGAGGGGCAGGGCATCGACGCTGACGCGGTTAGCGCCAGCGTTCGGGATATCCTGAAGCTGGGCGGAACCGTCGAAGTTGTGTCGCAGGGCAGCCTGCCCAACGACGGTAAGGTTATCGACGATCAACGCACATACGGCTGAGGGTTAGTCGCCGCGGGGCAGGTTCAGTGCTTGCATCGCGGCGATAGGATCCTCGGCGGACCAGATCTCACGCCCGACAGCGATGAAATCGACCAAGGGCGTCAGGGCTGTCACCTGCTCGGGCGTCAGGCCGCCCTCGGCGATGACGGGCACCTCAACCACCTTTGACCACCATTCGAACAGATCATGTTCCACCACGGATCCATCGCCCAGCAGTGGGTCGGGGCTGGTGGGGCCGAAGGTGATGTAATCTGCGCCGCCCTCACCCGCGTGCATTCCCACGTGGCGCGAGCTGCCGCAGAACGCGCCGATGATGGCATCCGCGCCAAGGTCACGGCGCACGTCACGTACCGCGCGGGGATCGGTCAGGTGAACACCGTCCAGGCCATGCACGCCAACCATGCGGAAGTGATCCGCAATCACAATCGCCACATCACGCTGATGGCAGATGTCACGCAGCAAATCGGCGGCCTGCGCGATGTCAGATGCCTCCGCACCCGGCATGTCGAGCCGGACGCAGCCGATCTCACGCGCGTCGAGAACCCGTTGCAGGGTTTCGCTGAAGGTTGCCAAATCGAATTTGGCTGGGGTGATCAGGTAGATCTGGGGGTCTTCAACTTTGATCTCGGCCATGGGGCGCTCCTAAATGTTGGGCAACATTTAGACCGAAGGCGTTCCGGCCTCAATGCCTGACTGTATATCAGCTGGCGCCGGGCGAGGGGCGCCAGTCAGGGGCGGCCAGCTCGAAGCTTGAAAACTCAAAGCCGGGACTGACGGTGCATCCAACCAGCGTCCATGCGCCAAGCGAGGTTGCCGATTGCCAGCAATCAGCCGGTACAATGCGCTGGGGGCGCTGGCCTGCAATGAGCTCAGGACCGAGGATCGTCGCCTCGGCATCATGGCCGTTCTGGCTGAGGGTCAGGACCAGTGGCGCACCGGCGTACCAGTGCCAAATCTCAACCGCATCAACGCGGTGCCAGTGCGAGAATTGCTCCGCCGCCAGCAGGAAATAGATCGAGGTTCCGGCTGCGCGGTCCCCCGCATCCGCATCAGCACGCCATGTCTCACGATACCAGCCCCCCTCTGGATGCGGGGCAAGGTCGAGCATGGCGATAATCTCGTTCGCGGTCATTGGTTGGCCCTTAACGGTGCGCGGGCGAGTTCCACCGCGCGGCCCAACTGTTGGGCGGGATCGAATAGCGCATCCCAATCGAGTGTAACGGGGCTTTCGCGCTCCAAAATGCTGCGCAGGGTGGTTTCGGGGTCGGTCCGCTTGCAGGCATCCTTGATTAAGGCGGCGGCCTCTGGGCGGGGCATGTGATCCGCCAGCGCAAAGGTGATCGTCTCCGCAAACATCGTGCCGTTGGTCGCGTCGATGGCTGCCCGCATGGCGTCTGCGTTGGGGGCGATGCCATCAGCGATCTGCTGGGCGTGGCGCAGCGCGGCACCTGTGGCGCAGATCAGTTGGGGGAGGCAGAGCCACTCCTGCGCCCACGCAGCGCCGTCACGGTCGCTCTGCGTGAGTTGTGCGTGCAGCATGGACGAAGACAGCGTTGCGACATGGCGGGCCAATGCTGTGATGGTTTCAGCAGCGACCGGATTTGCCTTGTGCGGCATGGTGGAGGAGCCGCCCGCGCCTGCGATTGAAATCTCGACCGGCGATGTTTGGATCAGCTGCAACACGTCAGTCGCCATTTTCCCCAAGGAGCCGCACACCAACGCCAGCCAGCAGGCGAATTCGGCCAAGCCGTCGCGCGTGGCGTTCCACGAATGTTGCGGGGCAGCGAGGCCAAGCGTTTTGGCAACCTTCGCCTCAACCTCTGCCGCCATGGGGCCAAGCGCGGCTGAGGTTCCTGACGCACCGGACAGGCTGACCAGTTCGACCCGTGGACGCAGTTGCGCCAGGCGTTCTAAATGACGGGGCAGGGGCGCATGCCAAGTTGCCATACGCGCGCCAAAGGTTGTGGGCGTGGCGATCTGATGGCGTGTGCGGGCCGCCATGACGACCTCAGCGTGTTGATTGGCCAGTTTGGCGAGGGTTGTGGCCAGCGCCTCAATCCGGCTTTGTAGAATGTCAGCAGCGCGGCGCAGACGGATGATCAGCCCTGTATCGGCAAGGTCCTGTGACGTGACGCCATGATGCGCCCATTGTGCATGGATGGGGGCCTTCATTTCCTTGCGAAATGCGTTGACCAGTGCGGGGCCCGCGACGCCGGCGGTCGCGAACTCCCGCGCCATGGCGGAGGGGTCCAGCTGCACCTCACGTGCGCTGCGTGAAATAAACAGTGCGCTTTCGAGTGGGATAATTCCCAAATCACCCTGCGCATCCGCCAGTGCGCCCTCGAACAGCAGCATGGCGCGAATTTCGGCGGTATCGCTGAACAGAACTGCAAGGTCCGCGTCGGAAAACAATTCGCGGTACAGGGGGCTGTCGAAGGGTGTAAAGCTCATCTAGCTGATCCTAAAAATTTGGGTCGGGCAGCAGATGCCCTGTTTGTTCTAAAAACCGGTTAATCGACTGCGCAGTGGCGTCGGGCGCATCATAGGGCGTTAGGTGCCCGCAGCGGGGAATAAGTTCGAAAGAGGCGCCTGGGATCCCGTCAATCATTTCGCGCATCAGATCGGGCGGTGTGATGTGGTCGTTCCGCCCCACCAGCCCTAGGGTCGGTAGACGCAAGGCGTCGGTTGAACGGCGCAGATCGGTGTGTGCGACGGCCTCGCAGATTTTCTGGATCGACTGCGCAGGGGTGGATGTCGCGATTTGTTGAAGCATCGTGCTCGGCTGGGAGTAAGTGGCGTTTTCCAGCAGGCGCGCCGCGCGCAGATCATCCGGCAGATCGGCAAGCAGTTGCCCGCGATCCATCCATCGCTGCTCGGTTTCCAATTTGGCACCGGTGCCGATAAGAACCATTGCGCGGACGAGGTTTGGCACCTCCGCCGCCAGTGCTTGCGCAATCATCCCGCCCACGCCCAGCCCGACAATGACAGCATCGCGAACGCCTAGAGAAAATAGTGTGTTTGCAATATCATAGGTAATATCGCGCAGGGACCATTCACCATCTTGCGACGGGCTGCTGCCGTGCCCGCGAAGGTCCGGAATGATGATCCGCGCCTCAGGTGAGAGGTGGTTGGCCACGTCAGCCCACATACGTCCGTCCAGCCCGTATTCATGCAGCAATACAACGGCGCAGGTCCGCGAGGGCGAGGTGTCTATGACGTACAGTTTGGGGGGATCAGGAAGATGCATCGGGTTTCGGTACTCCGTGCCACTCAGCGAAATAGTTTCAGAAAAAGGACGGTACGCGCCGCCTTGCCCCTCGTCAGTCGAAATGCGCGGACTAAATATCGCGCATGAACAGCAACAGCAATGAGCCATCATCGAATGAACGCACCGGTCAGGTGCGGGCCGTCATACGTGCCATGACATTGTTACGCGAGGTCGCCGCATCTGACGGCGGGCTGACCTTGACCGAAATCGCGGAGCGGGCGGATCTGCCCCCTTCCACCACGCACAGATTGCTCACCACGATGGAGAGTGAGCGGTTTGTTCGTTTCGACACTTTGGCGGGAAATTGGCAGATCGGTGTCAGCGCCTTTGTCACGGGGGCTGCATTCGTGCGCACCCGTAATTTGCTTCAAATGGCCAAGCCGTTTCTGCGGCGACTGGTGGAATTGACGGGCGAGACCGCGAATATTTTCGTTGAAAGCAGCGGGCAGGTGGTTTGCCTTGATCAAGTCGAAAGCCGCCATGCGATGCGCGCAATTACGCAGGTTGGTGGGCGGCTGCCAATGTATGCCTCGGGATCGGGTAAGGCGTTGCTGTCTATGATGCCAAAGGACAAGCGCGAACGTATTTTAGCCTCCACTGATCTCACCAAACTTACCCCCGCGACAGTCGTTGATCGTGTCATGCTGGGCAAACAGTTGAAGGCCGCGCAGGATGCAGGCTTCGCAATTGACGACTGTGAACACGCTGAAGGGCTGCGCTGCGCCGCCTCGGTTATCTTTGGTGAATCGGGTGAGCCTGTGGCCGCAATCTCCGTTTCGGGGCCGCAATCACGCCTTGGCGATGACCGGATGGGTGAGCTTGGCCTGCATGTCCGAAAGGTCGCGCGGGAGGTTACGGTGGAGTACGGCGGGCGCCCCTCGTAAGTTTTTCCCAGAAACTTATCGAATGTGCTTGCCGCCCCCAAATGGCTTTGCTAAACCCCGCGCAATCGAGAGGCATCTGATCCGACGTAGCTCAGCGGTAGAGCAGTTGACTGTTAATCAATTGGTCGTAGGTTCGATCCCTACCGTCGGAGCCACTCGATTTTTCCATCCCCGTTACGATAAGTGTACCAGTCTGGCGCTGGTTGATCGTGCGCACGCGGCGTACCGTTACACGGGTCCTGTGCTGCCCCTAATCACGAGTGTCACGGGCAGTGTTTCAGCGTCCGACGGGGACGCATCCTGACCCCGCATCAGCCGTATCAACATTTCCGCAGCACGCTTGCCGATACGCTCGCGCGGCTGGTGGATTGTGGTCAGCGAGGGCATGAAGTGTTCGGCCAGTTCAACATCATCGAACCCGACCACACTAACGTCATCTGGAACGGTCAGACCGGCGTGGGTGACGTGGCCGATAAAGCCTAATGCACATTCATCGCTGGCGCAAAAAACTGCTGTGGCCCGTTGATCTGGCGCGGTTGCTAGCCATAGCTTTGCTGCCTCGGCCCCGGATTTCAGCGTAAAATCACCGTCAAAACAATTGCTGGTCGGCAATTGGAGCGCGTGCAGAGCGTCCCTCCACCCTTGCTTTCGCGCCTTGCTCAACACGTTGTCAGCCGGGCCTGAGATATGGGCGATTTTTGTATGACCGAGCGAGGTTAGATGCTGAATGGCCAGATGTGTGCCCTCGGCGTTGTTGATCGTAACACTGGGTAGATCGCTGTCGGGGCTCCATTCGCATGCCATCACCAACGGCAGTTTGGATCGGGTGATGCGCAGCGGGTCTAACGCACCATCCAGCGAAATCACGCCGTCCGCGCGACCGTCAGCGGAAAGCTGGACGATGTTCGCTGCGTGATTGCCCTGTGGCGCCGAGTCCGCGATTAGAACGCCGTAACCATTCGCTGCTGCCACATCGGTAATTGCTGAAATGATCTGGCTAAAGAACGTGTTGGCAAGGTTCGGGGCCAAAACGAGTATCGCATTCGTTCGCTGCGTCCGCAAATTCCGCGCAACAGAATTCGCGCGATAGCCGGTTTGCTGCACGGCTGCCATGACGCGCTCGCGGGTTTCTAACTGCACGCGATCAGGTTGGGACAACGTCCGGCTGACAGTCGCAGTAGAAACGCCTGCGATCCGCGCGATGTCGTGGATCGTTGGCTTAGCCGGGGTCTGTGTCTCAATCGTCATGCCATACCTCTGCCACGACAAGTGGGTTGACGGAATCACGAATCGTCAGCAATCATACATGTAATCGATTACATCAGACGACTCTCGTCGATCCGATGTCGCCCCGATAAGAGGGCAATGGGGAGAACGCTATGAAGACGATGAAGGGCCCCGCGCTCTTTCTGGCGCAATTTGCCAGTGATGACGCGCCGTTTAATTCGTGGGATTCCATTACAAAATGGGCTGCCGACTGCGGCTATGCCGGTGTGCAGGTACCCAGCTGGGATGCGCGCCTGTTCGATCTGGATAAGGCTGCCGACAGCAAAACCTATTGTGACGACTGGAAGGGGCAGGCAGCAGATAACGGCGTGGCCGTGACAGAACTGTCCACGCACCTTCAGGGTCAACTGGTCGCTGTTCATCCAGCCTACGACACCGCATTTGATGGATTTGCTGCGCCATCGGTGCATGGCGATCCCAAGGCGCGGCAGGCGTGGGCTGTTGATCAGGTGCGTAAGGCGATTACCGCGTCGCGTAACCTTGGCATCACTGCGCATGCGACATTTTCGGGCGCGCTCGCGTGGCCCTACATGTACCCGTGGCCCCAGCGCCCCGCCGGTTTGGTTGAGCAAGCCTTTGACGAGCTGGCCCGCAGGTGGCGCCCTATTCTGGATCACGCTGAGGAGTGTGGTGTCGATGTCTGCTATGAAATTCACCCCGGTGAGGATCTGCACGACGGCGTTACGTTCGAGATGTTTTTGGAGCGGGTGGACAATCACGCGCGGGCCAAAATGCTGTACGATCCATCGCATTATGTGCTGCAATGCCTCGATTACCTCGACAATCTGGACATTTATGCGGACCGGATCGGAATGTTCCACGTCAAGGATGCGGAGTTCAATCCGACTGGGCGTCAGGGTGTTTATGGCGGCTATCAACCCTGGATCAACCGGGCCGGGCGGTTCCGCTCGCCGGGAGATGGGCAGGTTGATTTCGGTGCTGTGTTCTCAAAACTCGCAGCGATGGATTTTGACGGCTGGGCGGTTGTCGAATGGGAGTGCTGCCTGAAGCATCCCGAGGATGGAGCACGCGAGGGTGCAGCCTTCGTGCGAGATCACATCATTCGCGTGACCGACAAGGCGTTCGACGATTTTGCCGATGGCGGCGCGGATGAGGCAGCGAACCGGGCGATGCTCGGGCTGGACCGCTGAGCAGCCCGACGGGGCATTTGAATAATTAGTAAGGAGCGCGGCATGAGTGATCGCATTAGACTCGGCATGGTCGGTGGTGGCGAGGGAGCATTTATCGGTGCCGTTCACCGCATCGCGGCGCGTATGGATGATCATTACGAACTGGTTGCGGGCGCGTTTTCCTCGGATGCGGAGCGGGGGCAGCGGTCTGCCACGGCGCTGCGCGTCACGCGCTCCTATGATGATTACGTTGAGATGGCCAAGCGTGAGGCGCGCCTGAAGCAAGGCATCGAGGCGGTCGCAATCGTAACGCCTAACCATCTGCATTGGCCCGTTGCGCGTGAATTTCTAAAGCGTGGCATCCATGTCATCTGCGACAAACCGCTAACATCGACGCTGGCCGACGCGCGTAAGTTGGCAAAGGCGGCGGAATCCTCGGGTGCGCTTTTTATCCTGACGCATAATTACTCCGGCTATCCGATGATCCGTCAGGCGCGTGCCATGGTCGCGAACGGTGAGCTGGGTTCGATCCGTGTGGTGCAGGTCGAATACCCCCAAGATTGGCTGAGCCGTACGGTTGACAACAAGCAAGCTGCATGGCGGACCGATCCGGAAAAATCCGGCGCGGGCGGGTCCACCGGCGATATCGGCACCCACGCACACCATCTGGCGGGATACGTCACCGGACTGGAGGTTGAGGAGCTGGCCGCCGATCTGCACAGCTTCGTCGATGGGCGTCTGCTCGACGATAATGCGCATGTGATGCTGCGCTATCGCGGTGGGGCAAAGGGGATGCTGTGGTGTTCGCAAGTCGCGTCCGGGCATGAAAACGGCCTGCGCTTGCGCGTATACGGTGAAAACGGCGGGATCGAATGGTCACAGGAAAATCCGAACCAGCTGTGGTATACGCCGCTGGGTGAGCCGAAGCGCCTGCTGACCCGGGCTGGTGCTGGCACGGGTGAAGAATCGACGCGCCTGACGCGGATTCCCGCCGGTCACCCCGAGGGCTATTTGGAGGGGTTCGCCAACATCTATTCCGAGGCAGCCGCAATGATCGTGGCCGCGCGCGATGGCAGCGCGCCAGATGCAGCGGTTCATGCGCCTGGCATTACCGATGGTCTGGCCGGAGTGGGTTTTGTGGACGCGTGCGTGCGATCCTCGAAACGCAACGGCGCGTGGGTTTCGATGTGAGCGACGTTCCTGTCCTATCCTTGAGCGAGGTTTGCCGCGATTTCGGCCAAGTGCGCGTTTTGCACGGTGTCGATTTTGACCTGCACGCCGGCGCAGTTCACGCGCTGATCGGGGAAAACGGCGCAGGTAAATCCACCTGCATGAAGATCCTCGGCGGCTATCTATTGGCGAGCGAGGGGGCTGTGAAACTGGAGGGTGAGGATATCGCCTTTGCCAGCCCCCAGCAGGCCGAGGCGGCGGGGATCATTATGATCCATCAGGAATTCAACTTGGCCGAGCAGCTGAGCATTGAGCAGAACATCTTCCTAGGGCGTGAATTGCGCAAGGGTGTGTTTCTAGATCACCTCGAGATGCGTAAGCAGACGCAGGCTTTGCTGGATCGATTGGAAACCAAGGTTGATCCATCGGCCAAGGTGCGCGACATCTCCGTCTCGGACAAGCAGATGGTTGAAATTGCCAAGGCGTTAAGCCGCAATGCCCGTGTTCTGATTATGGATGAGCCGACGGCGGTGCTGACCAACCGTGAGGCAGCCGTGCTGTTCCGTCAGATTGAGCGGTTGCGCGGCGACGGTGTTGCGATCCTGTATACCTCGCACAAGCTGGACGAGATCGACCGGATCGCTGATCGCATTACAGTTCTGCGTGATGGGCGCGTTGTGGCGCATGGTGCAGCGTCCGGGTTCGACGTGGATCGTATGGCACGCGACATGGTCGGGCGTGACCTGACCAACCTGTTCCCCGATCACCAAGATGCCGCTGTCGCTGCGCCAATCTTGCAGGTCGATAATTTGACCGTGCCGGGTTTGGTTCATGACCTCAGCTTCCATCTAGCGCCGGGTGAGGTGCTGGGCTTCGCTGGATTGGTAGGTTCAGGTCGGACCGAGGCGATGGAGGGGCTGATGGGGTTGCGCGCAGCCACAGGTTCCATCCAGCGCAATGGTGCGCCTGTTAGCATCCGCACGATGCGCGATGCGACCCGTGCGGGACTTGGTTATCTGACCGAGGATCGTAAGGGCAGGGGCCTGATCCTGACCCAAGGTATGCGCACGAACCTTACCCTGCTGGCATTGCGCAAATTTGTGCGTCGTCTGATTGATCGCAAGGCTGAGGAGGCGGCGCTGGATACCGCCATCACCGAATTCGACATCAGAGCGCCCCATCGTGAAGTCGCGGTCGGGAACCTGTCGGGGGGCAATCAGCAAAAGCTGCTGTTGGCCAAAACAATGCTGAATGCGCCCGATATTGTCATCATTGATGAGCCGACGCGCGGGATCGACATCGGCACGAAGCAGCAGATTTATGCGTTCATCCGAACCTTGGCTGAGGAGGGGCGCGCCGTCATCGTCATCAGCTCCGAAATGGCGGAGGTGATCGGCCTGTCTGACCGCGTCATCGTGATGCGTCAGGGGCGCAAGGCGGGTGAGCTGGAACGCCACGAAATCTCAGAAGATTCAATCGTCCGCCTGGCTATGGGTCTGGATGGCAAGGAATACGCAGCATGAGCGATCAGACCAAATCCCGCCGCCCCACACTGGACCTACAGGTTCTAGGGCCGATCATCGCGCTTGCTGCGCTGATCCTGATCGGGGCGATGATGAACGACAATTTCCTGAGCTACGGGAACGTCACAAACGTTCTGTCACGCTCGGCCTTTATCGGGATCATCGCGGTTGGAATGACCTTCGTGATTACGGCAGGGGGGCTGGATCTATCTGTCGGATCAATGGCGGCATTCATCGCGGGGTGCATGATTTTGGCGATGAATGCGCTGGTTCCGATACTTGGCACGGGCTGGAACACGATTTTCGCAGGTATGGCGGTCGCACTGGCGTTGGGGCTGGTGGCTGGCTTGGCGAACGGATTGCTGATCACACGCGCCCGGATCGAGGCGTTTATCGTCACGCTCGGCACGATGGGGATTTTTCGCAGTCTGGTCATGTGGCTGGCTGATGGCGGTACAATTAGCCTCGATTTCACGCTGCGCGGCGTATATCGGCCGATGTATTACGGCGGCATTCTGGGCGTCAGCTGGCCTATTATCGTATTCGCGGTTGTCGCCATCGTGGGTGAGATCGCCATGCGCCACACCAGCTTTGGTCGTCACTGCGCGGCCATCGGCTCGAACGAGCAAGTTGCACGCTATTCCGCCATCCCGGTCGATCGGGTGCGCGCGTGGACCTATGTACTGCTTGGCATTCTGGTGGGCATTGCCACGATCATGTACGTGCCACGGCTTGGCAGTGCGTCGTCGTCTACCGGTGTGTTGTGGGAGCTGGAGGCGATTGCTGCGGTCATCATTGGCGGCACCATGCTCAAGGGTGGATTTGGCCGCGTCTGGGGCACCGTTGTCGGTGTGCTGATCCTTGGCCTGATCGACAACCTGCTGAACCTGACCGATCTGGTCAGCCCGTATCTGAACGGCGCCATTCAGGGGGTGATCATCATCCTCGCCGTGGTGCTGCAACGTCAGAAGAAGGCCGAGAGATAACGGCCGACCTATTGCGAGCAACGTCTCGATTTTCACATCAAGGGAGAACTCCATGAAGATGATTACAACTCTGGCGCTGGCGACAATGATCGCGGCACCGGTTCTGGCGCAAGAAACCACAGTTATTGGCGTGTCCATTCCAGCGGCGACCCACGGCTGGGCGGGCGGCATGAACTTCCACGCGCGTGAGGCGATTGAGCGGTTGGAGGCAACATACCCCCAGCTCGACTTCGTTCTGGCCACAGCCTCCGATCCGGGCAAGCAGGTTTCGGATGTTGAGGATATGATGGCGACGCGCGACATCGACGCGCTGGTCATTCTGCCATTCGAGAGCGACCCGCTGACTGGCCCTGTCGCGGCGGTTCACGATAGTGGCGCGTGGGTCACGGTCGTTGATCGTGGTCTGGCGCAGGAGGGAATTCAGGATCTCTACGTTGCGGGTGATAACCCCGGTTTTGGCCGCGTTTCGGGCGAATTCTTCGTCAGCATGATGCCTGAGGGCGGCAACATTGTTGCCCTGCGCGGTATCCCGACCACCATCGACAATGAGCGTGTGGCCGGTTTCGAGGCCGCGATTGAGGGTGCCGGAATCGAGATCCTTGATATGGAGCACGGCAACTGGAACCGTGATGACAGCTTTGAGGTCATGCAGGATTTCCTGTCCAAGCATGCTGAGATCGACGCTGTTTGGGCCTCGGATGATGACATGGCCATCGGCGCACTCGCCGCGATTGAAGCGGCTGGCCGCATGGACGAGATGTGGGTGCTTGGCGGTGCCGGTATGAAGGAAATGATCGCGCGCGTGCGCGATGGCGACACAACGGTTCCCGCTGATGTGACCTACCCGCCTAGCATGATCGCAACTGCGATTGAACTGACGGCGCTGAACTTCGTATCCAACGCGCCAGTTTCGGGCGATTTCATCATCGGTTCGGTTTTGATCACTGCTGACAATGCTGAGAAGTTCTACTTCCCTGACTCACCATTCTGATCTGAACGAGAAAGCCCCGCGGCAGATGCTGCGGGGTTTTTACTTTAGGCGCTGCGTGCGAAACTAGCAGGCAGCTCCCACGATTTCAGTGTTTCACGCGAGGATGGGCCGTAGGAATGCGGCCCGCTTACCGCCAATTCAGGGAACAGACTGAACATCTCGCTGCG
>Ga0115567_10004907_pt1 | contig 13011 bp, 17 predicted proteins | sample COGITO_mtgs_1204_2_FD_88679 | JGI IMG/M metagenome (GOLD analysis project Ga0115567, IMG submission 88679) | Pelagic marine microbial communities from North Sea - COGITO_mtgs_120412 | ecosystem: Environmental > Aquatic > Marine > Epipelagic | place: Germany:Helgoland, sampling site Kabeltonne...
AAAGAGAAAAGAGAGAGAGAGAGAGAGAGAGAGAGAGAGAGAGAGAGAGAGAGAGAGAGAGAGAGAGAGAGAGAAAGGAGGGGGGGAGGGTTTGGGTTTGGGTTCAGGTTTAGGTTCGGGTTTGAACTTGCGAGACGAGCATGCCGAGGTCGGTTGTGTTGGCGGCGCCGGCGATTACGGGCGGAGTCGGGCGCCAGCTCGAAGTATTTGCCACAGCCTCCTGCACTTGATACCAGCTCGCAGGAGCGCCGTCGAGAATCCACGCCGCGTCACCGGACGCTCGCGACGTTTGGCAGCCATGCGCGCTGCCCGACCACGCGTTCCTGCGCCACCGCGCGAGGGCGCGAGTAAGGCACCCACTTCAGTCTGGCCTCCCCCGCTGTTGCACCTACGGGACACTCTCCTTGTGGCAGGGGTCAAGGCTAGAAGCTGGCTAACGGTCAGCCGCCGGCCGCCGGGCCTGGACGATTGACCCTGCCCGGGTGGTCGGGGCCTTACGCCAAGGATCGGACACACTCGGCGCCCCGCGCCCACGTGACGATGGGCACTTGGTGCCGCGCCTCGGCCTCCCTGCCGCCACCCCGCCTCGCGCACTCGGTCACGCCCTGTGCGCTGTGACGCGGCGCGTGAGCGCGTTGAACGAATGGGCTGGAGCAGACCAGCGGGCAAGACTCTCGAGGTTGGTGCTGAGTGAGCCACCATCGGGCACGACCGCATGCGTCTCGCGCCAAACTGCCTGGAAGTGCGCCGTGTAGCCAACTCGCGAGACCAGCGCGGCAAGCGGGGAGCCAATCGAATCACTGACGCCGTGCAGGCGAGCGGGTGGCACACTGGGCGTAAGCCCGGACCAGAGGAGGCCAGCGAAGGGGCGCATCAGGCCGATCGGCTGGAGGAACATGGCGATAGCCGGAAGGTAAAGTGGCTGACCCATCCACTTGAGTGCATCGGAAAGGTGCGGATCGCCGGAGAGGGACGGGCCGTCAAGCGACACCAGCCCGGCAACAAGGTGGGGAAAGTCCATGGCCAGCTGTCGCGTGTACACGCTGCCGATGCCATGCCCGACCAGCAAGAAGGGCGGACGGATGGGCGCCCAGACCCCGCCTGGCAGCAGTAGCGACGGCGCGCCATGCGTACTGGAGCCGTTGACGAGCATATACGCGAGATCGCGCGCGATTCCCTGCCGATGGCACGCGAGCGGGGCTGGGTGGGGCCGCGTACGCGGGGCGGCGGCGGCAGGGCTGGGCGGAAGCGGGGCGCAGACCTGCGGGGTGCGGTCCTCCTCATCGCCTTCCACCACGGGCGCCGAGGCGCCGTCGCCGTGCCTGGCGCTGCCACTGTGGGCGCTCCAGCCGAAGCCGAGGCGGTCGTAGGCGCAGGCCGGGCCGCGCTCGGCGAGCACGCGCAGCAGCGGGAGAGTCGCCGCCGACTGCCCAAGCCCCTCGGCTGCCTCGATGATCGCCACCGGGCGCGCGTCGCGGAGCGCTCGCTCGAACCCGCGGCACACCATCAGCGCCCTGCGCGCGCACGCGCGCCCCGGTCTCAGCGCCCACCCTCAGCGCCAACTTCACAAGCCTTGTGAGGCGGGGGCAACAGAGGAGAGGAAACCCTGTCCGGGCCTCGCAGTCTCATCCCCAGGCCGCGGCGCGTCGAGCAAGGTGAGCGCGTGGCGGGGTGCGGGCGGTCGGGGCAGTGCGGGCAGGCGGAGAGCACGCCTGTCGCCGCGGCTGTTGCGGAACACCCACTCCGCGCCCCCCGCTGCCACATCAGCCCGCCCATCCACGACACTGCGCCGCGGGGGGCGCTGGTCGTCACGGCCATCCCAGCCGGACTCGCGGCGGCGCACCGCGACACGCGACGCATGAGCAAGGGCGCGGAGGAAGCGCGTCGGCATGCATGAGCAAGGGCGCGGAGGAAGCGCGTCGGCATGGGGCATACCAGAGGACGATGTGGTACGCGAGCGCGAGGGAGAAGAGCCCCGCCCCGATCGCCAGGGCAGAGACCCCGGCGTCCTCGACGTGCTTCCAGGCAAGGTACCACAGGTGCGGATCCAGCAGCTTCCGCGCCCCCTGGGAAATCAGCGCCCCACACTGCACACGTACCGGTATAGGCTGAGTCCTTCGATCCGGGACTTTTGGGCTTGCAGCGTGCGCACTCTCTGGCCAAAGCGGCGCCCGGCCGAGAGAAGCGAGACGGACGGGCGGGGGCGGGGGCAGTGGCACGGTCAGTTTGGAGTTCGGCGGAGCGTGCGACCTTGACCGAGATTTCTCTCAGGGACAGAATTTCCTCAGGATCCCGCTGTTTCGAGTCCATGTTGGCGAAGCTGCGAGGGCACGGTCGGTGTCATCAAGCGCAGTGCTCCACCCTTCTCGCGACAATTTGAGGGAGATGCACCTGTGCATCGCCTCATCATCGCGATCGCCATCTTGTGAACCGTTCTCTTGTTCGCGCTCTGACTCATCCACGATCCCGTCCTCGTCGCAGGTACCCTCCTCGTCTACTCCAGCGCCGGACACTAGGCGACTGTACACCTTGCTCACACCCACACGGAGGTACCCTGCGGCCAGTGGTCGTTGAGCTTTGAAAACTTCAACATATCACGATGGGGAGCATATAGGGAAGCGTGTAGGTTAAGGAGAGACGAACCGTGGAAGAGGGCGAGGTGAAGGCCGCAGACAACCATCCACAGAGAAGTGGCGTACACCCCATCGAAGTTGTGGTTGAGGAAAAAGGACACAGCGCACACAATGCTTGCAGGCGGGCCAACCACACCCCACGCCAGGAAAGTGAGCACCTGAAACAAAAACCAGCGCCCGGTGTCACGCGCGTGGTTCCATGCGCCAAAGCCACGGCGGTTCGAACCATGTATGGGGTGATGCCTGCGCTTGTGCAAAACAAAATGCCCTCCGCTGCAGCAAAGGGTGCTGTGGTGAGCTCATGGTGTCAAAGGACTACGCACCATGGGAATCTCAGTAGGCGGGTGTCGTCCAACGCGGCACCCGCAGAAGCAACCAGGTAGCGTAAGCAGCACTCCGATGGCAAACATCATGTAGCTAGACACACGTAAAGGGTGTAAGGGACATTTGAGTCTCCGTCACAGCATCGTGCGCAGTGAGCGAAAGTTGGTGTGGCCGGCACGTCGAAATCCTGCTTCAGCGCCGCGCTGGCATTTGGGGACTGCGGATCCGTGGGTGCTATGGGGATCGCACCGATAGCTTCCTGGAGCAAGACCCTCTGTGCCATCCACAGAGAGGTCACGAACGATGCTGATGATTGCGAAGAGCGTTACCAGGCTAACAGTGACGAGCAAGTTTCCCGAGCCGACTGGCGAATGCATTACCTGGGCCACGCAACGCTCTTAGGCCATCACGCGCCGGTCCAGTCTTCTAGGCGAGATGCTGCTGTGTAAGGGCGCAGGGGCAAAACAGAGGGGGTGGGTGTGCGAGCATTGGGGCACACCATCACCAGGCGCGTGAATCTGAACTTTGCGTCCTCCACCCGTTCCTTCCACCGCGGGGGTTTTACTATCGAGTCGCGCCAATTTGTCTGGACCAGCTTTACATCCATTGTCCCTCCCGCCATTTCTGTCTTTTCTACCAGAGTGTCAAAGTCCCCGTCTGTCTCAACTGTCACCGGATGTCCGTTGTGCCTGCACCCGCAAGAAGTGTGAACTCAATCGTCGTGAGGTCTCCACCAGGTATCAGGGCTAATGCACGCGTGATGGAGGGAGGCTTTCATGTACTGAATAGTTGTGCGCCGTCCGCTCATTTCGTGAACCCTGTAAAGCACCTGCTCGTGGAGGGATTTGCAATTCAATCTTCGGTCTCAAAGTGGCCCTGTCGTCATCGGTATTGGCCGGGGACCACGCGGCCAAATTTCCAGTGCCTCGGAAATGCCCGGAGCGACTCACATCTTGGAAAGTTTCGTGACCATCGACTGTCAGCTTGCCTGCAAACAGGGAGCAGAACCTGTTATGTCGACCGCTCGCTTGGCAAATGCAAGAAGCAGGTGCAGAGAGTATGTTGGAGGTGTGGACGACCAGATTCGCCAGCCTCCAACAGAAATGTCACGCAGTGCGATCGTGCCTCTGCGCAAAGAGGATCTGTCAGGGTCTGCCTGCGCTGGGAAAAAGGCTGTTCCCACTGCAGCCTACTTTTGAGAAGCACGATGGTGGTACAACAGGAGCTGATCGGGGAGCCCGGGTTTTGCACGCACCGTCACGCTCAATCGGCAAGTGAGCATGAAACTGGTCCGCCGAATCTCCTTCCTCGCCAGCATTCGCATCGCCCATCTCGTTTTTGGGGGCTAGGGGCCTTGCCCTGCACGGCACAGCGCTGCAGCGCGACCAGCAGCGGAGAGATTAGCCTTTTCAGCGGAGTGCGATCAGTCACTGCGATCGACCAAAAATCCTCAGCGACGCCCAGGACGGCCAGAGCCCTCCTTTCCTTCGGCCAGTTCAAGTTGCCACGTATCCAAAAGTTGAAAGAGGAGAAGTTGAAGTGAGTCATGGGGTCCGACCCGGACGGGTGGACCAGCCCAGTGATCCGAGCCTGGCGGTCTGTGCGAAACTTTCTGACAAACTATGTTCCTCTTCCTTCGAACCCGCGGTCAATCGTCACATCGACGCTAATGTTGTTGGCCGTCGTGGTCGTAGTGGTCGCTCCCCGGCCAGTGTTAGAGAGAATGATTCTCCCGGGGATGCCCAACCCGTACATAATCCGGATTGCTACAGACATAGAGGCTGCAAGCAGCTGCGCATTGCGGAAAGAGATGATGGGTTGTCTTGAGCCTGTGATGGGCGAACCCTGGTCCGATGGGTATCAAGCAGCAAACATTTTCTGATGTCTGGCACGTAGTTGCTCTCGCGCGAACGTTGCTGACGCAGGTATTTGCTGACCATCGTTTTGTCACGAGCAGACTATGACCGTCTTCAAGGGGAGCGGCAACAAAATGCGACAGCTGCCAGCGTCTGCCAGCTGTGCCGATATACAGGACGAACTCAACCCCAGGACACAGATGTGCAAAGCAGCAAACCCGTGGGCCCTCGCTTACCTCCGTAACCAGCGTACGTTCACTTTGCCCGCTGTGAAAATGCGATTTAGATGCGTTGCGCGGCAAGGTGCTCCAGCCCCTGCCTGTCTGACGAATCATGTTGAAACTGTGCACGCAGCATGGGCCCGCTGCGCCAAGGGGCTCCCTGGGATGGCGATTCTGCGGGCAAATGCGGATGCGACCGGCAATTTCATGTATCCGTATGCAGACAAGGCCAAGGTAGCTGATGCCTATGCGGCTTGCATGCCAGGTGCGCCCTAACAGCGCCCCTTTTCCTGATGTCAAATGCCTGCAGCACCCCCTTTGTCAACGCACAGTCCTGAGCGCGGGTGCATTTGGCGGGTTGGGAGCAGTGTGCGCTACGGATGACGACGTGTACCACTCTGCGTCGCAAATGTGTGTCGTTCGAAACGCCATCGCCAAGTCCGCGCCCCCAACCTCCATTTCTCCTCCTTTTCGGCAACCCCTTTCGACAAGGTTGAGTTGGGTTTTATGTGGAACTGAAACGTCGTGGTGCATGGACAGCATGTGGCTGCGTGGGCAGGGGCAGCAGTGTTCCACGCGTAACAAGGGGTCCAAGGTCATTACAAAGTCATCCGATGACGAGCGACAGAACGCGTTCGTGTACCCGCCAAATTACGCAAAGGACGTGCGAGCGTTCTACGGTACCTGCGTGGCCACGTGTGCACTTGGTGACTCCCTCTCGCCAGACGGCGTGCACTGCAAGGTCAAGTTTCGGCCGGCGCTCAATTTCTTTGAAATGGGGGATGGACGCTGCCGTTCCGACGCGCCAGGGATGCAAAGCATCTCCAACACCGAGGACGGAGGTTACTACTATCCGATGTCGCACGGCCCCATGGTCCAGGCGTGGTACCGCACATGCGTGCAGGCGCGCTCCGCGGCAGCTCCTGGCGGCCGTGGGCGCTCCTCGAGCGCCTTGAGCCGCACTGGCTCCAGTGGTATCGCGGGGGGGGGCGCTGGGACGCAGCGCAGTGCGCGAGGGGCGCTGCAGACCGGCTCTGAAGTGCTGTTTCCATACCCAAGCGAGGCTGGGAGCGGGTCGGTAGTGATATGCAACTACTCGGGGAAGCGCTACTATTGGGGTAAGAGTGGGATTGGCGACACTGCTGTGGAAAGCGTCGAGAAGGGGGGGCGCTGTACGGCGATGCCACTTGAAGAGGCCTGCTCAGATTCTGTGTGCTGGCATCGAGGGTGGGTTTCACCTTGCAAGAGTCAGTCTTGTTTCAAGGGGAGCGCGCGGCAGGTCAATGCTGGGATAGACGTTGTTTCTTCAGGGGGTGGGAAGGGTGTGTGCACCGTCATCTGCACGGCGGAAAAAGACATGTGCAAAACTTCAACCGTAGTCTACATCGCGCCTTTGCACTGTACTTACGTACAGGTCGTGCACTCGAGCCTGAGCATTATCGACTTCCCGCCGCCATATGAGAATCTCCCGAAGATCACCTTTCCTTACCCACGCCCGTCGCTGGACGGCACTTCGATATACATTTGCAACTACTCGGTAGCTTGCACAGCCCAACCCTAAGAGCGTACTGCCCAGTGTTGCCGACGTGCTGCTGACGTGCCTTGCCCTCTGTTGGCAGGGCGATGAGTATTTTTTCTCCACCAACGACAAAAACCGTCAAGCCTGGATGGACTCGCCGGGCCACGCGTAAGCGTTCCCTCACTCCTGGGCGTGCTGGGCGCTAGTTTGCCTTGCGTGTCTTGTCGGATTCAACTATACTACTGCGTCGCGCCCTTAGCCGCGAACGCTACTCGCCGAGCCAGTGCGGCCAATGCGCGCGGTGTACGGCAGGCTCGTGAAGCCGATCGGGCGGGAAGAGTCGTGCCAGCTCATCCAGACAAGTATGTCCAGCTGGCGTCGCGGATTTGTTGCCCCATGCAAGCAGGTCATCCCCCCTCCCTCACGCACACGCTTGGTTCGACTGTGGTCTGTGAATGCTATCTTTTGCGCTGCCACTGGTCGGAGAGCTCTTTTCTGGCTCACACACTGTAGTTGCAAGTTAAGTGCCCGTTGCTGAGACGTAGCTCTCGTCGCAGGATCGCGCAGACTGCTTCTCGGAGCGGGCGCAGGAGGTCCACGCAGGCGTGAATGTGGTCAATGGGGCGGGGGCGGGGCAGGCGCTGTGCACGATCGAGTGTGCTGCGATGGCAGACGTATGCAAGACTGCCACGGTCGTGATGATCTCCCCGGCCCACTGCGACAAGGTGCCTCCTCCCCTAACGGTCGAGGCGAAGCGCTGGTGCTTGTCGCCCTGCCCCTGCGACGACCGTGGCGCATGGCGCGAAACCGTGGCGCATGCTGGATGCAATAATTGCGGAACTCACACGCGATCGCGGCGCGACGCCTGACAGGTCCATGTAGCGACAATGTAAGAGCGGGGCGCGCTAGGGAGTCCCGGGAGCGCAGGGGTGGGCGGTAGGTAGCAGTGCTGTGCAATAAGTGTGCTAGCGCGCTAAAGCTCCTTGTTCCACAAGTCCGTGCCTGAGTCTCCCGCTTGCGTATCGGGAATCGAATGTCTCTTGCTCGTCCGCCCCACCCCACCCCCCACGAGCATCACACTCACGCGCCGCCTACTGGCGCTTGGAACCCCCGGGACGGAACAGTGCCGAGATGAGGGAGGAGCCCAGCGCCCCACGGCCAACGCCTGCCATGGCGGTCTTGCGAGCAGGCGCTGCAGCGTGCGCGCCGGGTTGCACTGCAGAGAGCTGGAGCGCCCCGAGCGGCTCGCCCCGCTTGAGCCGCCGATACAGCGCCTGCACCCCGCTACTCTCCGGTACTTCCCCCGCAGCATCTCTCTTCTCCGGGCCTCTCTCGAGCTCCACGTCCCGCGCATCACGCGCTGCAAGGGCCCGCGTATGCGTCTCGAGAATGCCCGCCAGATCCCGTGAGGCCTCCACAAGCTTCTTTTCCGCATCGTGCAACTGAGCCTGCCCGCCGCCCCCCCTGGCTGGGCGCGCGTCATCCGGCCGAACTGCTCCGTGGCGTGCCACTGCTCCCCGCAGTAGTGCAGCGCCAAATGCTGCCTTGCCATGCGCATCGAGGACCTGCTCGTACAATGCCTGCTGCCGTGCCCTGCTTCCGTGTGCAGAACCCTCCACTTGCTCCTTGGTCCGCAGCGCGCTGTCGATCAGGTTGGTGACCTTGGACAGGACCCACTTGCGCTCAGCATCTCCTTGAGCCATGGAGCCGTGTACACCGCCTGTGTTGATAGGGCCTATGGCGCTCACGTGCACTATTCGTGCGGCAATGGGCCTCTCAGCCGCGGCAGTGCTCGCGGACCGCGACTCGTCGCCTTGCGCTGAGTGCACCACTTCGGCCGTCTGGACCTCGGACGTGACCTTCCTCGCCGCAACATGCGTAGGCATCCGGTGCGATGGTGCCGAATGCGCCTGCGCAGCAGCAGCAGCAGCAGCAGCACGAGCCGCCTCCTTTCGCCGCTTCTCCAGCAAGGCTTTCTTGGCGCGAGCCTCTGCTGAAAGCCACTGCTGCACGCTGGAGTATCCCAGCGCAGACGCCTCGGCCCGCAATGTTTCCGCAGGCACCTCTTCCCCAGCGTCATCCCGGACCATGGCCAAAGGATCGTCTCCTTTTGCCCCCAAACCTGTCTGCTTCAGCTCTTTCTTCAAGCCGTGCTCAGCTTTCGCCTGGATTCGCTCAATGGCTTCTTGCTCACGGCTCCATCCTGCCAAGGCCTGAGCGCCTGCAGGTGCCACCAAATGTTTCTGGGTTGAAGCCGGAGCACTTGAGGTGCCGCCCGCTTTGGGTGCAGTTTTGGTCTGCTCATGCCCAGCAGTAAGCTTCTGCTTTGCTGCGCTTGAAGTGGCAGCCGTCCCTGATGAGGCCACGGGGTGCAACAGCGCCTTTCCCAGTGTCGTGTTGTATTCAAAGTAGTTTTCCTCACGTGCTTTGATTGCTGCTTCAGCAAAAGCACTCTTTTTCTCGTCCTTGGCACGATCGTGCCACTCTTGAATAACGCCATCTAGCTGTTTCTTCGTCTCCTCGTCCTTCTCGTCATCCCCGATGCGCCCAGAAGCCGCGTCCTTCAGCCAATTGGCTTCATTCTGAGGAAAGTGGCTAGTGGTTCGGTCGTGCACCCAGTTCGGCACATTGTACAGCTTGTCGATGCGCGCTGGCCGCGGAGCGTCAGAAGAGAGGCCCAGGCTCCCCGCACCCACTACCACAAGGAGAACTCCAACAGCGCCCGCCGCCGCACCAGTCAGCAGTACCCGTGCCACTCCGTCACGCTCAGGCTGAGGACCGGGCATCTCGGCTCCCCACACTTAACGAGCGAGCGCCACAGGGGAACCCAAACCACGCCAAGCCGCTCTCGGCGGTGAACGCTTTTAGCTGGTTTGACTTTTCTATCCATAAAGTCAATATCCATAAAGTCAACAAAAATATTCACAAAGTTTTGATTCGCACGTGAAGATTTGATTCACCCCGAAATCGAGGATCCGTACACGATGCCGTGACCCCGCCGGCCCAGAGAGGAACCTGGGTCGGCAGGATGTCAGGTGGACAGAGTACGGCAGGAAGTCAGGATTGGTCAGGTCGAGAGGGTGCGCTTGCCGCGCTGCCTCCTTCACCCCCGAGTAAGCGTGCACGGCAGGTCGCAATCCACCCCAACCTGGGGGATTGGGCCCCAGCCCCCTTGCAATAGGCTTTGTCTGCCTAGATTGACCGCATCCTTTAACGAGCTGTCTCTCTGTTGCCAATTTTCACGCTTGGAGCGCACTCAATTGGCCAAAGAGCCATCTGAAGGATGGGAGTGTGCTCAGGAATTCATCGAGAGCACCCACCAGAGCTCGGACGAGTGCGCAAGCACAAGCAGCGGTAGAAGACAGAATGGGGACTTCGATGACGATGACGAAGAGCTTCATGGCATGGAAGCATTTGCAGAGGACGTGCTGCTTCAGCACAGGCTCTCGCTCCTGCCCATACCTGATAACAAATGATGTCCACGCGGAATGCTTCACGAGCAGCCCAGAGGAGCGCGGCAGCACTACTTTTCCCGTTTCCCGGCAGATCGAGGCAATGAAGGTTTTCGTGGCTGCGGTTTTAGTTTAACGCGATGTAGGGCGAATCGGCACAGGATCGGAGCACACCTGGGAGGTGTTGGGGCGGCCGAGGAGGGCGACGACGACGACGACGACGAAGTATCCCATTGTCCCTCGAGACCCGAAGCTCAAGTCCAAAGCCCCAGTGTCTGAGCCCGGCGGTTTGCTGTGAGCTTGTGATCATGAAATGTTGCAGGATGATGAAGATGCTGGAGACATATTCGCGCCGAGACGACCAGGCCAGGCTCAAGAGTCCGCCGGCACAAGCCGGGTTGCTGCTCGCGAGGGACAGGCTGCTTCTCAGGCGGGAATCAGCTCCGTGACATCACAGCTGCTGCAGCCACAAACACACACTGGCAAATCCGACTGTTCTGAGGAGGCTTCTCGAGGAGCTTTTGTGGGATCTGCGGCCTCGAATGCTGAGAAGGGTGAGGCGTTCACAACTGGCGAAGCATCAGTGACAGGGTCATTGGAGATTGCCGCAGAGCACACGCATCGCGTTACTTTGGGGGACGCGCACATGCGGAGGGTAGACGTGAGTGGGGATTGCATAAGAGAGGGAGCCAGTGGTGAAGGAGGGCACGAATCTACGTGTGCAGCTGGACCCTTGCGACTCAGCGCTGCAGGACCGTCGAGCATGCCGCCGGGCGACCCGTCGGGCTCGGCGTTGACTGCGCCTCCTGCAACACCCTCGACACTGGGCGAGCGGCCAGATTCAGACTCATTGCGAGTCCAACACATCTCCCCGGTGCAACCCACTCTCGGCCCGTCTCGTGCTGAAGGGGGCTTGGCACGCCCTCCCCTCCTCCAGGACAGGGTATAACGAGGCCCTTCTCTCTGTAACAGGGCTGCCCAGCATACCTCTAAGCGGGTGGCGTACGCAGATTGGCTCAAATGATGTGGCGGGGCAGCGGAACTGGAGCCCTCTGGGCACTGCGGATGCGCTTCTAGGGCCGCGCGAGGAAACGGAGGGCAGGACGGTGCAGGCGAGAGCATCCGCGCCGCTGACTGCGGAAGGTATGCCGCTTGGGACAGGGCCAGTCGGAGGCGTGCGTCCACTGGCACGGATGCCCTTAGAAGTCCTCATTTGCGCCGGACGCCCCAATTCATTTGATGCAGCTGCCGCACAAGGCGCGATTGGCCAGGGGCTGCGCCACTCATCGACGTTCCCGCTGCCTGGGGCGCTCGCTGGAGCAGCTGCCACGGCAGCGGCTGCAGACCTGGGGCGGCAGGCAATGCGCGACTGGATTTTGCATGGAGTCTCAGGCGACCTGCCGATGCTCGTCAAATCTGATGGCACCAAGACGTCACTCGACGGCGGGATGCTGAAGCAGCTTGTGGGCGATGTGCCCTGGAGCGAGCTCTCCAAGACTTGGACTGCGGTCGGACATGCAGCAACTTCCAGTGCTGTGGCGGGACCTACGGTGGTCGATCCGAAGGCGGGTTTTGGTGGCGCTGTGGTTGATGGCGGGGAGCTGGGCGACGGCCCCAACGGCGGGCAGGGGACAGAAACGACAGGGGGGGCTGCGAAGGACCCGAAGAAGGCGAGCGGAAGCAAAGTCTGTGAGTTGGATTCGGATCGAGAGCGTGAGAGTTCGACCCCAGGGACGGCCACGGGGATGGGTCGCATGGGAGGAATGACTCTAAATGATCCGGAGGGGTCCATCGCGCCCCCCACCGAAGGAGCGGGTGCGGGGCAAGCAAAGGGAAGGCCTGGATAGCAGTCCTATTCTTCGGGTGCACGTGTGCATTAGGGGAGCGCGGGGATTAACGCAATAAAGGAATTAACGCAATAAAGGAGGAGACTCGCTGTTAGGTGCGAGCTGAGAACTTTCGTCTGGCATGTTCATTTCCACACGGTTGATTCCCACCACGGAGTTCTACGTGACAAATTTGGTGTGATTTCTCCAATCGCGCGTCCATGCCCAGCCGTGCCGCCCTGAATGACGCTCCTCTCTAGGTTGGAACCCACGGCCGGCCAGGAGCGTTCTTCGCTTGAAGCTGGTCAGTCCACACTGCGAACGAGACTTCGCTCTTGACGATATCGTTGAAGTTCCCCGTAGGATATGCGGATTGATGCACTTTCCGACTCTCCCGGGAAAATCGGATAATTGTGGTTTCCCGGTGTGGTTGCAGCCACGAAGTGACAGCTTTATTCGGTCCACTTAAAATGCGAGAGTTTACTGCCGAAGAGCGAATGTGTGTCCTTTCGGACCATCCAAAGGTTGTCGAGGCGATTCGTCTTGCTTTCGCATCTGAAAAAGCGACCTAAATTGTATGCATGACCAATCAGCATGTAAACTCGGTACCCTTACGAATTGACAAAGTTGAATGTTCGCGGACGCGCGACGGGCGATATGGAGGCACGTCCGCCAACTACTCTAATACACGAGCTAGTTTCCCTTACAAAGTGGTCCCCAGGGGAAAATGATATTTGTTTGTGCTACCGACAGCCTCCAGCCTCCCACTTCTGCACGCTTGCTCTCACGCAACTGTAGAGGCCCACGCGAACATACCAGTAGTGCCATCAACGAGGCTACACTTCGCTTTCGTCAAATTCAATTCAGCGGCATCGCTGCGTCAAGAGCAACCGGGGGGAAATCCGCGGAAAAGAGCTTCCGCCCGCTGAAGAAAGGACCCTGCGCATTCGACATCATCATCAGAACCTATCGGACAAACATGGGAATCACGATTGACATCACTAAAGATATGGAGGTGGAGAAACTTGGTTACGGTACCAAGCGCTTTGTCGGCGCCGTCGCGGACAAGTACCTGGCCAAGTATGGTGAGTCGTCCAAGATCTTCGAGGACCCCTCGTGGACCAAGACCAAGGCCGACATCGTTGCCAAGGCGGTGCTCGACTGGGGTCGCTGCAGCGGC
>Ga0115567_10004914_pt1 | contig 12997 bp, 10 predicted proteins | sample COGITO_mtgs_1204_2_FD_88679 | JGI IMG/M metagenome (GOLD analysis project Ga0115567, IMG submission 88679) | Pelagic marine microbial communities from North Sea - COGITO_mtgs_120412 | ecosystem: Environmental > Aquatic > Marine > Epipelagic | place: Germany:Helgoland, sampling site Kabeltonne...
ATTGCCTTCTTTATTTCCGGATTTCGCTCATCGATGGCACTCGAATAAACCACAACGTCGGCATTCTCTACATTTTTCGCATCGTGGCCGAAAAAGATTTCCGCCCCCATCGATGCTAGCCGCTCAGTATTCGGCGACTCCTTGAGGTCAGACCCGCTGATTTTATAACCCTGATTGAGCAACACTTCGGCCACGCCACACATGCCAGCGCCACCTATGCCAACAAAATGCAGCTTATTAATACGTCGCATCTCGGGAATAATATGTCGATTAGCCGCACTATGCATGAGCCAGCTCCATACAACGTGACACGATTAACTCGTCGGCATCGCAGATCGAAATTGATCTCGCCGCATCGCTCATCTTCTGCAATTTACTTCGGTCTGTGTGCAGGTCGAGCAGTAATGACCTTAGCGTAGCTAGCGTAAGGTCTTTTTGTTCCAGTAGAAATGCGGCACCCGCACTTACCAACCAATTCGCATTGTGCTTCTGCTGCTGATCACTATGATGAGGATAGGGAATCAATATCGAGGGCAGACCAACCGCGGCAATCTCACCTACTGTACTCGCGCCGGAACGGCAGATAACCAGATCGGCCCAGCCATAGGCATCGGCCATATTGCTAATAAAGGGAACGACTTCTACTCCCTCAACCGAGCTCAAACCTCTATCTTTATAGAGCACCTGAGTCTCCTCCAGAGTTCGCTCACCTGACTGATGAAGCACATGGGGACGGTTCTGTTCTGGCCAGTCAGCTATCAATTCTGGCACCACTTCGTTGATCGCGAGCGCACCCTGACTTCCCCCGAGAACCAGAATCCGCAGCGACCTCGATGATTTTTCATATTGTCGCGGCTTCTCTGCGAGCTCAGCAATCTCGCTACGCAATGGGTTCCCCGTGTAGAGCACTTTATCGCTGTCAGGAAATGTATTTGGAAAAGCCTCAAACACTAAGTTGGCGATCTTCGAGAGTAACTTGTTGGTGAAACCAGGAACTGCATTCTGCTCATGAATTACCAGTTTTCTACCTGTAATCTTTGCTGCGAGGCCACCCGGTCCGGAAACGAAGCCACCCATACCCAAGACGCAATCAGGATTTACACTAGACAACACACGTATAGATTGAATAAGCGCCTGCACTAGCATGAACGGCGCAAATAAGAGGCGAACAACCCCTTTACCTTTGAGACCTTTCGCAGAGACGGCATGAATCTTAATACCGGTTCCCTCAAGCAGTTGATTCTCCATACCCTGATGCGTTCCCATCCATTCGGTACGGACGTTGTGCTTGCGCAATTTCCGGGCAATCGATAACGCTGGGAATACATGCCCCCCAGTGCCGGCAGCCATGATCAGTACCGTCATGTCTTCCCTGGGCATAGTCATCTATACCCCACCCTTATCGTCGATGTTGTTATCGGTTTCATATTGAATGCGAACCAACAGCCCAATCATGAAGAAACTCATAATAAGACTCGCACCACCATAACTAAGAAACGGAAGCGTTAAGCCCTTTACCGGAAGCAGACTTATGCTGGCCCCTACGTTGATCATCGTCTGACCAGCGAAAAGCAGGCCAAGGCCATAGGCGAAGAATGCGGAAAAAAGGCGATTCTCTTGTTGCGCTTTCTGCCCAATAGCAAATGCTTTATAGATGAGAACCGAAAGGAGAAGAATTACCGTAGCCACACCTATCAGACCCAGCTCTTCGCCGATGATGGCCAGCACGAAGTCGTTGTGCGCCTCAGGCAAAAAATATAGTTTCTGTATGCTGTTTCCCAAACCGACACCGAGCCATTCTCCACGACCGAATGCAACCTGTGCCATGGCCTGCTGGTACCCGCCATTGGTGACATTCTCAACAGCCCAGGGATCAAGAAAGGAGGTGATTCGATCAATAACATACGGCTTCATGACAGCCAACAGTGCGATCCCACCTAAGCATAATGTCAGCATCAAGAAGATGCGGTAAACCTTGGCCCCCGCGAGAAATATCATACACAAGGCAGTAAGCGTAAGGATCACCATCGTTCCATGGTCCGGCTGAAAGTGGAACAAGGCTACTGCCGCCCCAACTACTAACAGGGGTTTATAGAAGCCGGACCATTTCTCCCTGACTTCATCCAACTGTCTTTCCATGTATGCTGCTAGATAGACAACTATAAATACTTTTGCCAATTCCGAAGGCTGCAGATCGAAGACAATCAGATCTATTCTTCTGGTGCTGCCCTTGACCGACTCTCCAACTCCCGGAACCAGCACCAACAACAGAAGCACGAAAGAGCCCATCAACAAATACCTGCTCTGACCTCGCCAAGTTGCGACGGGAATTTGTAAGGTGACTGCAAGCACGAATACACCGACGATAGAAAATATTACCTGGCGCTTAAGAAAGAAAAACGGATCAGAGTATTGACTACTGGAGATCTCGACCGATGCGGAAGTCATCATTAGCAGCCCAATAAACAACAACAAAAACGTACACAGCAAGATACTGTTCAACGGTCGCGGCTGAATCGAATCGACTAGATTATTCTTGGGCATCACTGCTCTGGCCATGCTCATTGTAAAGTCTCCACAGATTCTATAAACGAGAACCCTCGGTGCTGAAAATTTTCAAACATGTCGAAGCTGGCACAGGCCGGCGAAAGCAGCACCGCATCGCCATTACTAGCCTGCTGTAGGGCGATCTCAACGGCATTATCCATATCGCTTGCGAAGTAAGTCTGAATATCGGCATCAAAATATCCCGCCATTTCCACCGCATCCTGACCTAGTAACACAATTGCCTTTCCCCACTTGTTCATCGCCGGCACTAACGCAGAGAAGTCGGCTCCCTTCCCCTGACCGCCGGCGATCAAGACTATATGCCCCGAAATATGCTCGCCCAAACCTTCAACGGCAGCCACTGTTGCGCCTACGTTTGTTCCTTTTGAATCATTATAGAAATCGACACCATCAACTTTAGCCACCCACTGACACCTGTGTGGCAGACCAGCGAACGCTCTAATTGCTTTTCTAATTGATTCCATATCGATATCTACTGCCATAGCCAGTGCAACCGCAGCCAGCACATTCGAAATATTGTGTTGTCCAAAAACCTTCAACTCACTTACAGAGACAATCTTTTCAAACTGGTAAGCAACATATTTATCGCCACCTTCCTCCAACACGCCGAGACCGTTTACCCCAGGACGCCCAAACCCAAACTCCCAGACTGTCGCGTCTGCTGCTTCCGGCGGATAACTGTCTTTGTCATCGCGATTGACCACTATCTGCTTGCTACCAGCGAAAATTTTCTGCTTGGCTTGATGGTAGTCTTCTATCCCCTCATACCTATCCATATGATCCGCACTAAGATTTAGAATAGTAGCCACTTCGGCACCTAACTCTTCTGTCGTCTCCAGCTGAAAACTAGACAATTCCAACACGTACAAATCCTTACTAGTCTCACTTAGCAGGTCTAGAGCCGGCTTGAAGTTCTTGCCGTCCAGATTCCCGCCAAGTCCAAATTTCCTTCCGGAGTTTCTAAGTATCTCGGCCAGCATTGCTACTACCGTGCTCTTACCATTTGAACCTGTAACCGCAATGATCGGCGCGCTTACTTGCTTCGCAAAAATATCGATGTCACCGGTAACCGAAATACCGGCATCAATTGCCGCACTTATAGCCGCACCACGTATACTCACACCAGGGCTAACGACTAGTTGCTTTGCAGACAACAAGGTCTCCAATCTAAACTCGCCCAACTCATATTCGACATCTGGAAATAACTCATTTAGAGCTAGCAATCCAGGCGGCTGTTCTCGGCTATCAACCACCTTGATTTTTTCACCTATAGAAGTGAAATACCTCACGCAGGAAAGGCCGGTATCACCGAGCCCAACAATAATGGTAAGGCGGTCGTCGTTGTCAGTCGCCATCCAGTCTTATTCCAAGTATCTATTTAGCGTAGCTTCAAGGTAGCCAAGCCAAACAGCACCAACATGACAGTAATAATCCAAAATCGAACAATAACTCTCGGTTCTGGCCAACCCTTCAACTCAAAGTGATGATGTAGCGGTGCCATCCGAAATATGCGCTTTCCGGTCAACTTAAAGGAAGTTACCTGAATAATTACCGACGCTGTCTCGGCTACAAAGATGCCACCCATGATAAAAAGAATAATTTCATGCCTGGAGACAATTGCCATAACAGCTAGAGCAGCACCGAGCGCAAGCGCTCCTACGTCGCCCATGAAAATCTGTGCGGGGTAGGTGTTGAACCAAAGAAACCCCAGGCCGGAACCCAACAGAGCTCCTGCAAAGATAACTACTTCCCCAGACCCAACGACGTAAGGGATATTCAGGTAGGCTGAGAATTCCACGTGACCTGCCAAATAGGCGATAACTCCTAGAGCCCCGCCAACCATCACAGTGGGCAGTATCGCGAGGCCATCGAGACCATCGGTTAGGTTTACTGCATTACTGAAGCCTACGATGATGAAACAACTCAGGGCGATATAGATGATGCCAATATTAATAGATACATCCTTGAAGAACGGCACTATATAACTGGTCTCAACAGGACTAAACGCCGTGTAATACAGAGCAATCGATGCAACCAGGCCAATAGAGGTCTGCCAGAAAAGTTTCCAGCGCGCCGACAAACCGGCTGTATTCTGCCGGAAGACTTTTCGATAATCGTCTACCCAACCAATCGCACCAAATAGCACGGTGACAAGAAGAACCACCCAAACATAGTGATTCGCAAGGTCGGCCCACAACAATGTGCTTAGAGCGATACTCACTAGTATTAGCGCCCCACCCATTGTCGGAGTGCCAGCCTTGCTCAGATGCGACTGTGGACCATCATCGCGTACCACTTGTCCGATCTGATGGTAGTTCAATCGTCGAATCATGGTCGGACCGATAAGCAACGAAATTCCCAGCGCCGTTAAAATACTAAAGATGCCGCGCACCGTAATGTATTGAAGAACAGAAAAAATATTGTCGAACTGGATTAAGTAGTCTGATAACCAAACTAACATTCTGATTCTCCGTCAATCTTCAGAGCGGTGACAACCTCATTCATTCTGGCCCCGCGCGAACCTTTAATTAGCATCGTCAGACCTGGGCTCGAAATGGCAATTAACGCCGCGATAAGTGCTTTTTTGTCTTCGAAATGTCTACCTTTTGCTGCGCAAGCATCGACTGCCAATTTAGACTTTTCGCCTACAGCCCAAACTTCGTCGATAGTAGATTTTGACGCATACTGCCCCACACTACTGTGCGCAGAATCTGTATCATCGCCCAGCTCTTTCATGTCGCCCATCACTAGAATCTTCTGCCCTTTAAGACCCGACAATACATCGATAGCCGCAAAGAAAGATCCGGGGCTTGCGTTGTAACTATCATCGATCAGGTAGCTTCCGTTCAATCCAGACAATCGCGACAATCTTCCTGCTACCGGATGCAAACTCACCAGCCCCCGTACCACGTTCTGCAGAGTAGCACCGGCTTCCATCGCCGCGGCCGTGGCAGCTACGGCATTAAATACATTATGTTTACCCATAAAATGAGTAGTGAGAGCCTGTTCTCCACGCGGTGTATGCAGCGTAAACTGACTAGCCCCGTCTTCACCTTCTACAAGTGACGATGCAAAGTACTGCGAATCTCCCGTTGCATTGCTCAGACTGAATCGTACAATCTGTTTATCCGCCGCTCGCTGCACCCAGTCTTCTACGTAGCTATCGTCGGCATTGAGCAACAGGATGCCCGAGTTCTTTAGTCCATCGATAATCTCACCCTTAGCGGCAACGATGCCCTGTAGCGAACCAAAGCCTTCGATATGCGCAGGGCTTGCATTAGTTATTAGCGCAATATCTGGCTCTGTAGCCGTCACACTAAATGCAATTTCACCGGCTCTGTTCGCCCCCATCTCGATGACCACATAGCGATGCTTGTCCTCTATCTGCAATAGGGTAAGCGGCACACCGATGGTATTGTTCAGGTTAGCTTCCGTGGCAAGAGTTTCAGCTGCGTCACTCAGAATCGCTCCCAGCATTTCCTTTACCGTGGTTTTGCCCTGACTTCCTGTTAGCGCAACAACTTTTGCATCACTGCGCCGACGATTCAGGTTTGCTATCTTGCCTAGAGCCACATGGGTATCTGCTACTCTTAGCACAGGCAATGAGGACTGAACCTCCCTTGAAACTATTGCAGCAATAGCACCCGAACTTGCCGCCGCTTCAGTAAAACTGTTTCCGTCGAAATTGTCCCCTACCAGGGCGAGATATAGGTCGCCCTTCTCAATGGATCGAGTATCGGTGGAAATATTTGAAAACATCACGTCTTCACCCAGTAATTCACCTTTCAATTCTTGCGCCAACTTGGATAAAGCCATATCACCAATCAATTTGCAGGCCCCACTACTTGTTTTCTCTTGCTTGTAGTGCCAGACGAACTTGATTCGCATCACTAAAAATCAATCGACTTCCACCTACATCTTGGTAAGTTTCATGTCCTTTCCCCGCCACGAGAACCACATCTCCTGGTTCCGCATTGCCTATGGCATAGGCTATCGCTTTTTCTCTATCTCTAAGCACTACGGTCTGTTCGGGTGATTTCATACCGCTTTGGATATGCTCGACAATTTTATCGCCCTCTTCATTTCGAGGATTGTCGTCTGCAATAATGACTTTATCTGCGAACGCCTCGGCTATTTCCCCCATTATGGGTCGCTTGCCTTTGTCTCTATTTCCGCCGCAACCAAATACACACCAGATGTTACCGCTGAAGTGATCTCTCAAACCTTTTAATGCACTACGCAAACCGTCGGGTGTATGAGCGTAGTCTACAAGCGCCGTTATTTCAGCCGTGTCGCCAACTATTTGCATGCGACCATCGACGGGGCTTAGCCCGGAAACCAGTTCACAAAGCTGCTCAATATCGAGTTCTTTTTTCTTCGGTAAATAGCTGACAAACACACTGATCACCGCAAGCAGATTGCTCACATTAAAATAGCCGAATAATTTCCCTTTTATGACTCCCGCACCAATTGGCGTGACTACCCGCGCCTCGAATCCCTGCCGAGTTAGAGTCAGAGATTCCGCATAAACCGTCGCCGCTGAGTTTTTAATACTGTAGGTGTACATCTCTACACTGGGCGCTATAGCATTTATTACCGACAATGCATAAGGATCGTCTAAATTAATGATCGCTCTGCTGAGGCTTTCACTAGTAAATAATTTCTTCTTATTATTACCGTAGGCTTCCATGCTCTCGTGATAATCAAGGTGATCACGGGTAAGGTTGGTAAAGATAGCTGTATCAAACTTTACCGCCTTTACTCTCTTTTGATGCAAGCCAACGGAGGAAACTTCCATAACTACCGGATCGATACCGCCTTGAACCATTTCTGCAAGAGCCATCTGCGTAAAGACAGGGTCGGGTGTCGTTAGCTGGGTTTCCTGAAGTTTTCCATAGACTCCATAACCAAGAGTACCAATCGTCCCGCAGCTGAACCCCGAGTTTGCAAGAGCCTGAGCGATGAACTGACTACAGCTAGTCTTGCCGTTGGTACCAGTTATACCAATTACGCTTAATCGACGACTGGGATGCCCATAGAACCTTGCAGCAATTTCGCTTAATTTGGCTGACAGATTATCGACCGCAATTACCGCTATTCCGTCAATGATCTGCGTGCCCTGCCACTGACCACCGGTCTCCGCCAACACAGCGGTAACGCCAGTTTTTATCGCCTCACCTATGAACTCTCTCGCATCATGGTTGCGGCCAAAACACGCTAGAAAGAGATCTCCCTTGCGCAGCATTCGACTATCCAACTGAATGCCAGTGACAACGACATTGACAGCCTGATGAGCTGGGTCAGGCACAGTTGCCAGACCGCTAAGCAGCTCAAGCAGGGCACCATTGAAATTAAGTTGTTCAGCCGTATTCATCTTAGAGTGAACTCAACTCCTTAGATTGCTCTTCAGGTAGATTATCCGGAGCGATATTCAAAATTCGCATCGCGCCCGAGGCAACTCTGGAAAAAACTGGAGCCGCCACCTGCCCACCATAATGCTCATCACCTTTTGGCTCATAGACGATAACCACGATGACAAGCTTCGGATCGCTTGCGGGTGCCACTCCTACAAAAAGTGAGTTATGCACGTTCTCTTCGTAACCAAATTCGCCCACCACATGGACTGTGCCTGTCTTTCCGGCTACTTTATAAAAAGGCACTCTGGCGTCTCTGGCAGATCCGCCGCGAGCTGGATCGACCACAGTTTCAAGCATGGCCAAGACCTGATTACTGATTGCCTTATCGATAACCTGTTCTCTTGGAAGAGCCTGCAAACCGGCTTCATCGAGTTTCAATAAGGAGACGGGTTTGCGTATGCCGTCATCGGCTATAACCGAGTAGGCCTGTGCCAATTGCAGAGCAGTGGTTGAGAGCCCATACCCGAATGAAAAAGTTGCCGTCTCGATACGACTCCAACGACGATGATTTGGCAACACGCCACCCTGCTCGCCTGGAAAACCTGTTCCTGAAACCTGTCCCATACCTACACGTTCGAGAACATTTCGAATGGCTTCGGCACCGATGTCGAAGGCGATCTTCGATGCGCCAATATTGCTAGACTTGGTAATAACTCTGGTGAGATCTAAGGTGCCATAATTCAGTATGTCTTGAACCTCTTTGCCCTCAACCATCATCCAACCAGGACCTGTCTCTATTACGGTGTCAGGCACATAGGAACCCGACTCTAGAGCTGCGGTGACAGTGAAGGCCTTAATCGGAGAACCGGGTTCAAACACATCAGTAATCGCGCGATTTCTCAATACGCTAAAATCTGTTAGGTTCCCTCGGTTATGCGGATTGTAGGAAGGCTGATTAGCCATCGCCAATACCTCGCCTGTGTCTACGTCTAGCACCACGATAGATGCAGACTTAGCCCGGCGGGTAATAAACTCTTCTTTCAGTTCTTTATAGGCCAGGCTCTGCAGCCGAAAGTCGATACTCAGCTCAAGGTTTTTCCCCGGCTGCGCCGTTTGTATAGTATTCAACTCTTCGATTATGTGACCGCGCCTGTCCTTAATAACCTGTCGCCTACCAGGCACGCCCTGTAGCCATTCATCGTAAGTTAACTCCAAGCCTTCCTGTCCTACATCATCAACGTTGCTGAAACCAACGAGGTGAGCTGCGACTTCGCCCTGAGGATAGAATCTTTGATATTCCTGCTGATCGTAAACACCGTCTATGTCCAGAGCCAACACTCTTTCTGCTTCTGCTGGTGCCAGGCGTCTCTTCACGTAGAGGAATTCGCGTCTTGCGTTTCGCACGATAGCTTCCTGCAGCGAAGTAACATCTAACTGCAACTCCATTGCAAGACGCTGAATCTGGGAAGGCTTATTTCCAATCTCTTGAGGGTTTACCCAGATCGACTTGACCGGAGAACTCACGGCGAGGGGTTCGCCATTACGGTCAGTAATAACGCCTCGATTAGCTACCAAGGGCACTGTTCTTATAGTTCTTGCATCGCCCTGACTCTGGAGAAAGTCGCGTTCAATAATATGCAGCGCGCTTACTTTCCAACCAATAGCGACAACACATAGAAACATCACAAATAGCACTAGGTACAATCGCCATTGCTGAGTAAAAGAAGCTATTTTAGCGTTGCTCATGATCCACCATCACAATGTTGGCAATATCCGGCACTTCCATTTGCAATTGCTCAAAGGCCTTCTGCTCTATTCGGCCCTCGACCCCGAAGGTACTCTGTTCTATCAGGAGCTGGCCCCACTGAACTTCCAAATTATTTGCCTGATCTCTTAGCACTTGCAGCTCATTAAAGGCGAAGCGATTCTCATGCGTAGTAGAGACCACTGAAAGCCCCGCACCAAGCACTAGCGCCAAGACTGCAAACAGCACAATGCTGGAACGATTTCGAATGCCCGCCCATTGCAAAATAGAAAGCTCTTTCGCTTTCGGCTTGCTTGCTGCTCTGGTTTCCTTTGCACTCATATTTATTGCCGCTAGAATCGTTAATCTAATGAGCGGTTTTCTCAGCCACTCGCATCACTGCACTTCTGGCTCTCGGGTTTTGCTCTACTTCACCTGCACTCGATTTGATTCTTTTTCCTATGGGCCTCAGCTTGGGATCTAGCATGTCCTGGGAGATCGGCAGGCCTCTCGGAAAATTATCTCCCTTCGCCTGTGTCGCGATAAATTTCTTTACCATTCGATCTTCTAAGGAGTGAAAACTAATAACAACGATCCTTCCTCCCAACTTCAGCACCTTCAGCGCTTGCTCCAGCCCTCTTTCCAATTCCCCTAACTCATCGTTAATGAATATGCGGATTCCTTGAAACGCTCTGGTTGCCGGATGCTTATCCCGCTCCCATGCCGGATTCGCTTCTTTTATAATTTCTGCCAGTTCGCCAGTGGTAGTGATGCGTTTCTCTGCCCGCTCTAGAATGACCCGCCTGGCCATGCGTCTCGAATGTCGCTCTTCGCCATACTGATAGAGCACATCCGCTATCTCGTGTTCTTGAGCACTGTTAATCCACTGCTCGGCGCTCTGCCCTATCGTTGGATCCATCCGCATATCTAGGGGCCCGTCCCGCAGAAAACTAAACCCCCTGCTCGCGTTATCGAGCTGCGGCGAAGAAACACCTAGATCGAATAAGATACCGTCGATCTCGCCGCCCACACCTAGCACACTTACCTGCGACTCAATCTCCCCGAAGGGTGCATGCATGATTTCTATGCGCGCATCCTTCTCTTGCATTCGGTTTGCTACTTCTATCGCATCAGGGTCTTTATCGAAAACGATAAGCCGACCCTCTGGTCCTAACCGCTCTAGGATTGACCGGCTATGCCCGCCTCTCCCGAATGTTGTGTCAACATAAATTCCATCTTCGCGAATCGAAAGAGCATCGATAGCTTCCTGCATCAATACCGTTTCGTGCGCTGACTCGGCGGTCATGGCTTCAACCTAGAGCGCCAAGGAGCGTAATTTATCCGGCAGCTCTCCCTCGGTAGTCGATTCTGTTAACCACTGATCTCGCTGCTGATTCCAGTTATCCTGGCTCCAGATCTCTAATTTTTTGCCCTGCCCGATAAGGCACACATGCTTTTCTAGCTGTGCGTACTGACGTAACTCTTGGGGAAGTAGGATGCGACCACTGCCGTCTAGCTCTAGATCATTAGCATGACCGATGAGCAGGTGCTTGACGCGCTGAGACATTGGATCAAAACTGGAAAGGGCTTCAATTTGACGCTCAATAACCTCCCACTCGGAGAGAGAATAGAGCAAAAGACATCGATGGTTTGTGTCGATAGTAACTACCAGATGCCCTGAGCAATGACTTAATAGCTGCTCACGGTAGCGCGCAGGCATTGCCATGCGACCTTTCACATCGAGATTGATAGTATTTATGCCGCGAAACACGTGTTGTCCCCATTTTTAGTGGAAGTTGTATATCGGGATTGAATCCTTCAATTCCCACAATTCAACAACTTTTTCCACTTTTCGCCACAAAGCAACACTATAGAGCCACAATTGCGCCAGCGCAAGCCTTATTTGTCTGATATCTATGGGTAAAGTGCGGCAACTTGTCGCTAAAAGCGGGGAAATGCGGTCAAAGTGAAGAAATCAGAAAATCGCATTCTCAGGGAATACAATTCAATAGCAGTCGTAGTTAAAGTAAATTATTAAGATTTATCGACAATTTATGCCGAAGTGGGGAATTAAAAGCGAGCCAGCCTATAAGCCGGGTTCTGTCGAGGACAATTATTCATCTGCAATCTGCGTCGCCACAGATCTCTAGCGGCCTACCCGAATCCAATGCGAGCAGCATCTGTGGATTCCTATTTGGCCTTGCTCCGAGTGGGGTTTACCTTGCCACGAACTGTTACCAGCCGCGCGGTGCGCTCTTACCGCACCATTTCACCCTTACCTCAATGCTCGAAAGCGTTGCGGCGGTATACTTTCTGTTGCACTTGCCGTGGGTTTACACCCCCCAGGCGTTACCTGGCACCCTGCTCTGCGGAGCCCGGACTTTCCTCTGTCGATTTCCTCGTAAATCGATAGTCGAAAAACGAAGAGCTAAAGACAGCAATTGCCCGGCTGACTCGAGGCGAAGACTAAAGGAGAACGCTATCAGTTACAATCACTATTCGAGCAGATCAGAGGCTGCTTAGCGCTCATCGCCGGCGAATTCTTTCAACGCGGCCTCATACAGCAAATTTTTTCGTGCGCCGCTTATCTGACTCGCAAGACTTACCGCCTTCTTCATCGACACCTCTTGCTTTAAAAGCCGCACTATATCCATAGCCTGCTCATGCTTTCGCTTTTCCTCCAACTGCGCATCGCTGCCTGAAACGATGACAACAAATTCGCCCTTCTGCTGATTCGCATCTGCCCCTAGCCATTCGACGCAGGCACTTGCGGTACCGAGAAAATGTGACTCAAAGCGTTTGGTTAGCTCCCGCGCGATGAAGATCAGGCGCTCCGAACCAAAGACCACACTCATATCAGTAACGCTGTCCACAATCCTGTGGGTAGACTCATAGAACACCATGGTGCGCTGCTCGCTCGCTAGCAGTGATAGTTTCTTCTGCCGGGCTTGCGCCTTGTTCGGCAAGAATCCCTCAAAGGTAAATCGATCTGTAGCAAGCCCGGAAACACTTAGCGCCGTTATCAGAGCACTTGCGCCAGGGATGGGAATGACAGAGAGGTTTCTCTCACGGGCCAGTCTAACTAATTTATAGCCGGGATCTGAAATAAGCGGCGTGCCTGCATCCGAGATCAAGGCCACTGAATCCCCGGCTTCCAGCTTGTCGAGAATGCGCTGAATAGCGATATCCGCAGAAAAATCATGGTGAGAAACTACAGGAGTTTGAACCTGTATACTCTGCAGTAGTCTTTGACTATGACGAGTATCTTCCGCCGCTATAAGATCGACATCATTCAGTATCTCTGCCGCACGCTTGGAAATATCATCCA
>Ga0115567_10004917_pt1 | contig 12996 bp, 9 predicted proteins | sample COGITO_mtgs_1204_2_FD_88679 | JGI IMG/M metagenome (GOLD analysis project Ga0115567, IMG submission 88679) | Pelagic marine microbial communities from North Sea - COGITO_mtgs_120412 | ecosystem: Environmental > Aquatic > Marine > Epipelagic | place: Germany:Helgoland, sampling site Kabeltonne...
ATTGTCTGTGACGGAAGCTCAAAAACTTCTTCAACAACAAGGAAAAATTCTTAAATCCTTTCCAGAAGTAAAAACAGTTCATGGCAAAGCTGGGCGCGCCAATACGGCTACTGATCCAGCTCCGTTAACAATGATGGAAACTGTTATTGTTCTTAAAGATCAAGATGAATGGCGCTCTGGAATGACTTGGGAAAATCTCATCAAAGAAATGAATGAGAAGATGAACATTCCAGGCTTAACGAATGCTTGGACTATGCCTATCAAAGGACGCATTGACATGCTCACCACTGGGATTAGAACCCCAATTGGAATCAAAATATCTGGTGACAATTTAAAAGAGCTTGAAAGATTAGGTGTTCAAGTTGAAAAGGTCCTAAGTGATTTTCCAAACACAAGATCAGTTTTCGCTGAAAGGGTCACTGGGGGGTTCTTTTTTGATTTTGTTTTTGATAGAGCAGCCCTTGCAAGACATGGAATAAGTATTAAAGATGCTCACGACACTTTAGCTACAGCCATGGGTGGAATTAATCTAACCACCACCGTTGAAGGGCGAGAAAGATACTCTGTTAATCTGAGGTATGCCAGAGCCTTTAGACAGAACAAAAAAGATATTGAAAAAATTCTTTTAGATTCACCAAAAGGTTATCAACTTCCTTTGAGTGATGTTGCTCGAATTGAAATATCAAATGGTCCAGGTGTAATTAGAAACGACAACGGTCTGTTAACTTCTTATGTGTATGTGGATGTTGATACCACGGACATAGGCGGTTATGTCGAAGAGGCGAAAAAATTAATTTCTAAAGAAATAAGTCTTCCTCCAGGTTATTCACTTACCTGGAGTGGACAGTTTGAAAGTATGTCGCGAGTGAGAGAAAAGTTAATTGTTGTTTTACCTATCACGCTTTTAATGATTTTCTTTTTAATCTTTTTAAATACAAAGTCTGGTATTAAAACAGCAATCGTTCTGCTCTCAATTCCTTTTTCAGCTGTTGGAGCGATATGGCTTCTCTACTTTCTTGGATACAACATGAGTATTGCTGTGTGGGTCGGTTTAATAGCTTTACTTGGTATTGATGCTGAAATGGCTATTTATATGCTTTTGTACCTAGACATAGCTTATGACAGAAAAAAAGAAACTACAGGAATAAATAGTTTTGAAGATATCGCGGACTCAATTCATGAAGGTGCTGTAAAAAGAATAAGGCCCAAGATGATGACAGTCGCTACAACATTCATTGCCTTATTTCCAATAATGTTAGCAAGCAGTTCAAGCACTGGAGCTGACGTTATGAAACGAATGGCTGCTCCCATGGTTGGAGGAATATTCACATCATTTTTATTAGAACTACTGGTCTATCCAGCAATTTTTGCAATCTGGAAAGGCTATGAATTAAAAAAAGAACAAAAAACAAAATTAACAATTCCTTAAGGAGGAACAGATGAAAAAAAGTATTATAGTATTTGGAGTTTTTTTATTAAGTGTCTCATCATTTGCAGATAAGACTGGGGGAATAAATCATTCAGAGCACAAGCAAAAAGTTGAAAAAACTGTAGATATTGAAATTGGCAAAAAAGGGTTTAAACCTCAAACATCCTTAAACTTTAAACCAAATGAAAATATTGTTTTAAACATTACTAGAACAACAACAAAAACTTGTATGACTGAATTGGAGCACCCAAAAACAGGAAGATTAGTAGCCCTTCCAATAAATAAAAAAATCAGATTTGACATTGGTACATATAAAAAACCAACTGAAATCAAGTTGCTATGTGGAATGAAGATGGAGGCTGGTGTTATACACGTAAGAAAAAAATCTTCTTAAGAAATACAGGCTTGAAAGAAAAAATATATGAAAAAAATAGTGTCTTTTAGAAAATGACACAAGTAGCTAACTTTAATTGTAGGAGTTCAATTTTTATTTTGGACTCGTAGTAGTTTATGTAGCAACGTAGTGACTATTGAAAATATAAAAAGTGAGTCTTTAACATCGCAAGCTTCCTTTGTGTTAATTCTTCAAGATCTATTTTTTTACTGATGTACTGTCTTAAAAGACCTGTCGTATTTTCTACATTTCCCCTTTGTTGAGGTTTTACAATGTCGAAATGGTATGTTGGAACCGAAGTAACTTAAAAGGAAGTCGAAGAGTGGCTACTTATTCAAGCTTGATGAATTGCGCTGAGAATAAGAATCTATGGGGGGGGGCCTAATTCTCAATTGGTAAAGTTTAGGCTGATCCGTGAGCAAATTACTAGAGATTAAAGCTGTTTTAGACATTACTATAAAAAATACGACACCAGAAGCTGAGAGATTATTTTCCGATATAAACGTGTTTCACAGTATGCCAGTGATGATTATAGAAAGTTTTTTAAAAGCAAAGGAACCAAGAATTGACACAACAAAAAAAATTCTCTGCACTTGATTATATGAATTCATTACAGTACAAAATTAAACAACCAGTTACACTAAAATACCGTCCGATATTTTTGGATAAGTCCAGGACCCTCTACTAAAATTTTGTAATTTAAAATCATTTTAAGGGGTTTTAAAAAATGTACATTTTAACACAATATAAACAAAACAATTAAAACTATAGTTGCGCAAAAAATTTAATATAAGAAAAATAAAGGTAGGCACTATGAATTTTTTCATGAAAAATAATAAAAAAATTATTTTTTTCATTCTCACAGTTTTTTTTACTAAATCTTATGCTGGAGTTGTCGAGTATGAGCTTAATTTAACTAAAGGTACTTTTGTATCTGAAGGTATGACATTTAAAAACAGAGTTCTTGTAAATGGCTCGATACCAGCCCCAGAACTTACTTTCAAATTTGGTGACATAGCAAAAATCACGGTAAACAATAAGTTAAACCACCCAACACTCATTCACTGGCACGGCTTATTAATAAAGAATGACCAAGATGGCGTGCCTTTTGTTAACTCACTGCCAATTGAGCCTAAATCTACTAAAGTTTATGAATTTAAAATTAGACAGACTGGAACTTATTGGTATCACTCACACGTAATGTTTCAAGAGCAAGATGGTGTCTACGGAGCCTTTAAAATACTACCGGAAAGATCCGATCATAGGAACTCTTTGCCAGAAAGAACAATTGTTTTATCCGACCTATCAGTCGAATCAGGAAAAACCATTCACAAGAATTTAAAAAAAGATGGCGAGTACTACGATTTAAAAAAAGACACAGTTCAGTCTTGGACTAAAGCATTTAGAACTGGTACAGCTGTCGTAAAATTTAGAAATAGCTTTCAAAGAATGGGTGGAATGGATTACGCTGATATTGCGTATGATATTTTTGCCGCCAATGGTAAAGGCTCACTTGATCTTTTCTCTGATTTAAGAAAAAGCCAAAAAGTAAAACTTCGCATAATTAATGGATCAGCATCTAGTATTTTTAAGCTGACTTTTGCGGGTGAAAAAATAACTGTAATCGAAGCAGACGGGCTGCCGGTCAAACCCGTTTCTGTAAAAGTTTTACCCATAAGTGTTGCTGAGACCTATGACATAATTGTTGAGCTTCGTGATGATAAGAAATTAGAGTTAAGGACCACATCATTTGATAATTCTGGCTATGCTTCAATCTGGCTTGGCCCCACAGAAGCATTGAAAGTTAAAGCTCCTGCAATGTCACACGCTAATCCTATTGGTGTGACGATGGGTGAAATGATGGGAATGCCCAAAGCTGGTTTTTGGAAAGAATTTTTTATGACCTATAAAAATGAATTTAAAGATATACCAAAGGATATGACGTATAACCTTAGCAATGAGTATGAACTGCCTTCAATGGATGTTCTGATGCCTATGATGGCTGGCAAAAATCATAAAAATATGAAAAATAAAGGAGCCATGGACCACCAGAATATGGGCCATGGCATGCACTCTATGAAAATTACGGGCTCATCTTCTGATATGAAAATGAAAGCGCCTGAAAACAGCTTTCGAATTATGAACCAAACCAAAGAAGCACTCAAAAACAATAAGATTAAGGAAGGGCTTTATCATGAGCTTACCTATGGACTTTTAGAAACTGAAAAGCCAATTGACACCACTAAGAAAAGAAAATTTCGCAGTATTCCTTTTACACTCAACGGGAATATGGAAAATTATGTTTGGTCGATCAATGGCAGACCTCTTGGACCTGAGACTTATATCAAAATCAAAAAAGGAGAAAGAGTCAGGTTTGAAATGAAAAACACAACTATGATGAACCACCCAATGCACCTGCATGGGCATTTTTTTAGAGACATGACAAACCGCGGAAAGCAGTCCGTACTCAAACACACCGTAAACGTTGCACCACTAAGCACTACTGTAATTGAATTTGAAGCCAACGAAGAAAAAGATTGGTTTTTTCACTGTCACATCCTTTATCATATGATGGACGGAATGACTCGAATAGTTCGTTATGAAGACAAGCCTGGATCAAAAAAATTAGAGCTCGCTAGAAAAAAATCTAAGGAATTTAATTATACTGACAAATTTTTCTTAAGTAGCAAACTTCTAGCTCAGTCTAACTATTCACGATTAGAAGGTAAACTTTTTAATTCATATTATATGTTTGAGTATGACTTTGTTGGAAACTACGAAGAAGACTTAGAGGGTGAAATTCACGCCTCAAGAACTTTAACTCGTTTTATGAGCGCATATATAGGTGGGAAAACTGAAGGAAGTGGCGGAGAATACGAATTTACTCCAACTGTTGGTCTGACCTGGATTTTACCGCTTCGTATCAGCGTTGATGTCAAATATCAGCCAACTTTAGATAAAAAATTTGAAATAGAATTTGAAAATGAAATACAACTCACAGATAAATTACAATTTAACTTTGAATACAGTTCAATTAGAAGGTTCTACACTGAGCTAGAATACAGACAAAACAAAAATTTATCATTGGTTGTTAATTATAACGAAACTTATGACACCTGGGGTGGCGGACTTGGATACACATACTAAGAAAGTGATCACTAAAATAATAAGAGTCAGCCATGGAAACTAATAAAGAGAGTCTAAGTCTTGGTGGCGCGGTAGCGATGGGCACAGGTGTGATGATTGGTGCAGGAATCTTTGCACTAACTGGCCAAGTTGCAGAACTTGCTGGGACCTGGTTTCCATTGGCATTTTTGGCGGCAGGTGTAATTGCTGGCTTTAGTTCTTATAGCTATATCAAAGTTTGCAATAAGTACCCTTCATCTGGTGGCATCGCCATGATTCTAAAAAAAGCTTATGGACCTTCTACAATAACTGGCGCTTGTTCATTAATGATGTATTTTTCAATGGTGATAAACGAAAGTTTAGTTGCAAGAACCTTTGGTAGCTATACGACACAAATTACTAGCTTTGGTTTAGATAAAGGTATCATCGTTCCTCTATTGGGCGTTTGTTTATTGGCCTTCGCTTTTTTTGTGAACTTGATGAGTAACAGCTTCATTCAAAAATTTTCATACTTTATGGCTTTTGTTAAAGTTGGAGGTTTGTTTTTACTAGCAATTGGTGGGCTCTGGGTATCAGGATTTGAATTTCAGAGTCTTACAATTGTACCAGAAAAAACAAGTAGTCTAAATTTTTTAGGAGCGGTAGCTATCGGTATTCTAGCATTTAAAGGTTTTACCACTATTACCAACAGCGGTGGTGAGTTAAAAAACGCTAAGAAAAATGTATCAAGAACTATAATAATCTCTTTAGGTATATGTCTTTTAGTATACTTAATAACTTGTTTTGCTGTAGCAGGAAATTTAAGTATCGATGAGATTGTGAATGCAAAGAATTACGTTCTAGCTGAAGCCTCAAGACCAGCATTTGGAGAATACGGAGTTTTGATCACTGTTATATTTGCAATTGCAGCGACAGTCTCAGGGGTTATCGCATCAGTTTTTGCAGTTTCAAGAATGCTTGCAATGCTAACTGAAATGGATATTGTTCCTCACAGCCATTTTGGAATGCCTGGTGACATTCAAAAGCATACACTCGTCTATACAATTGTAATTGCTATGGTTTTAACTGTTTTATTTGATCTATCAAGTATAGCATCTCTAGGTGCAATTTTTTATATTGTAATGGATATAGCTGTTCATTGGGGCGTTCTGCGCTACTTAAAAGAGGACGTTGGAGCTTCAGCTATAATCTTAATTGCGGCAATCATATTAGATCTTGTTGTATTGGCAGCACTTATTTGGGTTAAAGCACAAAGTGATATGCTAGTAATTTGGGCTGCCATAGCAGGCTTTATATTGATATTTGCTGGTGAAAAGATTTTTTTAAAATATAAAACTGATTAAGGAGAAGAAATGAAAAAAGCAATACTCTATAGAATGGTCACTGACGAACACATATGCCCTTATGGTATAAAGTCTCTCGATCTTTTAAAAAGACAGGGGTTTGAAGTTGAGGACAATCATTTAAAAACTCGCGAGCAGACTGATGCGTTTAAGAAGAAGCATGACGTTAAAACAACACCTCAAACTTTTATCGAAGATACAAAAGTTGGAGGCTATGATTCTCTACTAGAGTATTTTGGAAAAGCAAAGAAAGATAAAAACAAAAAAACCTACACTCCCATTTATGCTGTTTTTGCTGTTACTTTTGGACTCGCCTTAGCAGTAAGCTGGTTGATGAATAAAGAAATTGTACCTCTTCAACTCCTTGAGCTTTTTGTTGCTATTAGTATGAGTGTACTTGCAATCTTAAAGCTTCGTGACTTAGATAGCTTTACAAACCAGTTTATCACTTATGATATTTTAGGCAGACGAGTTGTCAGATACGCTTATGTTTACCCATTTATAGAGGCTGGCGCCGGTATTTTTATGGTCGCAAAAGTTGGACTTTTGATCGTCTCCCCTTTGGCCTTCATAATAGGTACTATTGGGGCTGTTTCAGTTTTTAAGGCCGTTTATATAGATAAGCGAGATTTAAAATGCGCTTGTGTGGGTGGAGATAGTAATGTTCCTCTAGGGTTTATATCGCTGACTGAAAACCTGATGATGATGTTTATGGGTGTTTGGATGATTAAGGATTATATAATTTAACAATATCACTTTGTAATCACTACTAACATTTTAAAAAAAGGAAAATCAATGAGCAACATTTTTAAAGCACTTATATTAACATTAATCTTTTCACATAGTGCCTTAGCACATGAAAAATCTAGACCAAAAAAAATGAGCTTCTTTAACGGAGATAAATCTTTACCAGGAAAAGTTGTGAAAGAATTTCATGCGGCACTGAAAAATAAGAACAAGAAAACTGCCCTAAAGCAGTTGGATGACTCTGTGTTAATCTATGAAGGTGGCGGAGTGGAAAGAAGCGCTCAAGAATATGCTTCACACCACCTAATGTCTGATATGGCTTTCATGTCTAAAATGAAAGTTAAATTAGTTGAGCACCAAGTTGAAGTTTTTGGTGACTTTGCTGTTTCGTCTTCTAGGTCTGAGATTGAAGGTGTATATAATAAAAAGAAAATTAAAAAAACAACCATGGAAACTATTGTCTTAAAAAAGCATAAAGATAAGTGGAAAATTATAAGAATTCATTGGTCGTGAGTAACTGCACTATAGTTCCTAACAGATTGACCGGTCTTTAAGTAAAAAGAGGGCCGCCTAAAATTTAAGACTAGTCCACCGGAGCCATATAAGTGTCAAATATGTCACTTTCTAGTAGTGCCAAACTGTCGCGAAGGTCATAGATTTGAAACAATCTTTTGTACATCAGCGCTTCCATGACAGATTTCTTCCATCCATCAAAGCCACCACGTTCAAAATTACTTCTTAAGCCATCGACTATATTTTTTTGAATGTCTAAATACTCCTCTGGCTTAGAGTCTTTGGCCTGAATCAGCGTTAGAAACGTATAGAGCAGTCTTCCATTTTTAAAGTTAGCACCAGAGTTTAAAGCCAAAATTATATCATTAAAACTGCTTTGCCCTGGATTGAAAACAACATTAAAATAAAGACGAGAGCTTAAAACAAAATTTTTCAATTCTGGAGACTGCGCTCCGGCCTGATCTAAAACTCCTTCAATTTGCGCTTTTGCCTTTTCAGGAAAGGTTGCTGATGCATAATCAAGATAGTCTAAAAGGGCACTAGTGTTTAAAGATTGAATCTCACCTAAAATCTCTAACGCACTCTGAGCGTCTACCACCATTTTAGACACAGACCATAAATCTAGATTGTGGTAATAATGCCAATCTTCACTAGGTGGAACATTATTTTTTTCAGCCCAGGCTTTGTGTAGACCATCAGCTATAATGAATTGTTTATCCGCTTCGTTCCAACGGTTGAAGTGAGGAAGCACGTGCCCATACATATGCTGAGCATGAGCAGAGCTTGTTGCAATCTTAATCAGTCTTACACCGAAGCCTAATGCAGCTTGATGATCATTTTGTCCTTCAGCCATGTGAAGTAAGTAATGGAGAGCACCAGCATTTACAGGATCAGAATTCAAAACATCTTGAAAATCACTAATCACATATGATTGAGACACCCAATTTCCAAATGTCTTAATGTCAGAGTTTTCAGTTTTAGTTTCTTTAAGCTTTTTATAAGCCTGAGCACCAGTTAATGGCTGATCGTCTAAATCTCGTCTACCAACTAAAGAGCTCAAAAGGTTGCCCCATGCTTTGGTTGATTCATCTAAACTGTCCAAATCAGTTTTTAATAAATTTAAGGCCTTTTCAACATAGTGTCTATTTTGCCTATCTAAACTTAATGAAGCGAACGCTCTGCCAACAACTGCAATTTTAATGTTTGAATCTTCTGCTAGTGCCGTCTCAAAACTTCTAAAAGCATCGGTGTATTGAAAAAGGTTTAACATTGCAAAACCTTGGTTTACCAAATCTTGCGCTAATGTGTTCTCAGTATTGAAGTAGTGACCTTCACCATAGCCCTTGTCTATTTGAATTTCTTTTTCCAATAGCTCAATGCTTGAAGCACCTAGTCTATTTGGCTTCTCTGCTGCAAAAGAATGAGCCGAACTAAAAAAAAGAACCAGTGTTGCAAAAAATAATTTCATCATTATACCTCTTTTGTTTACTTATTTGCATATTACATTTGTTTGGCTTTGTGGAGGAAAACTACAAAATTTGTATTAAATCTATATGAATTGAAAACTCAATTTTAAAAAAGACCTATAAGTTGCTTAAATTGGATTTGACAGAACATAAAAAATGGCTGCGAGGGACCTAATGCTAATAATTGTAACAACTTAGGTGTTGCTGCAGCTAACAGGAACACCACGTTTTAAAAGCACTGTTGCAAAACAAGCTCTTAGAGAGTGAAAGCAAATTGGAGTTATTTCAATTTCAGTGCAAAATCCTCTTAGATCTTGTGCTTGAGAACCGTTTTGCCAAAGACCTGGACGAGGAAGAACAACTTCCTCAGGGTTTTTCTCGACTGATTTTTTTCTACCCTCAAGTGAAAAAATGAGTCAGGCCCTTACAGGTGAGCGTTTGGAATTTTGAAATTCAAAGCTATTATATTTGATACCAATCCAAAATAATCTGGCATTAGATACTTGAATCAACTTATTTACCCTATTCAAAAATACTGCGTAATCCCAACTAGTAACAGCCACTCATCTGAAGGCGTATGTAGTCTAGCTAAATCTGCGCGAAACAAAAAGTTAGTAAGAGCAGTTGGCACTATACGTACCCCTATTCCCGTACTAATAGCATTTTCCCACGCTTGCGATTCTCCATCCTTATTCATAGGCTGAAATCTCGCCACATCTACAAATCCTATAGGTTGTAGGTATAACCTCTCTCGGAGTTTAAAGGCGTGGCGAATTTCTAAATTGGCATAACCAACAGCATTAGATCTATATAGTGAGTCTGAAAGCCCTCTGACACCCTCTTGACTTCCTACAAGTAAACTGTGGTTTACGTCTCCAGAATTGACAGCTGCAAGCTTACCGTTAGCTATAAGGGTTGTTCTAGGAGTGATCTGCTTTGCACTCAAAAATTTTAATCTGACCTCTCCCCTAAAATCACCCTCCAGCATAAATCCCGGTCTGAATTCTACCACACCCTTAAAACCAGAAGGGTTTAAATCATCCCACCTATAACGGTCATAAATAATCTCAAAGAGACCACCTATATAATGATCACGATTAAGATCACCTACTATTGTGTTTTCCTGATCCTGATAACTTTCATTGTAGTACAAAAGTTGAAACTCATATAAAAAAGACGAACCGTAGTTAAAAGGCAAAATCCACTCAAAAAAACCACCCAACCTGTATCTAGACCAAGTTGCATCAGTGTCTTCAAATCTAAAACTCGAACTCAATCCGTAAATCTCAATTTCTTTTGCTGTTCTGTTGGGGCTGTAAAGATGCTCTTCAATCCACAAAGTGAAGTTAAGCCCTCTCTCGGCATAACTGAGTTTACCTCCTATACGAGTTGCAGTTCCTAAAAAGTCATACTCATTAAAGCCAAGAGTAAAGGAAGAATCTTCAAGAGTTTTTCCAGATGAAAAGTCCACTATGGGTGAGAGCGTCTTTTTTCTCTTAGTTTTTACTAAAAGTTTATTACTTTGATTGGAGACTTGAACAAAATCAAAAATGCCTAAGTTTTTAACTCTTCTAGAGAATTCAGTGATTTCGGCCTGAGTCATTTTTGTTGGCAGTGATCTAGGCAATATATCAACGATGACACTTTCTTTAGTTTTGCCTAGACCTTCAAATTCAATATCCATAACTTCAAAAGCAGATGTAGCTGCAAAAGCAGAGCTACTAAAAAATATAAATGCTGAAACACATAAAAAAATTAAGTTTTTAAACTTCATAAACTCCCTTAATCATATTCTTTTAATCAAAGTTTACTGTAAAGTAGAAAACTTAGCTGAGACTTAGCTGAAATAATAAGATTTTCTAACACTAACGCCTAAAATAATTATTGACTCTATTTTCTAATAAAAAGCATAGGTCATTCTCATACCACTAAGCCATCTAACATGTTCTACAAGTTGACCGTCAATAATGTAGTAGTCGTCATCTAAAGACCTAGTCTGATAGGACACATAAACCGTAAAAGACCATTTGTTTTTTAGATCACTGTAAGAATAGCTAGTTGAAATTTCATGTTCATAACCGCACAAGTCATTTTTTAAACCTGTAGCTGAACTACAATAATTAGTGTTGAAAGCAAAATCCACAGGCCTTGCCCTACTTAGGTATCTTCGAAGTCCAAGCCGCATTCCATATTTTCCTTTTAAAGGATCAACTCTGGGATAGACTCTTAGCGTGTATCTCTTAATCCCAAAGTCTGTGTTAAACGCGCTCCCCTCAAATCCACCATAACTTTCTAAATTTAATGTACCAGCTCCCGAATCTACAGCCTGTTCAATAATCCAGAGCTGAGTCTTCTCACTTAAGCTTAATTTTTTACTCTTATAGGGTCCTGTTATACGATCTCTTAAATTAAAAAGAATCGGCTTTCTTAGTTCTCTAAAAAAAGCTGAAGCTAATGACTTTCCATTTTCCGCTACCTGAAACCCTGCATCTCTTGCGACTCTAGACCACTGGACTTCATATTTTACAAAGGATCTGCTAACTTTAGAATTTGGGCTCCAAGAAAAACCACTCATTCTACGGCTTGAATTGTAACTTCTAAAGTTTAAAGCATTTAGTTTATTTCTATCTAAATCATTTTTTTGAGATTCACCAGATTGAGCAGAGTACAGTCTCAAATTACGTTCTTTTTGGAATAAATAGCTTTGATAATAGTTAGGACTTGAAATACAAAGACTACCACAGCTTGCTCCAGCAGAAACCCCTCCAGCCTCATCTCTATAAAACCCTCCTCCGTCATCAAAGGCTAAAGCGCCAATTGAGCAACAGCTGATCATTAGAAAAGTAAAAAAAGACCTCACTTATATTTGTCGGCCTTATTGAAATTGCTCTTGAAAGCAATCGTTAAAAATGAACTAAAAATAACAAACGCTAAGTTTCAGCTAAGTTAGTGATCCTCAAATGAAACTAATTACCTATATAAAAAAAATATACGTATATTTTGCTCAAAAACTTTATCAAATGCCGTCCTACTGACTGCCAATCAATATAAAATCCAAGTCGCCATTACTGACAATGCTATGGGGCTGTCACCTTTTCTAACGAGTGAGGCTGCTTGGTTTTGCTCTAATGCAATATTTGTAGATTCAAGCTTCACATCAACCATTCCATCGAAGGGAAGATTAAGAAGCGTCAACCTACTGTACAAATTGTAGAAAGCAAAGCCTGTTACAGCTCCATCTCCATAGAAGTGTATATTGTGTCTTGAGTTTCCATATCCAACTTCTAAGCCAAATTTAAGTTCGTAGTATCTCATCCATATAGGAGATTCGAAACTAACAGCTGTATAAGCACCCAGATGATCGATAACATCTTTTGAGTACTCTAATTTCATGATCATATGCTCAGCAGGTGTATAATCTAACTCTAAGAACAGCTCCAAGCTCAGGTCTCTGCTAGACCTAAAAGTCTCTCTGTCGTTGATCAATTCAAAAGCAGAAGAGTCTTCTATAAACTTAAAACCAGCTTTCAAAAGTAAATCTTGATTAAGTATATTTTGGCTATATGTAAGCCCTTGTCCCAAGGTTAACCAATCAACAAATTTAAATGAAGGAAGCACGATAAATGACGGGGCTTCTCTTATCAAAGCTCCTCTTTGATGAGATCTAGTCCTATATATAAATGCAAGACCTGGCTCAATGCCAGAAAGAAAATTTTTAAAAGATTCCTCTTTTTGTACGGAAGATTCAGCACCTGCTGCATTAGTAATAAAGATGAGACTTAAAGTGAAAAGAAAAAATCTTAGCATCTATTTCTCTCTTATATCAGCTACAGAATTAATACGATTCCTATTTCTCAAGAGGTCCTTAGATTTTATATAAAAATTTGTTTTTATTCCAAGAACGCCGAGCATAGTGTGAAATAAATTATCATGACTTAAATCTGATATATTTTCTGATCTGCCAATTAGTTCAGTGCC
>Ga0115567_10004920_pt1 | contig 12988 bp, 10 predicted proteins | sample COGITO_mtgs_1204_2_FD_88679 | JGI IMG/M metagenome (GOLD analysis project Ga0115567, IMG submission 88679) | Pelagic marine microbial communities from North Sea - COGITO_mtgs_120412 | ecosystem: Environmental > Aquatic > Marine > Epipelagic | place: Germany:Helgoland, sampling site Kabeltonne...
GCCTCGCGGATGTTGTCCGCGCTGACCGGCATGATCATGAATTCCTGGATGTCGATCGGGTTGTCGGCGTGTTCGCCGCCGTTGATGATGTTCATCATCGGCACCGGCAACATCCGCGCGCCCGTCCCCCCGACATAGCGATAGAGCGGCTGCCCGCAGAACTCTGCCGCCGCCTTCGCCGCCGCCAGCGATACGCCCAGGATCGCGTTCGCGCCGAGCCGCCCCTTGTTGTCGGTCCCGTCCAGCTCGATCATCATCCGGTCCAGCTCGATCTGGTCGGTCGCGTCGATCCCGACCGCGGCGTCCGCGATCTCTCCGTTGACGGCTGCCACCGCCTCCAGCACGCCCTTGCCGAGATAGCGGTCCTTGTCGCCGTCGCGCTTTTCCACCGCCTCGTGGACGCCGGTCGACGCCCCCGAGGGCACAGCCGCGCGCCCCATCGTCCCATCCTCGAGCGTGACGTCGACCTCGACCGTGGGGTTGCCCCGGCTGTCGAGGATCTCGCGGGCGTGGATGTCGATGATCGTGCTCATGGAATGGCCTTTCGGGTCTGGTGCGCCGAAAGCTATATCCTGCCCCCCCGCGCGAGGGAAGCGGGCGGCACCGGCCGCGCCCGCGCTTCGCGCAGGAAGGTATAGACGCCGGATCCGACGACGATCCCGATCCCCACATAGGTCCAGGCATCGGGCCGCTCGCCGAACACGAAATACCCCGTCGTCAGCGCGAACACGATCCGGCTGTAGCGGAACGGCGCGACATGCGCGACCGACCCGGTGCGCGTCGCGATCACGATCGACGCGTAGGCCAACGTGCCGATCACGATCGACCCCGCGATGCGGACCGCGTTCACGGTATCGGGCGCCACATTGCCCTCCCCCGACAACAGCAGCAAAAGCAGCCCCGTCGGCACCAGCCCCAGGAACGCCGAGACCGAGAACTGCCCCGCCGTCACCGATCCCGGCGCCAGCCGCGTGACGATGTCCCGCCCCGCCAGGCCGATCACCCCCATCACCGCGAACAGCGACGCGGGCCGGAACCCGTCCATCCCCGGCCGCAGGATCACCAGCACGCCCAGCAACCCGACAAAGATCGCCGTCCACCGCCGCCACCCGACGGATTCGCCCAGAAACAGCGCCGCCCCCAGCGTCACCACCAGCGGCACGGCCTGCAGGATGGCGCTCGCCGAAGAGATCGGCGTCAGCGCGAGTGCGGTCACGAAGCCGACCGTGCCCACCATCTCGCAGGCCGTCCGTCCGAGCACGCCCCCATGCAGCATCGCCCGCGTCCACAGCGACCGCCCCGCCGCGCGTTCCCATGCCGCAAACACGATCGCCCCGCCGCCGCCCAGCATCCACAGGATCTGGCCGACGGGCAGGGTGCCCGACATCTGCTTGATGAACATGTCCTCGATGGCGAACAGCGCCATCGCCAGCACCATGAAAAGGCTGCCGCGCAGGTTGTCCATGATACCGTTCCCCGGAATTGCCCCGCTGCCTACCGCGCACGCGCGCCGACCGAAAGGGTCGCCGGTCGCCGGTCCGCGCCGCGCCGCCGCGTCCTAGCCCGCGCGTCCGGCCCGCCCGATCCTGATCCAGCCGCCGCCGAGGGCGCGCAGGGCCGCGCCGGTCCCGATCTTGAACCGTGCGAGGCCGGGCGCCGTCACGGTGTCGACCGCCCCGAGATCGAGCCGCGCGACACCGTCCCGCGCGAGCGTCCGCGTCGCCGCCCACAGGATCGCGCGATGCGCGTCGACGCGCCGCCCCTCGGGCCCCGACCAGCCGGTGTGATAGGTGGCCACGGACCCGTGGCGCAGGATCAGCATCGCCGCGACCGGATCACCGCCGTGGCGCGCGCACCACAACTCGGCCGCCCCCGGCGCGGCCCGCGCCAGCGCCGCCGTGATCCGCGCGGGCACGGGCCGGTATCCGGCCGCATCGCGGCGCACCGCCGCGAAAAGCCAGTGGTCCGCGTCGCCGGCAAACGGCTCCGCGCCGATCCGCAGGCCGCGCCGCTCCGCATGGCCCAGTGCCGTGCGCCACGCCCCCGACAGCGCCGCGCGCAGCACCACCGGATCGGGCCGCAGGTCCAGCTCGGCGACATGGGCGGGCGTGGTCACGGCGAGGAACCCGGCATGCGGCAGCGCGCGACAGGGCGCGTCGGCCTCGACCACCCGCAGGCCCGCGCGCGCGAAGCGGTGCATCGCGTCCGCCCGTTCGCCGTCGCCGGCAGCGCTCCAGACAGGGCCGCGGATCGCCGACCAGACCGGCAGCACCCCGCGCGACATCGAGACATGCCCGACGGTCCGGCCGCCGATCCGCGCCGTCAGCGTCCGCACCCGCCGCCCCGACATCCGCAGGGCGGCGTCGTGCAGCGGATGTTGCTGCAACGGCAGGGCCATGTCGGGGGGGGCGTCGACGACAATTTCCATGCCGCCATTAAGACAGCGGAAACCTAAAGCGTGGTTAATGGGTACCATGACCGCACCGCGCATCTCCGGCCACCACGCCCCGCCGCCGCGCCTGACCGCCCCTGGCGCGGCGCTGGTGGCGCTTGCCGTCGCGCTTCCGGCCGGCGCGCTTTTGCAACTGGCCGCCTGGGCCTGGCCCTAGATCAGCGGCGGCGTGCCGCCCGCGCGTTCGGCCACCCGACCGACCGTCAGCCCCTGCACCACGATCGAGAATATGACGACGACGTAGGTGGCCGTCAGGATCAGCGGCTTCCACTCGCTATCGGGGAGCGCCAGCGCCAGCGCGACCGAGATGCCGCCCTTCAGCCCGCCCCAGGTCATGATGCGGATCGTGCCAGCGGAGAAACCGCGAAACGGTTTGAGAAGCGTGATCGGCACCGCCACGGCCGTGAACCGCGCCACCAGCGCAAGCGCGATACTCAGGGCCCCCGCAATCAGGTAATCCGACGTGATCGTCACCGCGAACACCTCGACCCCGATCATCACGAATAGCACCGCGTTCAGGATCTCGTCGATCATGCGCCAGAATCCGTCGACATAGGTCTGCGTCTCGGCGCTCATCGCGTGTTTCGTGCCCACGTCCCCGATCAGCAGGCCCGCGCAGACCGCCATGATCGGCCCCGAGACATGCAGCAAAACCGCCAGCTCGTATCCCCCGAACGCCAGCGCCAGCGTGATCAGCACCTCCAGCGCATAATCGTCGATCCGCCGCATCACCCGGAACGTCACGAACCCGAGCACGAGGCCGAGCGCGGCACCCCCCAGCGCCTCCTGCACGAACAGCGTCGCGGCATCGCCCAGCGTGCCGCCCTCCGTCTCGCCCGCGACCGGAAACGCGAGACCCACAAGGATCAGCCACACGACATATCCGACGCCGTCGTTGAACAGGCTCTCGCCCGCGATCTTGGTCTCGAGCGCGGGATCGAGGTCGGCCGACCGCAAGACACCCATCACCGCGACCGGATCGGTGGGCGAGATCAGCGCCCCGAACACCAGCGCCGCCATGAGAGGCATCCCCGTGATCCACGAAAATCCGAACCCCACGATCGCCGTGGACAGCCCGATACCAAGCGTCGCCATCAACAGCACAACCAGCCATTCGCGCCGCAGGTCGCCCAGCTTCACATGAAGCGCGCCCGCGAACAGCAACAGGCCCAGCATCCCCTCCAGCAGGGCTTCGCTGAACTCGATCTCCAGGACCGCCCCGCGCACCGTGTCGGTGATGCCGAGCGCGGGAAACACGGCATCCGCGATCACGATCACCAGCGACGCGGCCAGTGCCACGACGAGGATGCCGATGGTCGAGGGCAGCTTGAGGAACAGGTAGTTGACCGTCCCGAACGCGGCGGCGAGCACCAGCAGCGCCGCCGCGATCTGCAGAAGGGTCATCGTGCCAGCCGCACGATCGCGTGGCGCTTGCGCCCGGCGCTCAGCTTGCGCGGGGCGGACAATTCGCCCGCATCCAGCATCGCGCCCGGATCGGTGACCGTCTCATCGTCGAGCTTGGCGCCGCCGCCCTCGATCAGGCGCCTGGCCTCCTTGCCGCTCGCGGCCAGCCCTGCGCGCACGAAGGCCTGCGTGATGCTGATGCCCTCGGCCGCCTCGGCCGCCGACAGCTCCAGCACCGGCAGGTCGCCGCCCGCGCCGCCCTGCTCGAACACCTCGCGTGCCGTCGCCTCGGCGGCGGCGGCGGCATCCGCGCCGTGCAGCAGGGTCGTGACTTCATTCGCCAGCCGCACCTTGGCCGCGTTGATCTCGGCCCCGCCGAGCGCGCCCAGACGGTCGCACTCCTCCACCGGCAATTCGGTGTAGAGCTTCAGGAACCGCCCCACATCGGCATCGGTCGTGTTGCGCCAGAACTGCCAGAAGTCATAGGGCGACAGCAGCTCCGACGACAGCCAGACCGCGCCGCCCTGGCTCTTGCCCATCTTGCGCCCGTCGCTGGTGGTCAAAAGCGGCGTCGTCAGCCCGAAGATCTCGGTGTCGATCACCCGCCGTGTCAGGTCGATCCCGTTGACGATGTTGCCCCACTGGTCGCTGCCGCCCATCTGCAGCAGGCAGCCGTGGCGCCGGTTCAGCTCCAGGAAATCGTAGGCCTGCAATATCATGTAGTTGAATTCCAGGAACGACAAAGACTGCTCGCGATCGAGGCGGGACTTCACGCTTTCGAACGACAGCATCCGGTTGATGCTGAAATGCCGCCCGATGTCGCGCAGGAAATCGAGGTAGTTCAACCCGTCGAGCCATTCCGCGTTGTTCAGCATCAGCGCGTCCGACGCCCCGTCGCCGTAGGACAGGTAGCGCGCGAACACCCCCTGCATCCCCGCGATGTTGGCGTCGATCTGCGCGGGGTTCAGAAGCGGGCGCTCGTCGGCGCGGAACGACGGATCGCCCACCTTGGTCGTGCCCCCGCCCATCAGCGTGATCGGCTGCCCGCCCGCCCGCTGGAACCACCGCAGGAGCATGATGTTCAGAAGGTGCCCGACATGCAGCGACGCCGCCGTCGCGTCATAGCCGATATAGGCGGATAAGGTGCCGGCCGTCAGCGCCGCGTCCAGCCCCTGAAGGTCGGTGCAGTCGGCCAGGAATCCCCGCTCGATGATCGTCGTCAGGAACTCGGATTTCGGATGATACGCCATGTCTTGTCCTTCGCGCGGGCCCGGCGCACTCTATAGATCGCGCAGCCAGCCGGGGAAAGCCGATGCCGAAACGCCCCATGATCACCGTTCTGGGCGCGATGTCGGGCACGTCGCTCGACGGGGTCGACGCCGCCGTGATCGTGACCGACGGTGAAACGATCGACAGCTTCGGCGCAACCGCCTTCCGTCCCTACACCCCCGTCGAACGCGCCACCCTGCGCGCCGCCCTCGGCCAGTGGTCGGGGCCGCAGGTCGAAGCCGCCGCCGAGGTCGTCGAGACCGCGCATGCCGAGATCCTGTCGCGTTTCACCGGCATCGACCTCGTCGGTGTCCACGGCCAGACCCTCGCCCACGATCCCGGCGGGCGCGGCACGCATCAGGCCGGCGACGGCGCGCTTCTCGCCGACGTGCTCGGCCTGCCGGTGGTGTGGGACTTCCGCTCCGCCGACATCCGGCTGGGCGGGCAGGGGGCGCCGCTCGCCCCGTTCTACCACTTCGCGCTGGCGCGCCATATCGGGGCGACGGCGCCGATGGCGGTCCTCAACCTCGGCGGGGTCGGCAACCTGAGCTGGATCGACCCGTCGCGCGCCCGCCCCGAGGATGACGGCGCGCTTCTTGCCTTCGACACCGGCCCCGCCAACGCGCCGATCGACGACCTCGTCCACGCACGCCTCGGCCTCGGCCATGACGCGGACGGCGCGCTTGCCGCCGCCGGGACCGTGGCCGACGGCGTGGTCGAGACGTTCCTGCGCCACGCCTACTTCCACCGGATGCCGCCGAAATCGCTCGACCGCGACACCTTCACCGGCCTCGCCCCGGCGGTGGCCGGTCTGTCCGACGCCGATGCCGCAGCCACCCTCGCGGCCTGCGCTGCGGCGGGCGTGATGCGCGGGCTGGAACATTGCCCGGTCCCGCCCGAGCGCCTGCTGGTCGCGGGCGGGGGGCGCCACAACGTCACCCTGATGCGGATGATCGCGGCCTGCGTCGATTGCCCGGTCGCCCCGGTCGAGGCTGCGGGCCTCGACGGCGACATGCTCGAGGCGCAGGCCTTCGCCTTTCTCGCCGCGCGGGTCGTGCGCGGCCTGCCGACCTCGGCCCCCGGCACCACCGGCGTCGGCGCCGCGGTGGGCGGCGGCACGGTCAGCGATCCACCCGACCGGACGGTGCGAATCGCGCGCTGATTTGCGGCCGTTTCGTGCCGGGGACCGGGATTGCGTGTGTCGTTGCGCGAAATCACCGCGCCGGTCGCGCGCAATCCGGCACGCCGACTTCAAGCACCTGAAAAATTACATAAAATCCTAAATCAATCCTGTCGTCCCTTCCCGAACAGGCGAAATCGCGCATCGTCGATCCGCCGCTCTGGCGCGGGGCGCGCCGCGGTCGTAGGGTCCGGCAAAACGGCGCGGATCAAAACATCGGGCCGGATTGCGGGGCAGGGGGCAGACCACGATGACGACGCGACCGCTCCTTGCCTGCGTTCTTGTCCCGGTCCTGACCGTGCCCGCATTCGCCGGCGGCCTGACGCCGGCCCCGGCCGACCCGGCGATCACGCCCCTCGTGACCATGCCGCGCCCCGCGACCGCCGATCGCTCCGGCATTTATGCCGGGATCCAGCTCGGCTTCGCCACGCTCGAGGATGACGGCGCCGACGGAAGCGGTGCCGATCTAAGCGGTGCCGCGATCGGCGTGCAGGCCGGATACCTGCGCGATCTGGGGGTTTTCGTGCTCGGCGCCGAACTGGCCTATGCCGCGACGACGCTCGGGGGCGACGACGGCGCCGGTGTCGACCTCTCGACGGGCCGGCTCCTCGCGCGGGCGGGATACGATGCGGGCGCACTCCTTCCCTATGTGACGGGCGGCTTTGCGTCGGGAGAGCTGGATTTCGGCGACGGCGACACGGTCGATCTCGATGCCGTGGTTTATGGAATGGGCGTCGACCTCGCGATCACCGACCGGGTCGCGCTCGGCGCGGAATACCTGCGCCACGATATCGACCGGAACGACGACGATGCCGCAGGTGCGAACAACTCTCCCTTCGTCGATACGCTGTCGCTGCGTGCGTCCTACCGATTCTGACCCTCGGGATGCCGCGGCGCGGCGACCCTGCGCGGCGACCCTGCGCGATCGGCCCTCGTTGGCGATGTGACGCGGGTGATGGATTCGCCGGTCGGGCGCGAATTCCGATGCGGTCGGCACCCTCGGAACCGCAATTCGCCATCAACATTTCCGTGACAGGTTCCAACGACCCGAAAATTTGGGGCAAGGTAGGCGAATTCCTGCCAAATCGGCCGAAACTGTGGCGTCACGGCGTCACCCCGCGCCCGTTTCGATGCGATATCCGCCAACCCCCTTTCACCTGCCGTCAATTCTTTTAGATACGTTCTCGTCACAGGCGGCAGTGAACAAAGTGCCGCAGAAACTGGAGCAAGACATGAAACTGAACACCACTCTCGCAGTCTCCGCGCTGGCGCTCGTCGCCGCGGCCCCTGCTTTCGCCGGCGGCCTGTCGGCCCCCGTGATCGAGCCCGTCGTGACCCCCGTGGTCGTCGCGCCCGTCATCATGAGCAACAACTGGACCGGCGCCTATGTCGGTGGCCAGCTCGGCTATGCCAACTTCAACGTCGATCTCGACAACGATGACGACGACGATGATGACGACGACGACCAGGACGGCTACAACGTCGGCGTCTACGGTGGCTACCTCTACGACCTCGGTTCGGTCGTGGTCGGTGGTGAACTCGGCTACACCCGCGTCACCCTCGATAGCGACGACGACGATGTCGACGACACCGATCTCGATGTCCTCGCCATCTCGGGCCGCGTCGGCTACGACGCCGGTGCGTTCCTGCCCTACGCCAAGCTGGGCTACTTCAACGCCAGCAACGCCAACGACGACGATGATGACGACGATAACGACGCCACCGGCCTTCTCTACGGCATCGGCGTGGACTACGCGCTCACCGACAGCTTCCTGATCGGTGCGGAATACGTGCGTCACGACATCGACGAAATCGGCGATACCGACCTCGACGATGCCGACATCGACGCCAGCGTCGACACGTTCTCGGTTCGCGCGACCTACCAGTTCTGATCTGACGGGTCTTTCAGGCCCTGAAGAACGGACATTGCGCCCCGTCGGCATTTGCCGGCGGGGCGTTTTTCGTTGCGGCTCCCCCCGAACTGGGCGTGTGGCGGATTTCCCGCAACCGCGTTGTCAATCTGACAAGGTGGGCAAATCCTGACTGTCTTTTGACATGATTCGCCGTAAAACAGTCCTATTCCCGGCGGATTTCGATGACCGCTCCGCCCCTTTTGTTGGAGTTACTTGATGAAACTGATCCAGACCTTCGCAGTCTCGTCGGCCGCACTTTTCGCCGCCGCGCCTGCCTTCGCCGGTGGCCTGTCGGCCCCCGTGATCGAACCCGTCGTCACCCCGGTGATCGTCGCGCCCGTCATCGTGTCGTCCGACTGGACCGGCGCCTATGTCGGCGCGCAACTCGGCTATGCCGACTACACCTTGTCCTTCGACGGCGGCGACGATGACGACGACGACGACGAGCTTTCCGTCGACGGCTACAACATCGGTGTCTACGGCGGCTACCTCTACGATCTGGGTTCCGTCGTTCTCGGTGCCGAACTCGGCTATACCCGTGTCACGCTCGAGGCGGACGACGATCTCGTCGACGAAGACGTCGACATCGATGTTCTCGCGCTTTCGGGCCGCGTCGGCTACGACGCCGGTGCGTTCCTGCCCTACCTCAAGCTCGGCTACTTCGACGCCTCGGACGCCGATGACGACGATGCCGACAGCCTGACCGGCTTCCTCTACGGTCTCGGCGTCGACTACGCGCTGAGCGACAACTTCCTCGTCGGTGCGGAGTACGTCCGTCACGATGTCCAGGATGTCGGCGACGAAGAGCTGCCGGACGGTCTCGACGCCACGATCGACACGTTCTCGATCCGCGCGACCTACCAGTTCTGATCGGGCGGGCCTTCGGGCCCTCGGTCTTGCTCCAGGACGCCCCGCGGGCTTTGCTTGCGGGGCGTTCGTTTATCCTCCTTTTACCACGGTGGCCGGTTTCCGGGCGGGCATACCGACGCGATACCGACACGAATACCGACGTGAAATCGGTGCCTTCGGGCCGCCGTGACCTCTGCGGCTGGACGGCGGCGTCCGCGTTTGCTACGCAGGCGGCATGAAGAGCATTTGCATCCACCGCTGCATCATTTCCCGCTGAACCGCGCGGGCCGCTCTTTCACATCCCCGACCCAGTGAAACAAGGCCCGCGGAGACACTCCGCCCGAGGGGCCTGCCATGACCACAGACCTGCGCCTGCACGACACCGCGACCCGCCGAAAGGTGGACTTCGCGCCGCTCGACCCGACGAATGTGCGGCTCTATCTCTGCGGTCCGACGGTCTATGACCGCGCCCATCTGGGCAATGCCAGGAACGTCATCGTCTTCGACGTTTTGTCTCGTCTCCTCAGGCACTTGTACGGCGAAGATCACGTCACTTACGTCCGCAACGTCACCGATGTCGACGACAAGATCAACGCCCGCGCCGCGGCCGAGGTCCGCCCCATCGCCGAGGTCACCGAACAGACCCTGCGCTGGTATCACGATGACATGGCGGCGCTCGGCAACCTACCCCCCGACCACGAGCCGCGCGCGACCCTGTGGGTGCCGCAGATGATCGAGATGATTCAGGGACTTATCGACAAGGGTCATGCCTACGAGGCCGAGGGCCACGTGCTGTTCTCGGTCGCCTCGGACCCGTCCTACGGCTGCCTGTCGGGCCGCGACACCGACGACATGATCGCCGGCGCCCGCATCGAGGTCGCCCCGTTCAAGCGCGAACCGATGGACTTTGTCATGTGGAAACCCTCCGACGACGCGACGCCGGGCTGGGACAGCCCTTGGGGTCGGGGCCGGCCGGGGTGGCACATCGAGTGCTCCGCGATGGCCTATGGCCTTCTGGGCGAGAGTTTCGATATCCACGGTGGCGGCAACGACCTGATGTTCCCGCACCACGAGAACGAGCTGGCGCAGTCGCGCTGCGCGCACCCCGATGGCGGCTTCGCGCAGGTCTGGCTGCACAACGAGATGCTGCTCGTCGACGGTCGCAAGATGTCGAAATCGCTGGGTAATTTCTTTACCGTCCGCGATCTGCTCGATCAGGGGATACCGGGCGCGGTGATCCGTCTGGTGATGCTGGGGACGCATTACGGCAAGCCGATGGACTGGACCGACCGCAAGCGGGCGGACGCCGCGTCGACGCTGGACGGGTGGCGCAAGGCGTTGATGGACCACGGCGTCACACCGGGCCTGATCGCCGATGTGAAGGCGTCGGGCGACTGGACCGGAGATGCCGAATTCCTTGGCGTTTTGGCCAACGACATCAATACGCCCGGCGCCATCGCGCGGCTTCACGTCCTCGCGCGGGAGCGGACGGCGGAACGCCTGATGCCGCTCGCTTTCGGTTTGGAAATCCTCGGTATCGTAAGCGATTGGACCGCGTTCCTCATCCAGAAGATGACGTCTGTTGCACCTGATGTTGCTGCCCGGATCGACGCGCTTCTCGTGGCGCGCAAGACCGCTCGCGCGGCAAAGGACTGGGCCGAGGCGGACCGCATCCGTGACATCCTGACCGGCGCCGGCGTGCAGGTCGCCGATACTGGCGGCCATGCGACATGGGAACCGGGACCGGAGTTTGACGCCACTAGGCTGGAGGGCGGGGCATGACCGAACGTCTTTACCTTTATGACACCACGCTGCGCGACGGACAGCAGACGCAGGGCGTGCAGTTCTCGACCTCCGAGAAGATCCGCATCGCCGAGGCGCTCGACACGCTTGGCGTCGATTATGTCGAGGGCGGTTGGCCGGGGGCGAACCCGACCGACAGCGGGTTCTTCAACGCGGCCCCGTCACTTCGCGCGACGATGACGGCGTTCGGCATGACCAAGCGGACGGGGCGGTCGGCCGACAACGACGACGTGCTTGCCGCCGTGCTGAACGCAGGCACGCCGGCCGTGTGCCTCGTGGGCAAGACGCATGATTTCCACGTCACCGCGGCCCTCGGCATCACGCTGCAGGAGAACGTCGAGAACATCCGCGCCTCGATCGCGCATGTGGCCGCCAGCCGCGAGGCGCTGTTCGATGCCGAGCATTTCTTCGACGGCTACCGCGCCGATCCCGACTATGCGCTGAGCTGCATCAGGGCGGCCTATGATGCCGGTGCGCGGTGGATCGTGCTCTGCGACACCAATGGCGGCACGCTGCCGTCCGAGATCGGGCGCGTCGTGGCCGAGGTGATCGCGGCGGGCATCCCCGGCGACCATCTGGGCATCCACACGCACGATGATACCGGCAACGCGGTGGCCAATTCGCTTGCCGCGATCGACGCGGGCGCGCGGCAGGTGCAGGGGACGCTTGGCGGGCTCGGCGAGCGCTGCGGCAACGCCAACCTGACGACGATCATCCCGACACTGCTGCTCAAGGAGCCGTATGCGAGCGCCTACGAGACGGGGGTGGACGCCGCGGCGCTCGTCGATCTGCGGCGGATCGACCGAATGCTGGACGATATCCTGAACCGCCTGCCGACCAAGCAGGCGCCCTATGTCGGGGCGAGCGCCTTCGCGCACAAGGCAGGCCTTCATGCCAGTGCCATCGCCAAGGATCCCTCGACCTACGAACATATCGACCCGGCGCTGGTCGGGAATACCCGCATCGTTCCGATGTCGAACCAGGCGGGGCAGTCGAACCTGCGGGCGCGGCTCGAACAGGCGGGGATCGCGGTCGGGGATGCGGACGCGCTGCCGCGGATCCTCGACCGGATCAAAGAGCAGGAGGCGCGCGGATATTCCTACGACACCGCGCAGGCGAGCTTTGAGTTGCTGGCGCGCGAGGAGCTGGGCGGCGTGCCGCAGTTCTTCGAGGTGAAACGCTACCGGGTGACGGTGGAGCGGCGCCGCAACAAGCGCGGCCATATGGTGTCGCTGTCCGAGGCGGTCGTGGTGGTCAAGATCGCGGGGCAGAAGGTGCTCAACGTCTCCGAGAGCCAGGGTCCGGACGGCGGGGATCAGGGTCCGGTCAACGCGCTGGCGCGGGCCTTGCAAAAGGATCTTGGCCCCTATCAGGAGATCATCGAGGACATGCGTCTGGTGGATTTCAAGGTCCGCATCACCGACGGCGGGACCGAGGCCGTCACCCGCGTCATCATCGACAGCGAGGACGGGCAGGGGCGGCAATGGTCGACCGTCGGCGTCAGCGCCAACATAGTCGACGCGAGCTTCGACGCGCTTCTCGACGCGATCCGCTGGAAGCTGATCCGCGACGGGGCGACCCCCGCGACATGAGCGTGACCGCCTGCGCCGCGCTGACCGAGCGGGCCGATCCCGACCGGTTCCTCGCCACGATGGCGGCGCCGCCCGACCTGCGCGACCGGTTGTGGCCGATCTGGGCCTACAACGCCGAGGTCGCGCGCGCGCCTTGGGTCACGCAGGAGACCGGCATCGCCGAGATCCGGCTGCAATGGTGGCGCGACGCGGTGGCGGGGATGGCGGGCGACGGCCCCGTGCGGCAGCACGAGGTCGTGGTGCCGCTGGCCGCGGTGGTGCGGGCGCGGGACATCCCGGCCGACTTGCTCGACGGGATCGTGGCGGCGCGGAGGTGGGATATCTATACCGACCCGTTCGAGGATACCGCGCATTTCCGCGAGCATCTGGACCGGACGGCCGGTAACCTGATGTGGGCGGCCGCACTTGCCTGCAGCGCGGAGCCGTCCGTCGAGGCCGACGTGCGCCGCGTGGCCTTCGCGCAGGGTCTGGCGAACTGGTTCCTGGCCGTCCCCGCGCTCGAGGCGGCGGGGCGCAAGCCGTTGCC
>Ga0115567_10004924_pt1 | contig 12984 bp, 15 predicted proteins | sample COGITO_mtgs_1204_2_FD_88679 | JGI IMG/M metagenome (GOLD analysis project Ga0115567, IMG submission 88679) | Pelagic marine microbial communities from North Sea - COGITO_mtgs_120412 | ecosystem: Environmental > Aquatic > Marine > Epipelagic | place: Germany:Helgoland, sampling site Kabeltonne...
AGCATTAGACTTAACACGTGCTCGAAAATCACTTTTAATACGTTCATCAATCGACTGAGTTGCTTGTTGGTCGTTGTCACGAGCGAACACGGTGTCGGCCGATGACACTGGCTGATTGCTTTGCTGCGACTGATTTTGGTCACGTTGTTGTTGCCACCATCCTGCGTAGTACCGATAAAAATACTGATGATAGTATTGCTGCCATGCAGTGTGATATTGCTCCCAGTCATACGGCTCGTTACGAAGTGCGTGCTCCGGTGTGTTATCTGTTAGCTGGGCGTATTCTGATTTGGGTAACGGCTCGACTACTCTTTTATCAGATTTGACTGTATTTGGTTCACCCTCGGTGTGATATGCACGGTGCATGGAGTCTCGTGCAAACTGAGCTGCACGGGTCTCGTCGGGTTTTTGGGGTACACTTCTCTCTGGCCACTGAATTGGTGGTCGCTGTGGGGTTGATCGCACCTGAGTGGCACGATCACGAGTGTCTGGTTCGTTTGGTTGATTGCTCATAAAATCTGTGTTGTGCTCGTGCTAATCTCTCCCCTATAGTGTACAATTATTACGCTATAATCTAAAGTGCAGCTTGATATTAATGCTCGCACCAGAATGTACATTTGAAGCACACTGGAGCCGCGGTGGCGGAATTGGTATACGCGCACGACTCAAAATCGTGTTCCTTCGGGATTGAGGGTTCAAGTCCCTCCCGCGGCACCACTGTGTTTTAAAATGAGAGTCAACCTTCACTGACTATTCAATCATACGACGTCACGACACATCGTGTTCGTGAAATAAGTCTCCTTTGTATTTAGCAGGATCGAATACATTGTCACTAGCTTTTTTAGGTGGGATCACTATATTTGCAAGTAATTCAGCTGCATCCGTGAGAACCCCACAATGGTCAGCGCACAGGGCATCAATTAGTAAATTAGTAGTCACCTTCTGGGCACCAGGCTTTGTAAGTTGTTCAGGGCTTATGACTACTATATCGTCTTCGTAGGCGAGTGATTTCTTTTCTCCGTGTTTTCTCTTGAACTGAAGTTTAACTTTGGCACGTTTCGGGACGCAGAGAAGTGCATCAAACCCATCTTTTAAGCCGCCAGAATTACTCGCATTTTGTTGCGTAGTCGATGGTCGTATATGACTTCCTTCTGGAAAATATCCACATTCAATAGCCCACCACGCGGTGCCCATAATTGCGCACTCTGTCACTTCGCCGTTCAGGTCAGAGTCGTACGGACGAGTATACCCGTTGTCTTTTAAGTACTGTGCGAGGACTGAAAAGTTCGATCGCACTTCACTCGCCGTTGATTGTGTCACTCTTTCACCTTCAGCTATTTTTACAAGAGCTGGTTCGCATGCCAGAAGTTTCGCGGCGGCAACATGAGATGTCCACTGAGACTCCCTGTCCCAGTCATCAAGCACAGCAGATGTTAAATATCTCGAATATTCAGCAAACGTATCAAGCCGAACGGTTCTTGAAAGACCCTCAGTGTAGAAAACCGTGTCTAGTAGACCATCTTTGACAGTGGGTAAATATAGCTCACCTTGCATGGTATATTATTATACCATATTACTGCACTAAATTAAATATCTTTTAGGAGGTGCGAAAACTTCTTTTTGAGTTTTACGAGCTTCGGGTTGATGACAATTTGACAGTAGGCCTGCTCGGGGTGTTTATTAAACCAGTCTTGTTGATCTTCTTCTGCCGGCCAAAATGTCTCAAGCTGTTTTATCTCGGTTACAATAGGTTTATTCCATATGGGTTGTCCAACAGTGTCACGTGACTTCTCTGCAGTACATTTTTGCTTGTCAGAACTGTATAAAATCAAAGAGCGATATGCTGCACCAACGTCCGCACCCTGCTGGTTAGGTGTTGTCGGGTTGTGAAGTGCCCAAAATATACTCAAGACAGTATCGAGGCTAATTACTGTACTGTCATAGTCGACTTTGACAACTTCAGCGTGATCGTTTGTTGGCGTGTGAAGATCCCAATAACTTGGGTTATCTTTTGTACCGCCTGCATAGCCGTTCGTAACGTGCGTGACACCTGTAACACGTCGGTAGACAGCCTCAAGACACCAGAAGCAGCCACCACCAAGTACAATTGATTCATTCATATTTTTATTGTAGCAGGTGTGCACAGTGCATAGCTGCCTCAAACGGTTTATTTGGATACCAGGTTTGGTAACATGCAACGTGTGATGCAAATGCGAGCCGCCAATGAGCCGAATCTTCAGGTGATGTACATAATTTAGTTGTACCAACTTTGCCATTGTGGGCAACGACAAACTGTGACTGGTGGAGTGTAATGATTAGTGCTTTGCTGTCAGCGGTTAGTTTGCTCAGAAGGTTCGCTAATGAGACTAAACTCATATCAAAGGTTACAGGTTCGGTTGAGCCTGATGCTTTTAGTAATTTTTGTAACTCAGCTATGCTTGCAACGACAGTTGTTTTATCTCGATTAAGTAGCTCTGTCGCGCTTGTATGCATGCTGTCGAGCGTGTCTCGTGTTACGACGAGCCGTCCTTTGTATGAACGAACGAACTCATCAAACAACAATGTAGTTTGTGAGTTACGGCCGGTATCACCCGGTAGTAACACCGTGTCGGCCCATTGTGCATATTGAAGCAGCTCGTGGATACCGTCTTTACTAAACTCACCGCTCGGCGTACTCGGTAAGAACAGTGTGCTAAACGCCTCACGAGGCATGAGGCGTTTAGCTTTTTGCGGCAAAACGACTTTTTGCTCTCCAATACCGAGCGATTGAGTAAAGCCATAACTTTGGGCGGGAGCGCTCAGTGCGTGGATATTGCCACCGACAATTAAAAGTCTGCCAGCCTGGTTTTTGCGCTCGGGCTTGTCCCACTCAAGCTGCTCATACAACGCTTTATCAGTTTGTCGTATCCAAAAATTATTTGCTGAGTGTGTAGATGCCATGTTTTTGCTCCAGTTTATAAACCATATTTTTACGCTCAATTACTACGCGCCAACCTTGTTTTTGTGCCTCATCAAATAGTTTTTTGTCAGGGTTAAATGCTACGGGGTTATCGACCATTTCAAGCATAGCTATATCGCTTTTACTATCACCTACTGCCCAACTATGATCGGTTGTAAGATCGTGTTTCTGTATCAGCGATTCAAGTGCAGTTTTTTTGTCATGGCTCGCAACCGTGACTTCACCACTAAAGCCCGACTTTGTACGGGTATATTCAGTAGCGACAAAGTCATCAAAGCCATAGTGGTCAGCAATTTTTGCTACTAACTCTTTTTGTGAGCCTGAGATGGCCAGCAGTGTATATCCTTGATTTTTGAGATCTTTAACAAGGTCTCTTGTATACGTGTAGACTTGGTCTTTATATTCACCAATAACCTGATCAGTTACAGTATCAAATATTTTTGGATCGAGAGCGGCAACCGCTTGGTCGTACAGATGAATCAGCACCTGTTCGTACTCATAAAACCCATCACTCTCAACGCGCCGCTTCCATCGCATTCGGGCATCGTGAATCACTTTGTGCGCATCGTCACCGAGTGCACCAGTTTTAGCTAGTTTATCAACTACCGCATGGTATAACTGCCATCGAATTAACGTGCCATCAATATCAAAAACAGCAAATTTTTGCGATGCATCACTCATTAAAGCGTACCAACTTCGACTACGTTATGTTCTATAACTTGATTGTTGTCATCCATAGTAAACTCGGCTTTAATTTTTTTACCGTTCAATACTTTAGGAAGCCAATATATATCGTCAGACCAACAGGCATCATAGGGAATTTCAGACTGGCTGAACCACTGCGGGCGCATCTCCTCTGATTCACGTGGCTCACCTCGCCATTTTGTACAGGTGTATACGTTTACGTGCATGATTTTACGCTCGTTCTCGTGTACCTCATTAAATGTAATATTAGCCGCTTTTACAAACGTAACTGGCGTGACTGCAACTTCTTCTTGACACTCTCGTATTACAGCTTGTTCCAGCGACTCCTCATCTTCAACTTTGCCGCCAACACCATTCCAAAGTCCGACACCAAAACCCCGCTTTTTCATAGCTAAAAGTACTTGGTTGTCTTTAAGAAGAAACAGCAGAGTGAGTTCTTTTTTGCTCATGCATCAAACTCAATACTGACTGGGCAGTGGTCAGATCCCATGATATCAGCGTGAATTTTTGCATCAGTGATTTTGTCCTTGATTGATTCTGAGGCAAGCCAGTAGTCGATACGCCAGCCGACGTTGCGAGCTCGCGCGTTAGCCCAGTGTGTCCACCAGCTGTAGTGACCGTTGCCCTCGGTAAATATTCTGAATGTATCAACAAAACCTGCATCAATAAATGTATCAAACCCTGCACGTTCCTCAACGGTAAAGCCATGTTTGCCAACATTTGGTTTTGGGTTGGCTAGGTCATCCTCGGTGTGCGCAACGTTAAGATCACCACTGAATAATATAGGCTTAGACTTCTCAAGCTGCTGCATGTACGCTAAAAATGCTGGGTCCCAGTGTTTGTGTCTGAGCTCGAGTCGGCTGAGATCACCTTTTGAGTTAGGAGTGTAGACGGTAGCTACAAAAAAAGTATCAAACTCAGCAACCGTCACTCGCCCTTCATTGTTTGGATCGCCATATTTGTCGGCTGAAATATCATATTTTTTTGCAATATCATCAGGAAAGTTATTAGCAACAGACAGTGGTTTTATCTTTGAGAGAATAGCTGTGCTGGAGTAGCCTTTTTTTATGGCAGAGTTCCAGTGTACGTTATACCCCGGTATCGCAAAATCAATTTGCTCCGGTTGTACTTTGGTTTCTTGCAAACAGAGGATGTCGGGTTGGTGCTCATCTAAAAATGGCATTAACATGCCTTTGTTTTGTACCGCTCTGATTCCATTCACGTTCCAACTGTATAACTTCATATCATTTAGTATACAACTTGAACACGGTTAGAATCGAATTTGTTGACCGGTGTGGCCGGCAGACGGTGCGCAACGTTGCGCACACATCCACCGGCCACTCCCGAATCGTCAGTTTGCTTGACGGCTAGTTGCCGCCGTCTTCATTGAAGAGGTCCTGCTCCGGCAGCTCGCCATCGGCATAGGCCTGACGAGCGTCCTCCACTTGGATGACCCGGCTCATGTAGTCGAGCGCGGCCTGCTCCCGAAGGATCTCGTTGGTGGCAGCATTCACCACCTCCAGGTCATCCGTCGGAAAGCTGCTGTGAATGCCTTGACTCCACAGCGACCCCGTCTGAATCCAGGTGTCGAAGTCCTCGATCTGGGCGAACAACCGATCCTGCGCGTTCTGGTAGGCGTCACGGCAACCGACGACCACCTCTTGGAGGTTCTGGAACGACGACTGGTCGATGTCAGGATATGCCTCCTGAACCACTGAGAACAGCTGCCCACCACCAATCGCCTCGCTGGCGTTGGTCGGGTCGCCTTCAGCATCGACGTAGCGAGCTGAGGTGACCTCCACCAGGATCTCCTTGAGCTGCTTGAACTCCTGCTCTGTCACTTGAGCCGCAGTGCGCCCTTGGTCCAGACAGGTACTGAGAGAGTTCTGCGCGTTCTGATGGGTGCGCTCGACGGTCTCCTGCTTGGCCTCACCGTCGTTGCGAACATCGACGCGCCAGCTCATGAAGCTGATCGCGGTGATGATCAGAAGGACCCCTGCGATGATCGGGATGAACACCTTGGGTTTCTTGATATTCTCGATGAACGAATCCATGGGTATCTCAGTTCTCCTCGGTATCATCCGAGGGTAGTTGATGTGTTGGGTTGTTTGGGGTTGTGCTTGCTACCAGCCGTTAGGCTGGTAGCGGTAGTCGCGACGATCCTGCAGCCGCTGTTGGTGTCGTGCCTGTTGTTCTCTCGGGCGGGTTAACCACCCGAACCAGTCGAAGATCACGGCTAGTGCCCAGAAGATGAGCGAGATGAAGATGACGATCGAGCCCATTGCGAGCTTGGCGCTCGTACTGGGCTCGAGTTTTGACACAAGGTCGGCGAAGCCAATGCAGGCTTCGCCATCCTCTTTGTCCTCGCACTTCATGCTTGCACGAGCGAAGGGGTAATCATCGAGGATGATCTCCTCGATGATCCCCGGGTCCTCCGCAAGTGTCAGCTTCGGCTCGGCATCGTCACCCACTCCAACCATGCGGAGTCGTGGATTACCGATGACTGCCTCAGGTGTCAACGGGACATCCTTGCCCGCAAAACGCGCAGAGAGTGCCTCCAGCATGACCTCGTTTCCGTAGGGCATGCCGGTGATTGCCTCTGCCCACTGGACAGTATCGCCACGAACGCCTACGGCCATGATGATCGAGTTCTTCGCAACGGCCTTGCGGCCGAAGTCAGGACCCAGCCAGTAGGCCTTCAGAGCGTTGACGTACTTGACTTGACTGGTGACCTTCGACTCGTCGATGATCGCCATGTGCACGTCTCCACGCAACGTCATGCCGAGGGCAGCGTTCAGCCCGTTAAGAGCCTCTTGCCACCGCTCTTCACCTCCCGGCGGTTCCATCCCGACAAAGCTCAGCTTGTTGGCGAGCGAGTCGAGGGGGCCGTAGGTGGGGTCATCGAGGATGTTCTCCGTGTGATCGGGCAGGATGCCCTCCTCACGGTACTGGTCGATGTCCGCACTGAATGGGAGATACGCATCCTCCTGGGTTGCCAGGATGAAGTTGTCGTATGTGTACATCCGTGTCACCGGACGTGGATCACCTATATCGAGGCGCTCCTTGGATTTCACCCACTCCTCGGGAGGTCCGAGAGGGATGTCGCCAGGAACATCACGATCACCCCAAGCTACGGGCTCTGTAGCGCCGTAAACTTGTGGCAGCGTGTGACTGCCGCCGGGGAGTGAGTCGAGGATCTCGTACCGGTACTCTTTGGTGAGGTACGGGCAGTAGATGTCCGCTTGATGGGATTCCTCGTAGTACTCAGTACGGTACTGCGCGTTGCCATCACTGTCGGTGCCGGCGTAGACCTGCCGGCTCTCTTGGGTGTAGTAGGTGTAGTTGCCACAGTCGTAGGAGTAGTTGCAATTGGATCGCCCGCTCGAAGCGCTGCTGCGACTGCTTTGTCCCTTCGTGCAAGTTGTGACGTTCTCCAGAGCGGTGGTTTCGACGCCGTTGTAGAACTCCTGGTATCTCAGCTGCTCTGCAACTGACAGGCTATCCCCGATCTTGTAGGTGATCGGTGTTATAACAACACACATCAGCACGAGTGCAGCTGCGTACTCCCTCCAGTCAAGGTGGAAGTATTGTCGCTGGTATTCACCAGCCTGCTCCACATAGCGCTGAGCTGCGTACTTCACGATGAGACCGGAGAGTCCCACCAAAAGAAGCACAATCAGAATGAACGTGAACATTGATGGCTCTCCAGTAGTAGATGATATTGTTGGCCACAAAAAGCACGCGTATGCACTTTGTGGCCAACGATATCGTAAGCAAACTAACGATTTGTTAATGAACGACTTGCTCAAGCTGTGATACGTCACAACGAGCAACTGTAACCCCGACAGTATACCAGTTTAATACATACATTCCAATACTATTTTTAATATGTCAAACAATCTATACAATGTAAGATTATGTCTGAAGTATTTTCACAAAAAACCACAAAAGCTGTAGTGCCAATTACGTATAGTACGCGGTGTGTAGAGGTTGACGGTGTGCACACCCTCGAGCCCTCTCGGCTAAGCTTAATGACGTATGATGCTGCATGCTACGTTGCATCAACTCTTGGTGTAAGCAGGCTTGTTATTGCTGGCGAGCAGAGTTACACACACCATGATGATACGACTGGAAATGTCCTAGATATACATACTCCCGCTATACATCGTGGTCTTGAGTTGACAGTTTTAAAAAATGAGACAAATCGTCTACTAAACACACCACATCAAGTTGATGCACTTGCCGATGAGTTCTCTTCTGACGATTCAGTTGTGGTGGTGTGTTGGGGTTTTCACGAGAGACGCCTAAGTCAGGGATTTAAGCACAAAAATAGATTGCCCGCTATCGACTTTGTGCACACTGAGGATGTTATTGACATGCTCTGGGATGACATGACGGTTTGGGGAGATTTAGCGACCAGGAGACACATGTTTCGTGACAGATACGACCTTCAGGTTGACTGGGATATTGTCCGTGATCGTGGGCTGACATCGTTTGAGAAGCGAGAACGTGTCACGAGGTGGGCTATGAAGACTGGTCACAGTGGTTGGTTGCTAAAGCTATTAACTAAAGCTCGTGGCAGCGGTAGGTATGATGATATTGATAGTTTTGCCTTGCCCCGTATGGGCTCAACACACTAAGCCAGGCATGCTACACTTGTAGGTAATGTATACACGAGTTTTACTTAAGATATCCGGAGAACAACTTGCTGGCAAAGACGGCTCGGGGATTAGCCCTGATTTTGTCGGCTGGTTAGCTGGCGAGATTAAGAAGGCTACTGAAACTGGCGTGCAAGTGGTAATAGTCGTCGGTGGCGGTAATTTTTTGCGCGGTGCAACGTTTGCAGGTCACGGGATTGAGCGAGCAACAGCAGATTACATGGGAATGCTTGCAACGCTGATGAACGGATTAGCTTTAATGGACATGCTAGAGTATCACGGTCAGCCAACACGGCTTCAATCAAATATTCAAATTAACGAGGTGGCTGAGCCGTTTATTAGACGCAGAGCAATCAGGCATATGGAGAAAGGCCGCGTCGTAGTTATTGCTGGCGGACTTGGTAAACCGTATGTAACAACTGATACGGCGGCAGTCTCAGTCGCACTTGAGCTTGACTGCGAGGTGATTCTTAAAGCAACAAAAGTAGACGGTATTTATACAAAAGACCCAGCTAAACACGACGATGCCAAGAAGCTCGAAAGCGTGAGTTATCAAGAGTCGGTACAAAACGGTGCGATCAAAGTGATGGACAAGGCTGCGCTTGGTATGGCAATGGAGCAAAATATGCCAGTCATCGTGTTTGACCTTGCAACAGATGGCAACATTCTCAAAGCCGCTTCAGGTGAGAAGATCGGTACAAAAGTTAGCTAAGTAGCTGACAAATAGTAGCTAGAAGTTGTGTTCGATGCTCACCAGTGAAGTTGTGATCGGATGACATTTGGGTAATGGTGACGCCATTACAGTTTTCTATTTTTTTGTATGCGGTCTCGCCTATTACTTCATCTCTGGTTGTCTGGATCAGCTGTATGGGGTGAATTTTGGCGTATTCTGCTATGAGAGTTTGCGGATCTAGCTGTGCGGTTTGCGTAAAAAAGTCTAACGGGATATGAGTAATCGTTCCGTCTTTTCTTGGGATAATTAACTCTGTGTCTGTGCGTTTAGCCCCTGGGTATTGCATCAAGTAGTCCTCAAGTTGACGTCCGATAGTTTCAGGAGGCGCAAGTAGAATAATCTGACCGGCAACATCTAGCAGCGCCTTGCTTGCAATAATACACCCTTTGCTGTGTGCGATCAGATGAATAGTTGCATCTGGTAATTGTTTTTGCACAAGTCTTTGTATGTCCCTCAGACGTTTTACCTGGTGATCGACTGTAGTTATGTAAACGTCATCGTCCTCAGTCTCATACAGATCAAATAAGGCAGTCCCCCAGCTTTTGGGTAGTGAATCTCTTATATCAGTGAACATATCTCGTGAATCCCATCGAACGCCAAAGCCGTGCACAAACAACACAACATCAGTTGCAGCGTCGGGTATATTAATTCTCGTTACTTGATCACGCATTTTTTATAGCTCTACCGGTGTCTCGATCTTGCTGGCGACGCTTAATTGTCTCGCGCTTATCGTAGTTCTTTTTACCTTTAGCAATTGCCAATTCAATTTTTATAAACTTACCACTGTTAAATAGCCTTGTAGGTACAATGGTCATCCCCTGCTTTTTTGCGTCTTCAATCATGCTCAGCTCTTTTTTAGTGACAAGTAATTTACGTGCTACACTCAGTTCCTTCTCCTCAACAACGTTCTTAGCAGTATCAGGAATAGTTATACTCATGTTAGTAAGCCACAGCTCACCCTCTTTGAGGTTGGCGTAACTACCGGTTAGTCGAACGTGCCCAAGGCGTGCGCCACGAACTTCTGGTCCGCTCAGTACAATACCTGCAGATATAGTCTCTCCAAGTTCATAGTCAAACCGCGCACGACGATTTACAATTGGTGGTTTGCTGACTTGCTTCTTCATACTCAGACCAGTATACCCTACTCTGTTACGTGAGGCTTTTTTTGACCGTTTTGGTTATTAATGTGTCATTATAATTTTTGCTTCGCCAGTACCACCACTCGCCACCCCAGAGGTCAATCGGATAGAGTTTTGTCTTTTTTGCGAGTGTAATATTACGTTCAAGCTGGGTTAGGTTCATAGATTTATCCTGCTCCTTGCGGCTCATCTCCCAAATTGCTTTTGGTCCCCACGGCTCAGCTTGTAACTCATGTATGAACATACTTCTGTTTGTCATGGCTTGGATAATTTTTGCACGTAGCCAGTACCACCACCACGGGATCTTGGAGTGACTGTATGCACCTTTTTTGTGCTGAACACCATAAAAAGTACAGCCAAATACATCTGGTCGAGGAGGTAGTATCGGTAGTCCGTAGGTGTTACTCGTTGACATAACGAGCGGAGTGAGTGGATCAAGCTCAGCAATGATACGGCGTTCTTTGCGCAGTCTGCTGCGATTAAAATCGCCATTCTTGCCGAAACTCCGATTCAACGCCTCGTTCTCTAATTGATAGCTGACTATACATTTTTTATTTTGGTAGCGTGATATGACTACCTTAATATACGCGTAGAGTGCCTCATAACGTTCCTCTTGCGGGAGCTTTAAAGCCCAATCAGGCCAGTGACTCTCTGGCCATCTCGGCTGTCGAGCACCAAGACACAGACTGATCTCTCCTGATGATTTTTCGATTAATGTAATCTGCTGATCCAGGGCACTAAAATCAAACTCACCTGGATTCTTTTCATGCTCGTTCCAGTAGCTCATTAATCGAAACCGACGAAACTCCATCTTACTCAGTAAGAAATCAAGTGTTTTTATCGGGTCAATTTGTAGATCTCTACACTGTTTGATGGACAGACTGACACCAAACTTTTTTGGGTTGATCACTGATCTACCCTTCGCAGTTCCTGCTTAACAACGTTCCATAGCGACGGATCATCGAACTTTACTTTGCGCCAGTACCACCACTCGCCACCCCAGAGGTAAATGTCTCTGAAACCTGTCGCCTCACCGTACTGGATACGCTCTTTTAGCCGTGCAGCATCCATGGACTTACTCTGCTCTTCAATCGAGGTTACTTTGAGTGGAGTTGGCGCCCATGGCTCTGCCTGGAGTTCATGAAGCATTGAATCTTTACCAGTTAAAAGCTCCGACCATGCGGCACGCCCGGTGTACCACCACGGAGTAAATGGATACTCAAAGTACCGCTTGGTAACATTGGCGTCGTAGACACGTTTGTAGACAGAAACTCCAAACTGGTCCGGGCGAGGATCACCTATCGGCACCCCAAGATAATTGTTAGATAAACTGACAATTATCGGTGTCTTACCATCTTTTTGTTTTACAAAGTCAAATTCTTTTACAAGTCTATCTCGTGAATGATCGCTACATTTTCCAAACACCTCTAAAAAGTACTCGTTTTCGAGCTGATAGCTTTTAAGGGATGGTCTATCTTTGTATCTGTCGATAACAGCGCCCATAAAGCTCTCAAGCTCAGGATATACCTCATCAATTGATTTGTCTTTAGCCCAACTTGGTTCATGACACTCTGGCCAGCGGGGTTGTCGTAGCCCGATGGCAAGAGATACTGTACCACCACGAGCCTCAATCGCATCAAATTGCCAATCGAGATCACTAAAATCATAGGTGCCGCGGTCCTTCTCGATCTCTTTCCAATAACTCATGAGACGGTAGTGTTTTATGTCGAGATCATCAAGCATAGCATCTAACGTCTCCTTGGCATCAAGTTCAAAATACCGTGCGTAAGGCGCTGAGAACGTAACCCCATAGTTGAGTGGTTCATCGTCATGTTTAAAGCGATACCAGAGTGACATGACGTACAGATTGCTTAAAAACAATACAATCGCAAGCACTAAAAGTAGCAGTGTTTTTTGCCACCAAGATCGTCTTATAAACCAGCCTTTGCACACCTTTAGATACTCTATGCAGCGAGTGAGCGGGCTATGCACCCGTCTGTGTTTTTTAGTTTGTGATCGTTGTGACTTCTTCTTTTTTTGAGGCATATTGCTCCTTGTAATTGATCATATAATACCATAAGCAACATCATCAGATGGTATACTGCTTAGTGATAATTATGAACGCAAAAAGAGCACTTACTATTGGCCTCGTCATTCCAGCTTATAATGAGTCTGGGTCAATTAAGTCGTGTCTAGAGGCGGCACTGGCGCAGAACCATCCGTTCGATAGCATTGTTGTGGTTGATAATAACTCAACAGATAATACCGTTGAGATTGTAAAACAGTACCCAGCGGTAACAATTGTGACAGAATCGCAACAAGGAGTCACCTACTCGCGAGATACAGGTTTTGATGCGATCAAAACTGATATAATCGGTCGTATCGACGCCGACTCACTCCTTAAACCTGGCTGGACTGAGGCGGTACTTGATGCGTTTAATGATGAGACTGTTGCGGCGGCAACCGGACCAGTCTACTACCATGACATGCCAGCCAAGCCAGCCAGTCAGAAGGTAGACTCTGCTATTAGAAGTGGTATCGATAAGTTATCGTCAAAGGCTAAGTTTCTGTTTGGATCCAATATGGCGATCCGACGCGATGCGTGGCTTGTAATGCGCGACGTAGTTTGTCACGAGTCTATCTACCACGAGGATCTCGACCTCGCCATTCATCTAACTGATTATGATTACGATATCCGTTTTAACAAAAAGATGATCGCTGGTGTTTCATCAAGACGCATGGAGAGCTCGCCCAACGAGTTCAGAAAGTACATGAAGATGTACTCTGCTA
>Ga0115567_10004926_pt1 | contig 12983 bp, 9 predicted proteins | sample COGITO_mtgs_1204_2_FD_88679 | JGI IMG/M metagenome (GOLD analysis project Ga0115567, IMG submission 88679) | Pelagic marine microbial communities from North Sea - COGITO_mtgs_120412 | ecosystem: Environmental > Aquatic > Marine > Epipelagic | place: Germany:Helgoland, sampling site Kabeltonne...
AGCTCCTCACCACCGGCAATCCCGATGTGCTCAACGATCAAGTTTTGTTTGATAAGCTCGGTCTTAAAGCAGAGCCAGGCCATGTACACGCCAACTAAACTTTATTGAACGATAATACTGCGCTTGATCGTGTAATTTTTTTTACCCGGTTCAGTGTTCGTGCGTTTGAGCTGAGCGACCCCGGCATAGGTTCCGGAAGGCCAGGCCGCGTTTTTTCTTTTTTTACCAGAGAAAGAAAATGCCCGGGCGCGATCCTTTTTCATTGTACGAATATTCTTATGAAGTGTTTTGCCGTTCGGGCCGATGATCACCATGACTAGCTTGTCGCCGGCGCGAACTTGAAACATATCAACCCAGAGCACCAAAGCTGGCGCGGTTCGGCTGATGGTGGTTTCACGATAGACACCGGCACGGGCTTTTTTGTGGTGTGGTTTTTCACCGGCAAAACCGGCGATATAAAGCGAACTTGGACCATAGGAGAGCTTGGCAAGTGTTTCAGCGTTCCACAGTTCTTGACCGCTCGGCCCGCACGCTTGTTTGCGATTTAATCCGGCAAACGGATCGATGATTTTTTTATTTCGGCGCACTGTGATGTGCAGATGAGGATATTGCGTAAATCCTGATAACCCGACGAGGCCGAGTTTTTGCCCTCGGGTAACGCGATCTCCTTTTTTAACCGCGATGCTGCCTTGGCGCATGTGGCAATATTGGCTGGTGAATCCGTTCGCATGTTTGATGGCGATGCCATTACCGCAAAATTTCCCCTTCAAGGTTTTAGTATCGATGAGGCGGGAGCTAATGTCTTTCATGCCATCGCGCACGCTGGCAATAACACCTGGTGCCGCTGCGATCACATCAACGCCTTTCTGCATCTCGGCTATATCACGAATGGCAAAGTCAGTCCCTTGGTGCCGTAAACCGCTGTTGGATTTCACATTGTAGGTGGCGGTGCCGCACATGAAGTCACGCCGCCCTTTTCCAGGATCATGATCAACATAATTGGCAATCCAGCATGTTTTTCCTGGCTCGCATGTGAGAGGGAGGCCGAGTGACAATGTTGGTGTTTCGGCGAAAGCATTTCCGGCAAATAATGCAGCAAGGAGTGCACCACAAAAACGACTTAGAAATTTAATATTTAGCGCTATTCGCTGCCGAGCCATCGTGTCCTCAATGTTGTCTTCAGCCTGGGCCGTGCTGGATTGCTTAGCTGATAATAAAATGTCATGGGATTGTGTCTTCAATATGTCGTTAATTCCTAACCCTTTTTTCAGGAGTTTTAGGTATTTTAGCCATCTTTCAGCTTAGACCTTGACCACTATCGGGCGCAGGGGCATCTTCCAGCCGCAATGCAGATATATCGAGATTTCAAAGACTTGCCAGCCGACCTGCAAGGTGCAGCGATTGCGATTGGCAACTTCGATGGGGTGCATCGGGGTCATCAGGCCGTGATCAATGAAGCTGGGCGATTGGCGCGTGCCGATGACCGGCCGTGGGCGGTGTTAACGTTAGAGCCTCATCCTCGGCAGGTTTTTCAGCCGGATACTGAACCGTTTCGCTTAACGCCTGGTCCGGCAAAAGAGCGTCTTATTGCCGAATTAGGTGTCGATCACCTAATCGTACTGACGTTCGATCATGAATTTTCACAGCGTGAAGCCGAAGGCTTCGTCACAGAAATTTTAATTGGGGCTTGCGGCGCCCATCACGTGGTCTCCGGTTATGACTTTGCCTTCGGCCGGGGTCGCAAGGGAAACTGTGAGCTTTTGCTCCGAATGGGCCAAGAGCTCGGTTTTGGGTTTACCGCTGTGCAAGCGGTCCAAGATGATGACGGAACAGTATATTCCTCAACCAGGGTCCGCGAATGCCTGACAGCGGCTGATCCGAAAGACGCGGCACAGATTCTCAGTCGGCCGTTTGAAATTGAAGGAATCGTCGAAAAAGGCGATGCCCGGGGCCGCCAAATTGGCTTTCCTACGGCAAATGTCGCGCCTGGCCATTACCTTCGCCCGGCCCAAGGGGTTTATGCGGTGAAAGTTGGTATCGGTTCGGGTGTGGAGACCATTTGGCACAATGGTGTGGCGAACCTAGGCTCACGCCCAACCTTTGATGGTCAATCGGTGCTGTTGGAGGCGCATATATTTGATTATGAAGGTGATTTATATGGCCAAACTCTGCGTGTCGCCCTCATTGATTATGTGCGGGCGGAAAAGAAGTTTGACGGCATTGATAGTTTAAAGGCACAAATCGCTGCAGATAGTGAGCAAGCGAAAGAAATACTGCGATAAACCATAGATTATACGAATCAATATGAGCGCCGATTACAAATCCACGATTAACTTGCCGCAAACTGACTTTCCAATGAAAGCCGGCTTGCCCAAACGCGAGCCTGAACTTCTTGCAGACTGGCAGAAGGGCGATCTCTACGGACGTTTGCGTGAAGCTTCAAAAGGGCGTGAAAAATTTATTCTGCACGATGGCCCGCCCTATGCGCACGGTCATCTTCATATTGGCCATGCCCTTAATAAGATTCTTAAAGATGTCATCAATCGCTCGCAGCAAATGCTCGGTAAAGATTCAACGTATGTGCCGGGATGGGATTGTCATGGCTTGCCGATCGAATGGATGATCGAAGAAAAATATCGCAAGAAGGGCAAAAATAAAGACGACATCCCCATCAATGAATTTCGCCAAGAATGCCGTGATTTCGCTCAACAATGGATTGATGTGCAGCGCGAGGAATTTAAGCGCCTAGGTGTGCTCGGTGATTGGGACAATCCCTACACCACCATGACCTTTGCTGCCGAAGCACAAATTGTGCGTGAGCTTGGCAAGTTCCTCATGAACGGATCTCTCTATCGCGGTTCCAAACCGGTCATGTGGTCAGTCGTCGAAAAAACCGCGCTCGCCGAAGCCGAAGTCGAATACCACGATCACGAGTCTGATCAGGTGTGGGTGAAGTTTCCGGTTAAAGAAGCTGCAGCAAATCCTGATGATAAAAATCCAGGAAATACAGATTTATCAGCGGTTCGCCTTCGAGATGCGAGCGTTGTTATTTGGACGACGACACCGTGGACGCTGCCCGGCAACCGGGCAATTTGTTTTTCGTCGCGTATTTCTTATGGTCTTTATGAAGTCACCGAAGCAGCCGATGATAATTGGGCCAAGGTCGGCGAATTATTAATTCTTGCTGATGGGTTGGCCGAAAAAGTTAAAGAAGCTGCTCGCATTGATTCTTGGCAACGTACAAATGATGTCCCGCACTACAGTCTTGTTAATAGTTTTTGTGCACATCCGCTTAACTCATTTGGCTATGATTTTAAAGTTCCATTGCTGCCGGGCGATCATGTCACCGACGATACCGGTACCGGTTTCGTACACACTGCACCCGGCCACGGCGTCGATGACTTTGAAGTTTGGACCGCGAATAAAAATCTCCTCGATGAACTAGGGATCGATAGTGCTATTCCCTATATCGTGGATGGTGACGGGTTTTATACGGACCAAGCGCCGGGTTTTGATGGCAAGAGAGTGCTCACTGATAAGGGCAAAAAAGGCGATGCCAACGAAGCCGTTATCGCGGCATTGCGTGAGGCCGACAACATCATCGCGCGCGCCCGCCTTAAGCATCAGTACCCGCATTCTTGGCGTTCAAAGAAGCCGGTGATCTTTCGAAATACGCCGCAGTGGTTTATCGCCATGGACAAAGATTTGGGCGATGGCAGCACACTGCGTGAACGGGCCTTAAGTGAAATTGAGAAAACCCGTTGGGTCCCAGAGCAGGGTAAAAATCGGATCAATGGCATGGTCGAAACCCGCCCGGATTGGGTTATCTCACGCCAACGCGCATGGGGTGTCCCGATTACGGTATTCGTGAATAAGAAAACCGGTGAGCCATTGCGCGATCAAAAGATCTTGGATCGTATTGCCAATGCGGTCGAGCAAGAGGGCGCTGATATTTGGTTCTCGGCTCAGGCCTCTCAATTTCTTGAGCCCGATTACAATGCAGATGATTACGATCAAGTTACGGATATCTTAGACGTTTGGTTTGATTCCGGCTCTAGCCATAGTTTTGTGCTGGAAGACCGGCCTGAATTATCTTCGCCGGCGGATCTTTATCTTGAGGGCTCTGACCAGCATCGCGGCTGGTTCCACTCATCATTGCTCGAATCGTGTGGCACGCGGGGCTGTGCGCCGTATCATGCCGTGCTCACGCATGGATTTGTAATGGCCGAAGACGGCCAGAAGATGTCGAAGTCACTCGGTAATGTGGTTGCGCCGCAAGATGTGATTAAGCAAAGCGGTGCCGATATTTTACGGCTTTGGGTTGTTGGCTCGGATTATTCAGAAGACTTGCGCATTGGTTCGGAAATTCTCAAACAACATGCCGATGTGTACCGCCGCTTGCGCAATACGCTACGGTACTTGCTGGGTAACTTAAATAACTTCAACGATGCCGAACGGCTTGATATTGCGGAGATGCCAGAATTAGAACGGTGGGTGTTGCATCGTCTGCATGAGCTCGATGGCCGTCTTAAACAAACCTGTGACGATTACAATTTTCATGCTTTCTTTTCCGAGCTTCATAGTTTTTGCGCCGTTGAGTTATCCGCATTTTACTTCGATGTTCGTAAAGATAGTTTGTATTGCGACGCGGCAAACTCAACGCGCCGCCGCGCAGCGCGGACGGTATTGGATACTTTGTTCAATTGTTTAACCGCCTGGCTGGCCCCCTTTATTTGCTTTACGGCCGAAGAAGCGTGGCGCGTCCGCCATGGTAATGATGCTGAAAGCGTCCATATGCGCTCTTTTCCCGATGTGCCTGCAAAATGGCGCAACGATGAGCTTGCCGCGCGGTGGCAAAAGATTATGACGATGCGCCGTGTTGTAACCAAAGCGCTGGAAACTGAACGGGCTGCCAAGAACATTGGCTCGAGTCTTGAAGCTCATCCCGTCGTTTATATAAGTGCCGAGTATGAAAAATTATTAGATGGTATTGATGTCGCCGATATGTGCATTACTTCAGATATTACAATTACAGTTGGTGATGTACCGTCTGGTGCGGCCATGTTAGAGGACGTTGCGAACATTGGAGTCGTATTTGCCCGTGCTGAAGGTGATAAATGTGAGCGGTGTTGGAAGGTACTCGAAGAGGTTGGTCAAGATGATGAGCATGCCGGTGTTTGTTTGCGCTGTGCAGATGCCGTTCGCCAGTCGACCGTTTCTGCTTAATTAAAGGCTTCCCATGAGCGACTCTCTAGAATCACAGTCACAGGCGTCCCGCCGCACATTTTACGGGGGCATCAGCCTTGCGACACTCGTGTTGTTTCTTGATCAGTTGAGTAAGTGGTGGATTGTCAGCATCGTGATGCAGCCTCCACAAGTGATCCCCATGACGTCATTTTTTAATTTAGTACTGGGATGGAACAAGGGAATCAGTTTTGGATTTTTTCATGGCGATTCAATTTTCAATACATGGGGTCTGCCTGCCATTGCGCTCATTATTACGGTCTGTCTTTTAATTTGGCTGTGGCGCTCATCGGGGTGCCTGATTTCGATTGCGATCGGGGCTATTATCGGCGGCGCGTTAGGCAACGTGATTGACCGGATTCGCTTCGGTGCTGTAGCAGATTTCCTTGATTTCCATGTTTTGGGCTATCATTGGCCAGCCTTTAACCTAGCAGATACGGGGATTATGATAGGGGCGATGCTGCTTTTTTATGATTCCTTGTTTGGTGAGGGTGAAATCAATAATAATAGGGATCATTCAGGTTCATAAAGTAATTGGATTGCATGCCAAAATGAAGACCAAACCAGCATTGATCATAGTCCTAGCCGTTGCCCCTGTCATTTTGGCCGGGTGTGATGGTGTTGGAAAGTTTTTTGGCGGGAAATCATCACCTGATGAGTTCACGGTCTATTCCCGAGCGCCTTTAAGTATTCCTCCGGAATATAAATTACGCCCGCCCTCTCCAGGCGCTGCCCGACCGCAAGAAGTTGAGCCACGTGATCGGGCTAAAGAAGTTATTTTAGGTTCAAGCCAACAAGCGTCGACTCAAGGTTTTTTAAATCGTCGTGGCAGCAATGCAGGTAACAGTTCAGTGCCAAGTTCGAGGCCCGTGAGTCCTGGTGAAAAAGCCTTGGTTCTAAGAAGCGGTGGAAACAAAACGGATCCGGAAATTCGGGCTATTATTAATCGTGAATCAATCGTGCCGATTTCGGGCAGCAAAACAATTGCTAATAAAGTATTATTTTGGCGCAGTACCAGAAATCAGATCAGTATTATTGATCCGGGAAAAGAAAATAAAAGAATTCGCGATAAGCAGAAAAAAGGCAAACCAATTACCAGTGACGGCGTGCCGGTTATCGACCAAGACCTCGACCGGGGTTTCTTGGAAACGTTGTTCTTCGAATAATCGCCCCCTCGTTTCGTTTGAGACGATTTTGTTCATTTCATCTTCAAATTCGTTCACAACTACGTTGATGTGGTTGCGAAATGCCTGTTTCAAGCCTACATAGTCTATAGTTCTGACAGTTAATGTAGTTGTATCCAATATGATTCGATTTTCTGCTCCCTCGTTTATTGCCGGATTTCTTCTTTACGCTCTTGTTGCCTCGGCACCCGCGAGCGCAGGCGTATTCAACCCGCAAACGTTTACACTGAAAAACGGGATGCAGGTCGTTGTCGTCGAAAACCATCGTGCGCCAGTCGTCTCTCATATGATGTGGTACAAAGTGGGTTCGGCTGATGAGGCTCCGGGTAAATCTGGCATTGCCCATTTTTTCGAGCACTTGATGTTCAAAGGGACCAAAAAGTTTCCCGGGAATACTTTTTCCACGCGGGTCGCCCGCAATGGCGGCCGGGAAAATGCTTTTACGTCACATGATTATACAGCCTATTACCAAAGTATTGCCGTTGACCGCTTGCCGATGGTGATGGAAATGGAAGCCGACCGGATGCGCGGATTGGTTCTGAGTGACAAGGATATCGAGCCCGAACGGCTTGTGGTTTTGGAAGAGCGCCGCGAAAGAACCGAAAACAATCCTGCCGCATTGCTCGGTGAGCATGTCAATGCCGCCCTTTATCTCAATCATCCTTACCAGCGGCCCATCATTGGTTGGCCCGATGAAATTAAGGCGCTCAGCCGTAAAGACCTATTGGCGTTTTATCGATACTGGTATGCCCCCAATAATGCCGTATTGATTGTTGCGGGTGATATCACAGCAGAGCAATTACGCCCCTTAGCCGAGAAATATTACGGCGCCATTCCAAGGGGGCCAGATATTAAACGGGCACGGCCGCAAGAGCCGCGCCATGTCGCATCTCGAGAAGTCACACTGCGTGATAAGCGGGTTCGCCAGCCATCTTGGAGTCGAGTGTTCTTGGCCCCGAGTTATTCAACGGGCGATAGTCAGCATGCCTACGCCTTGCAGGTCTTGTCGGAGATCTTGGGCGGCGGGGCGACAAGCCCGTTGCATCGATCGATTGTGGTCGAGAAAAAACTCGCCGTTGCGGCTGGTGCCGGTTACGACCCTGATAATTTAGGGCCATCTGAATTTCAGTTCTATGCATCGCCTCGGGCCGGTATTTCGATGGCTAAATTGGCAAAAGCAATGGAAGCGGAAATACAAAAAGTAATTACTGTTGGCGTCACGGCGAAGGCAGTGTCGCGTGCCAAAAAAAGAATGCAAGATGCCGCAATTTATGCCCGCGATTCACTTCGCACGGGTGCCTATGTCCTCGGCGGTGCAATAACAACAGGGCGCCGCATAGAAGATGTTGAGCAATGGCCCGAACGCATTGCTACCGTCACCCATGCTCAGGTTCAGGCTGCCGCAAAAGCCGTTCTTAAAAAAAATCAATCCGTCACAGCATATTTGCTGCCGTTGCGAAAATCCAAACCGAAAGCTAAATAATGTCTTGCATGCAGTCTCGACGGTTTCGGCATTGGCGACCCATCTTCAGCTTTGTTTTATGGGCTGTTTTGGTTGTTATTGTTGTGCATCCGGCACAAGCCGTCACCGTGCAACGCGTTATTAGTCCCCAAGGCATTGAAGCGTGGCTCGTTGAAGATCACACCAATCCGATCCTGTCCGTACGTTTTGCGTTTCGCGGTGGCGCCGCTCTCGATCCCGCAGGCAAGGAAGGCTTGGCGCGGATGGTTTCCGTATTGCTGGATGAAGGTGCGGGCTCTTTAGATAGCCAAGCATTTCAACGTAAACTTGAAGATCTCTCTGTCCAGTTGAGTTTTAATACCGGCCGCGATACGTTTTCAGGGCGTCTAAAAACACTCACGAAGCGTCGGGATGAAGCTTTTGATTTATTGCGACTGGCAATGACGGCCCCACGGTTTGATACAGAAGCCATTGAGCGCATTCGCAGTCAAATCATTGCCGGCTTAAAACAAAATCTAGAAGATCCTGATTCTATCGCCAGCCGTGCTTTGATGAAGCGACTATTCCCGAGCCACCCGTATGGCCGCCCCGTTCAGGGCACCATTAAAAGTGTTAAGACCATTCAAAAATCAGATTTACAAACGTTCGTTAAAAAGCGTTTGGCGCGTTCAAAATTAATTGTTGGTGTTGTTGGTGACATTCGTGCCGATCAGTTAGGGAAGCTTCTTGATCAGGCTTTTGCCAAACTTCCCAAAGAAGCAGCCTCAAATTCTGTTAAAAATGTCATGCCGGTGACCGAGGGCAAAACCACCGTTATTAAAAAACAAATTCCACAAAGTTCCATCGCTTTCGCTCAGCTGGGACTAAAGCGGAACGATCCTGACTTTTATACGATGTTTGTTTTGAATTACATTCTCGGCAGAGGTGGCTTTACGTCGCGATTATATCTTGAAGTGCGTGAAAAACGCGGTCTTGCGTACAGCATTTCGACCGGCCTCTATCCCCTTGAGCATGCGGCTTTGTTGTGGGGCACATCGGGTACTGCTAACAAACGAGCGGCTGAAACATTAAAATTAGTGCGTGCCGAATGGAGTCGTCTCGCTGAAAAAGGTGTAACCGTAAATGAGCTGAAAGACGCGAAAACCTTCCTGACGGGATCTTTCCCCCTGCGATTTACATCCTCCGGGCGAATCGCTTCTATCCTCGTGAGCATGCAGTTTAATAAACTCGGTATTCGTTACCTTGATCAGCGTAATGGTTTCATCGAGAAGGTCACATTGGAGGGCGTTAACCGCCTGTCTAAGCAAATGCTGGATGCCAATAAATTGAGCATTGTTGTGGTCGGCAGCCCTCGCGGTGTCCAATAAGGTCGTTAAATCACCTAATAACGCCCGTGATTCACACCCTGTGAGGCTGGTTGAGGCGTGCTCAGTCTGGTAGTCTCTCTTTAAGATTGCTGAGTTTCTTAAGACTACCGGTGAAATCGTTGCAAACTGCTCCTGCCTGGCAAGCCCTTCAAAACCACGCTGATCAGCTTACGCCTAAGCACTTACGTGAGTTGTTCAAAACAGAGCCGAAGCGCTTCGAGCGTTTCTGTCATGTTTTGGGTGACTTGGTTGTGGATTTCTCCAAAAACAGGATCACCAGCGAAACAGTAACCCTTCTGTTTGATCTTGCCGCTGCCAGCGATCTTGAAGGCTGGCGGGCAAAAATGTTTGCTGGTGAAAGAATCAATATAACGGAACACCGTGCTGCGCTTCATACCGCGCTTCGCAACAGGTCGAATAAACCGGTCATGTTTGACGGCCAGGATGTCATGCCAGCCGTTAACGCTGTCTTGGATCAAATGAAGACGTTCGTTGGCGCTGTTCGGGCGGGTGAATGGCTTGGCGCAAGCGGCGAACGCATCACCGATGTCGTCAACATTGGGATTGGCGGATCTGATTTGGGCCCATCCATGGCTTGTGAAGCACTCACGCCATACGGCGGTGAGGTGAATGTTCATTTTGTATCAAATATTGATGGTAGTCAGATTGCCGAAATACTAGACCGGCTTGATCCGGTCAGCACACTTTTCATCGTTGCATCAAAAACGTTTACAACCCAAGAAACACTCACCAATGCCCAGACAGCACGACAGTGGGTGGTCGACAGATTTAGTGATGACGCCATTCAAAAACATTTTGTCGCCGTTTCGTCTAATGCTGATGCCGTCACGGCATTTGGGATCAACCCCAAAAACATGTTTCAAATCTGGGACTGGGTTGGCGGCCGGTTTTCATTATGGTCGGCAATTGGCTTGCCGATTGCGCTCTCCATTGGCATGGAACGATTTGAAGAAATGCTCGACGGCGCTCACGCCATGGATGAGCATTTTCGAAACGAGCCGCTTGAGAGCAATATTCCCGTGATCATGGCGATGATCGGTATCTGGAACATCAACTTCCTCGATGCCGCTTGTCATGCGGTGCTGCCCTATGATCAATACCTGCATCAATTGCCGGCATACCTTCAACAGTTAGAGATGGAAAGTAACGGTAAGGCCGTCTCGCGCGATGGTGACGTGTTGACCGCAAAAACATCACCCGTTGTCTTTGGTGAGCCCGGCACCACGGGGCAGCACGCTTTTTATCAACTCCTTCACCAAGGCTCACGCATCGTCAGTGCCGATTTCATTGCGCCTGTGGTTAGCCATAATCCCCTTGGCGACCATCACGCGATTTTGCTGGCGAATTTTCTGGCGCAAACTGAAGCATTAATGAATGGGCGCACTGATGCCGAAGCGCAAACGCGTTTAGAGGCCACTGGATTGTCGGGCGATTCGCTTGAAGCGTTATTGCCCCATACGGTGTTTGCCGGGAACCGACCGACCACCTCGATCCTGGTAAAGCGCATCGATCCGCGTACCCTAGGCATGTTGATTGCGCTCTATGAGCACAAGGTTTTCATTCAAGGCATCATCTGGGGTATTAATTCATTTGACCAATGGGGTGTCGAGCTTGGTAAGCAGCTGGCCAACACGATATTACCGGCATTAAAAGATGATGCCTCTACGGATGATCATGATGCCTCAACGCAAGGCCTGATTGATCACATTAAACGATTGCGAAAGTAATGCGATGACCATTCGTCATTTGCCCAATAACGTCGTGAATCAAATTGCCGCCGGTGAAGTCGTCGAACGGCCGGCCTCTGCCGTGAAGGAATTGGTTGAGAACAGCATTGATGCCGGCGCAACCCGGATTGACGTCGTTGTGCGTGACGGCGGTCAGTCCGAAATGACGGTGATTGATAATGGCTGCGGCATGACGCCTGACGAGTTGAGCCTGGCTGTCGAACGCCATGCCACATCTAAATTACCCGATGATGACCTCACGCATATCGATACCTTAGGGTTCCGTGGCGAGGCATTGCCATCGATCGGCTCGGTGAGCCGACTGACGCTAATAAGTCGGACCCTCGATGCAACGGAAGCGTGGAAGGTCACCGTTGAGGGTGGCAATAAAAGTGAGCCGCAACCGTCCTCTCATCCTATTGGTACGCGGATCGATGTGCGCGATTTGTTTTTTGCGACTCCGGCGCGGCTTAAGTTTTTGAAAACGCCTCGCACCGAACTCAGCCACGTGACCGAAACTCTCGAGCGCCTCGCGATGGCGCATCCATCAATTGGCTTTTCTTTATCGGATGGCACGCGCAGTATTCTAAAACTCGCGCCGGCACAAGGTGAGTTATTTTCGGCACGGCTCGATCGCCTCAGCGCGGTGATGGGCCGTGAGTTTGCCGACAACGCCATGAAAATTGATGCCGATCGCCAAGGATTAAAACTAACCGGGTATGCTGGTTTGCCGACTTTTAATCGGGGAAATGCGGCGAAACAATTTTTGTTCGTTAATGGTCGTCCGGTGCGCGATAAATTATTGTTTGGTGCGGTACGCGGTGCCTATCGGGATTTTCTGGCTTCGGATCGCTATCCGTTGCTGGCATTGTTCCTTGAAATTCCGCCCGATCAAGTAGATGTGAATGTTCACCCGGCAAAAACCGAAGTGCGCTTCCGTGATGCCGGTTTAGTACGCGGCTTGATTGTTGGCGCCCTAAAGCACGCCCTAGCCGAAGCCGGCCATCGAGCATCAAGTACGGTCTCGCAAGCGGCCTTGGGTGCGGTGCGGCCGGGTGGTAGCTTCGGTGGCGGTCCTATGTATGCGGGCTCATCGTCGCGGGGTAGTTATTCTTCTGGCGGATTAGCAGAGCAGGTGAGTGCTTTTCATGCGCCACTGACGAATTTAGACGCCCCGCTTGATGCCCGACAAACGGAATCATTAGAGGGGCAATTTCAAAGCGACGCTGAAACACTCGCCGCTTATCCTTTAGGGGTGGCGCGGGCGCAAGTGCATGAGACCTATATCGTTTCGCAAACTGCCGATGGCATCGTCATCGTCGATCAACATGCTGCGCATGAACGGCTGGTACACGAACGTATTTCAAATGCCATGAAAGATCAGGGTGTTTCGCGGCAAATCCTTTTAATTCCTGAAGTCGTCGAACTGGGGGAAAGCGAAGCAGCTTTGTTGACTGCACGCAAAAATGAACTCACCGAACTTGGCTTGGTCATCGAAACCTTTGGCGAGGGCGCTGTCGTGGTGCGTGAAGTGCCGGCGCTCTTGGGTGAAGTGAATGTGCAAGGCCTGGTGCGTGATTTGGCCGCCGATCTTGATGAATTGGAAGAAGCGATTGCCTTAAAAGATCGACTCGGTGATGTCTGTGCGACCATGGCGTGTCATGGCAGTGTGCGCGCCGGGCGTAAGTTGAACGCAGCTGAGATGAATGCTTTGCTGCGCGAAATGGAATCAACCCCCCATGCCGGGCAATGCTCGCACGGCCGACCGACCTATATCGAGCTGAAGCTCGCCGATATCGAAAAACTGTTCGGTCGGCGTTAGGAGCCGGCGAATGCTGGCAGAAGCCTTTCAGTTTTTAACGACACCGTGCTCACCGGTTTCCCGAAGATTTGGCTATTTAAAACAAGCGATTGCTCTTGAGGCGCGGTATCGCCGTTGCCGAGACGCTTGGAGCCTGCATCTCGATAAGTCCCAAGC
>Ga0115567_10004927_pt1 | contig 12983 bp, 6 predicted proteins | sample COGITO_mtgs_1204_2_FD_88679 | JGI IMG/M metagenome (GOLD analysis project Ga0115567, IMG submission 88679) | Pelagic marine microbial communities from North Sea - COGITO_mtgs_120412 | ecosystem: Environmental > Aquatic > Marine > Epipelagic | place: Germany:Helgoland, sampling site Kabeltonne...
CGGAGCTTCGCCGGATCATTGTCGAGACAGTGTGTTACCTAGCGCGCCCGTCAAGCTGTATTCTCGTCTTTCTCCCTGGCATCGGAGAGATCGCCGATCTGCAGGATGATCTCGAGGGCCAAGGAGAGGTTCCGCTCCAGGTCTTGGTGCTGCACTCTCTTGTACCGCGGGAGGAGCAAGATGCATCCATGGCACCGGCACTTGAAGGGCACTGCAAGGTTGTACTGTCCACGAACATAGCTGAGTCGTCAATTACCATTCCTGACGTCCTGTACGTCCTCGATTGCGGCCTCCATCGCGGCATATTTTATGACGACAAGCGCCGCATGCCCTCGCTCCTTTGCGTTTGGTGCTCGCAAGCTTCCGCGCGCCAGCGCTCTGGGCGTGCTGGGCGCGTTGCACCTGGGACAATTCTCCACCTGTATACCAAAGCCTTTCACGAGCGATGCATGCCGGCCTTTGACGACGCAGAGATGCTGCGTGTGCCGCTCGAAAAAACAGTATTGCGGGTCAAGATACTGCTGTCGAACTTTGGAACCATCACTGGTTTGCTGTCTCAGGCGCTCACACCACCGCCTGCTGCACGAGTGCTCTCCGCAATTCGCGTTCTGTACGAAGCCGGGGCTCTTACCTCAAATGACGAGGAATCAGAGGTCTCCGAGCTCGGGCGCTTGGCTGCCGACATGCCAGTGGATTTGCCTCTGGTGAAACTCGTCCTTTTGGGTCGTGCTTTCGGCGCACTTCCTGATGCAGTTGTCATGGCCGCAGCGCTTTCACTCCAGGATCTGTTTCTGATGCCAGCCTCGGTCTTCGAACGAGACATTCGCTCCTTTTTGCGGAATCTTTCAGAGAACTTTGCCCATCGCACTCGTTTTGACGGAGGTGCTTGCTCGGAGCCGCTTACATACCTGGCGCTTTATGGTGCATGGCTACTCTCGGATCACAGTGGGAATTGGGCACACAAAAACGGCGTTTCACTCGCGCGCATGGCACGCATGGACATGATGGTCGCGGACCTCTCCTCGAAGCTTGTGTCCCTGCTCGACGGCACGCGTGCTGACGAGCACCAGCGGATCCGTCTCGAAGCCCTTCACGCTGCCTCGCGCGCGCGCGGACGCTCAAGTAAGGACGTTGTCGCGTCGCTTTTCTGCGCTGACCTTGACCGATTGCGCTTCATCCTTGCTGGAGCTTGTGCCCCAAACTTCATTCTTGGAACGGTTAAGCAGCAAAAGAAAGACGCGAGCGAGGCCACCAAGGCTGGTCTGGTGCGACCTCGCACGCTTCTGTTTGGCAAGCTGCCCAAGGAGATCAACCACGAAGCTGCTGTTAAATCTCTTCTCTCCCAGGCCGGACTTCCCTGCAGTGGATTTCGCAAGTTGGCACCAGAACGGGCCCTTGTAGAGCTCGCATGCCACACGATGGACCCTCCAGACGAGGAAATACTTGGTGAGGACCGCAAGGGTGTGCATTCGCGACACGACAAACACATGGCTGGCAGTGGCGGCAGCAGTTTGGTGCGCGGTCCGCTGGTACAAGACATGAGATTCTATGCAAAACTTGTGTTGCAGCTCTTCATGTCTGAGCGCCGAAAACTCGTTCTCCCCAACCCAAATTTTCGACCTGGCGGCAGCGCTCCGCCTGAGGTGACCATCACTGGCATCGCGGCTGAGAGACCTGTAGCGTGGAGCCTTGGCGCAACTGGTACACGAGTGCACCCCTACTGGCGCTCAAACGTCGGAAGCACGTCCGATTTCAATGAAGCGTACCAGTTCCGGTTTGGCGTCGCACTTTCGTTCCTCGGGACAGAAAATGAAAGGGCAGTTCGGGCACTTGGCGTCACTCTCCTTCCGGCAGGCCTCTTCTCCAAAGTTTTGCAGCTCATCTTCACCCCACCTGACCAACCGCTACGTATTTGCTGCAGCATGGACCGCACCCAAATCTATGCTGCAAAGGTCGGTCCTTCGAAGGTATCGTTTGCACCGGCGGCTCTATCGCTCTCCGACATGGCGGCAGTCAACAAGGCGCGTAAAATGGTATCAGTCGCTATCGCAGGTGAGGGTGGTAGTCAAGGATCGGTGCGCGAGATCGAAGTCACAGTCATGGCACTCATGAACCTGTTGCTACGGCCAGGAGGGACCGAAGATACGAAGGAAAGTGACAGCGGCTCACAGCGCAAGAACTGGATAGCATGCGAATTAGAACGAGGCACAGATTACCTTCCACAGATTTCTCTCGCTACAGCTGCCATTTTCCAGTCCGCATCAGATCAGCAAGAATCTGGAGGAGTGGGCGGTGAGAAAGTTCCTCATAGCAGAGGATCGGACCCGTCGATATCCCTGCTTTGTAGCCATGATTTCAACGTAGCTGCACAGCTTCCTCCCGGATGCTGGATGTCGACGCGCGAAGAATGCAGCACTGGCACGCACGCGTGGCATGAAATCGTCGTGTCGAAGGGCTTTCCTGATAATGCGCAAAAATTCACAGCACAAGCTAAGATCGTCCTTACATGGTTCAAGGGTGCAACGCAGTACGACGCGAATGCTGTACTCGAGTTTCCACCAGTGCTTTCTGCGCAGCAGCGAGCCATACTTCATGATGTCGGCAAGAAGATTGGTCTCCAGCACAAGTCGTCTGGAGGCAAGAACGACCGCCGACTCATGGTCTGTCGTAACCTTGCCGCCATCAAGCACATTCAAAAGCGAGGGGGGGTATCAGCGGTGGCGTCAGGGGGAGGGCCCATCGGCGCCCTTCCCCAAGACGAAGCCTTCGGCGCAGGAACGGGACAAGTCGTCGCTGAGAACGTGTCGCAGATTTCCAGTGCTCTGTCTCTGCCCGAGCTTCTTGCCGTTCTTGGGGACCGGCTGGCCACGATTCTCCGTCCGTACAGCCCTCAGGTATGCAACCTGTTGAAAACACCCGCCCACGCACCCTTCATCAGTACCTCCTTCCGAATACCATCCCAGTATCATCTTTGCGCAGTGCTCATGCGTAGATTTGGACTGGCGCACTGTGCATGCGGCTCACTGTGTGTTCCGCAGGGCCTTCTTGTCGAAGCGGTGGCTTCAGAGTACGCAAACGTATTCGGAGAACCGCTCCCACTCGCACGACTCTCAGAGCTCGCTGGCGGCGGTCGTCTCTCTGTCACGGATTTAACAGCGCTGCTTCCGCCAGAAATTGCCATCATCCGCGCGCCTCACTGCAAGCCTCGCATAGTAGTGCGAGACCCCAGCTGCGATGGGCCGAAGAAGGAAACGAAACAGGCTGAGCCCTCGATGCTGCCGGTCGGCAAAGCCCAAGCGACGACCAGCAGCAAGGGGATGGTTGAAGCAAAAGAGCGTGCAGGCAATAATGCAGCCCTGGGTGGAGGCAGCACTGGTTATGAGTGGGGTCCCGAGGTGGTCGCTGCAGTGCGCTCACTGCCAGGACTTGCAGCAGAAGGACGCGGAATGAGTAAGAAGAAGATCGAAGACGCTGTAGCAGTGCTACTTGGTCGCAAGATACGTTTCGAAAAGGTTCGAAACCCAAACCACCCTCAGGGTCGTTCTTGAACCTTGCGTGAGTGAGGGATCAGGGAACTCAAACTCTCAACCTCAAAACTCTTAAGCACCACCGCCCTACAATTTCCTGCACCTTTCATTGCAGCAGACGCCCAGAATGAGCGACCCATGCCATGGCGGTGACCATGTGGAGCGCGTGGCAGGCGGGCAAGACCTTTCTCACGAGCATCTGCAATCTTGTGTGCACGGAGGGACGGTACGCGCTTCCAGCGGGCGCCGGACAGCCGGCGAGGCTGCCGGTCGCGTCAACTGGAACGGATGCGCCGGCAGAGGGAGCAACGCCTAAGCCAGTGGGCATGTGCAACGAATGCGGGGTAAGATGTCGTGTTCTGTTGCCACCTTGCCTGCCTGACACTGAATTCTTGCGCTCAACTAAATCGACTCGTCTTCTCGTTCAGCGAAGTTGCGCTTGCTGTGCCCATCGTCGATCTCAGCTACCGTGCGTCCAGGTGGTAGGAGTACCAGGAGACATCGACATCGGGGACCAGCAGTTCTATTGCGACACATGCTGGGCAAATTTTGGTGGCTGAACCGTTCTGACTCTCAGCAGTTGGCCGGATCGTCCGGGCTCTCAGTAAATTGCACCGTGAGTGCAAAGCTCTGTGTCGCTGTTCGTTGGAACTCAGGCCTCGGGCCTCCGTATTCTTGACCCGATTTTCATTGAGAGAAGGATAGGTTTATTCATTTAGTTTTTACATTGTAGCACGTTCAACTCTGTTAGTAGACTCTTGAACCCCTCTCACAACCACACGAGCTGGGTCGTGTTGTCCACTCAAATCGATATGGCCGATCCCGGTCTCTCTGGCTGCAGATCATCCTGACCAAACAAGCAGCCCATGCTACCAGACGGTGTCAGAGGCATAACCTGTGACGCGCTAGGCAGCTGCTCCGCTCTCAGGAGCTCCAAGTTGCCGACGCATCCGTCGAAGTGACTCGAGGTCGGCCCCCACCACGCGTGAAGCACATGTGAGGCGCCAGTCAGCTCCAGCAATCGGCGTTGCATGTTGTCTTGCGTGTTGATTGGTAGCGCATTGCTGTCGCTTGAAACAGTCAGCACGAATGGCGCCGTCCGCTGCTGGGCTGGTTGGTCGAGCATAACTGACAAGTCGTATGGAGAGTATGTCATCTCCAAAATAGCTGCACAGAGCCCCAACACGGTGCCTTCTTCAGACAGAGCGATCTCGATGATGGACGTGTCTCCAACGCGCGCCAAATGCGAGTGTACATGATATCGCTGCACCGCACAGGAGCCCTCCCGGGGTTCCGCGTCGACTGTGTGTCCGTCAAAATTCTCGCGCCAAGGCTCACCCGACTCCACCTCTCCACCAGCACCCTGGGGTTGCGGCGACAGGTGGCGGCAGTTGAGGTTTCTGCTGCGGTTGTCGCCGGGGCCGTGCCTCAGGCCGGGAAGCGAGCCAGTAGATTTGGAGAAGTGCTCGTCGTTGAAATGGGCGATGGGCCCCGACATGGAGGCGTGAATCGTCATCCTCTGGGTCTTTTTGCACTGCAGGCGCTCAAACATCAACCCCGATGATGCCACAGGGCAGTTCGGACTCTCGTCACTTTGAAGGGCTTCGGCCTCGGGCTGCCGCTGCCACGTCGAGTTTCTCTGGGGCGGCGGCGAGTCGAGAGCCGACTGCCCGTGCGACAAGAGACCGCCCTCCATTGCGCCTGGCCTCACCTATGCAAGGGCGTAGGGCAAACGCGACTCTGGCGTCACAGCAGGCGCCCGGGCACACACCAACTTTTCAGTTTTCGCACCCTTTTAGCTGTTGTGGTCATCGATTCTCCCCCCTCGTATATTACGTATTTTAAAAAAAAAGCGGCGGGGACGTGCTTGAGCACGTCCCCGCAGGATCATTTTTTGTAGGGGCGGCGAACGAGACCAAGGAGGGGGACGCCTCCTGCACTTGGCGGAAGGACAAAAACATTGTTCAGGCAGACAGCGACTGTCTACTGTGCCGTGCCATGAGCTGCTCGGCGAGAGACAGGCAAAATGCAGCAAGAGATTCATGTTTCCGCGGCCTGACGAAAGCCGCTGCCAAGTCTGTATCCTCATGCTCTCTCCGATCGTTTCCAGTGAGCGAAGAGAGTGATGTAGGGTTTAGGTTTCTAGTTGCGGGGCCCGATGGAGGTGCGGGGTGGTTGGAGATGCGGCCAGGCGCTTCATGCGGAACAGCAAAACTGACAGAACGCCTGAGATCGAGCCTTCTCACGCCCATAGGGATCTCGCAGGCCTAGGACGCGGTCACATGGGTCGATGCAGTTGATCACCCCACAGCCTCTCACGGACGCGCGCTCTTGCACAGCATGGCCACCAAAGAGCTCTCTAGCCTTTCATTCATGTCCTGTTCAAGAATTGCCTCCGTTACTCGACGGGAGGGACCACGGCGATCGCTTTCCTCCAGACGTGATGCCTGCGAACCATGCTGTCACCGCTGAGACCGCCGGCAGCGCTCAATTGGTGCGCCAGCCACGTGCACACCCCTCTAGACCGCGCGTCGCCCAATGATACGCTTGTGAGGATGCATCTAGATGCAATCGCATACCACCAGGGAGGGCATATGCTTCCGGGTGCTCCAGAGGGAAAATAGAATTGGCATGGCTGCGCTGTGCCGGACAGAAGGGATCACGGGCTGCGTGCTTCCGACACGGGACATAAGGACCGCGGGTTAGCCGGTCACCGCTATGGTCGGGGGTGGCACCTATCCCTGTATCGCCTATCTCCCAGGCCGAGTGACGCTTGTGGAAGTCGTTCCTCCAGTGCAACTGGTTTGCTTGCATGCGCTTGCGCTGCGAAGAAAAGTAAATCGCGTCAGTACCGGAGCGCCACTGGGGAACGGACAAGGGTGACTGAAAGCAACATAACCCCATGATGTGAGTTGTGGAAACCATGCCGCTGCTACCACCTTTTCGCTTAAGGCGACCTGAACATTCTTTCATGCCCAGCAGCAACAAGCGCGCTACAGCCGATGCAGCAATCCCGCGCGGCACTGTCGCACACCCCTCGTGCCGGGCAAGGCCGTGGTGGGGACATGCATCCTCCGCTTCCATCACGGCATGAGCACGTGCTGGGTTCGGATCGAGGAGAGCTTGCTCCTCCGCGACCACCTTCTGTGCCTGGCAGCGTCGCAAGGAGCCATGTGAGCGCCAATGCCAACACTTTCCCGACGTCCCTGCTCGCGCACTGCCCTGATAGCACGAAAAGGCGGAAAGGTCCGTACCTTATCTACCATGCGGTCGCTGATCTTCTCGATTGCCTCGGAACCGCCAACCAGCAGACGAGCAATGATTTCAGGGTCGCGCTCAAACCGAGCGTCCTCAAACTCCTGCTCGTGAGCTTGGCACGTCAGCCGGGCAGGTTGCAGGACTAATGCCACTAGCGCACCCGTTGGATCGCGAGAGGATGCGTGGGGCACAGCATGGGATCATGTGGTGGAACATCGTGCGTGCGGCGCAATCAGTTTCGGGCGAAGCGAACCTTGCGCGCTGAAGCACTAAGCTTGTCGCGCCAGGGGATGCCATCTTTGTCTGGCCATGTAAACAGCTTTGCTGTACGAAGACATTCTCGATAAAGCCGTAGCGCTTCCCGCCTCTGGATGTCCACGCTTGGCTTTGGGCCTTCCGAGGCCAGCGGTACCGGATCACTGTCTCCAGACGAGAATAAGATCCCGCGTCGCCCAGCCGCTACGTCCGCCACAAGAAGCTGATGCTGCAATGCTTCTCTCACGGCGCTGGAGGCACGCGCTATCTGTGATGTCCGCGTACCGCCAAGGACCTGCAAAGCGCTACTTAGCCGCATATTTTCGCTTGGGACTCCTCCGAGAATTTTTGTTGAAAAAGCAGCCAAAATTGTTCCGTGAATGGTGCGCCGACCAAGGCTGGTGTTTCACGCCTCTCGTGGCGACTGCGACAGGCGTGCATCATGAGGACTCCCTGCGGCAGGTTGAGTCCGCGCTCGCCAGGCCGCTGACCTTCGGACCCGGCTGCGCACCTGGCGCCGGGAAGGCTAAGGGGCCACTGCGGCCGAGGGCGGCCAGCAGGCCACGTCGTGTGGCGGCAGGTGCCGCACGGCGCAGACGTAGTCTTCCCGTATGTAAGCTCTGTTTGTGAAACGAGATCAATAATACATTCCTTCCCCGACAAAAATGTACATACACACGCCCTCGCCTACGAACCGCACACATCGCCTTACGATCCTGTTGCAGACCTTTCCGATCCCTCACTGGAAGTCGTAGCCGGCACCACCCCGGCCGGTCGGAAGACGCTCACCTCCATCGCATCCGGCGTATCGTCCCTGCCAGACAGGAGACAACAGCGTCAATGAGCCACAGCACCGCAGTTGCCCTTCCTCGCTGCAATCCAGGAGTTCCTGGCCGGGGAAGCACCGGTACTCGAGCGTCGTCTTGAGTGTACGAGTCTCGTACAGTCCACTTCCTCGCACACGCGCCAGATAATCGCGCATGCCGTCGAAGTCCTTGAAAAGTGCGGCGTTGTCTGCAACCACAATAGTCCCGTCCTGGACACACCGCGCGGGGGTCAGCGCGCCGGGGTAGCCGGCAATCACCGCCAAGGTACGTCAAGGGAGTATGCCTTGAGAAGCCCACAGTCCTCGGCGACGCGAAGGTACTCACGATACTCACTGACCTTCGCATCGATCAGCAGCATGTCCGCCTGCCACGCACAAATGTGCCATGAACCTTCTCGCCCGCTCCTGATGTTCAAGGGCCAGATCCTGGAGTTCTGGGACCGTGCAGCAGGCGCGTGGGGGCGCACCTGGCCGTGCTTCTCGCGGACGAGCGGCATCAAGTCGAGGGCATCGCCGAGTAGGCAGTCGACGCGGCGCTCGGGGTTGGGCTCCCACGGGTACTGCTGCCAGAGCTTGGCTTGCCATACGAAACGCCTCGCTGCAGCATGCCAGCGGAACTCCTTTTCCAGCGTGACCGTGAGGCCGCCAGATGGCTGGCGGCGTGCCATTCGAATGGCTGCATAGCCCACAAACGACCCAACGTCCACGATGAGCTTCGGCTGGTGCTGTGCAACGAGCTGCTCAAGTAGTGCACCCTTGGCGGGACCCACTGTAGGAAGCGGGTTGCCCCCGGTCGTTGCAGTTTCGACCACACCCCAGCGGTCTATCCTTCGGATGATCCAGTCGTCGTCGACGGGCTTGAGCTTGGAAAACGTGCGGACCTCCCCACTGGCTTCATCGACCTTCTGGTACACCTCGCGGTCGCCAATTGCGATCTGCTTCTGCCTCAAGTTTTGGCGAAAAGACTTCCGCCGCTGCTCGTCGGTGAATTCCCAAGCAAGCAGTGCAAAGAAGGCCACTGCCCCCGCAAGATTAGTTACAGCCGCATCGAACGGCGACGCCCCTGTCTGAGTCGGGCTCCCCAGAACGATGAACGCGCCCCACAGGGAGTTGGCTCCAATGGCGGCCCATGCGACCTTACGGACCGGGCGCGGGAAGGTATAGCCAAGCCAGCCCTGCGAGTCTTTCAACTCATTCTGCATCGACGACCTTAAATTGTCAGTATAATGCCAAGGGTGTCCTGACAGGTGGCGTCCACGCGGATGGTGAAGCTCTTGAGTGGGTGAAGATTTGGTTCAACTGACCTCAAGTTCAAATCGCTCCTATCTGTTTGCCGGGTCGCGGTCTTCCTGCATTATCAACTGGCTGAACGCCCGCTGCCGCCGTCCGGCGGACTGTGGGCCGATTCGGGGGCATGTAGAATGTCGAAACGGTGCATTTACACCCTCGCGGCCGACTCGTAGTAGATACGAAGAACTGAAGCCTTCAGAAAAATCTGGTATGCAGCTCAGAAGAAGAACCGCGAGGAACACCGCATGTGGCGCACCCATTTGTGCCTAAACCCTCAACCAGGGTGAAAAAATCAATTCGATCTTCATGTAAGATGACCTAAACTAAATCCGTTGAGTGAAAAAGTTCAGTTAACAGGACGTCTCTTCGACCTAGGCTCCACCAATAGCCAGTTCCGGCATGGCTCCCCACCCCCACCCCATCGCTTCCCCCGGCGGCGGAGGGATCACAGGCGTTCAAACGGTTGTTTTGGCACATTGTGTCCCCGTTGGCAACAGAACCAGCTGGTCAGAACAAGTGCGAAAAGCTGTGGAGTGCTCAGGCCGCAGGGGACGGCGATGCTGAGGTGTCGGCTATCGGCTGGTTGGTGCTCACAGCTTGTGTGGCTTGGTGTCATCTCAGGCGGGCTGATTGGCATCTCAGGCTGAGATCGCACTAAGCTCACCGCCTGAGCGTTGCTTCCGCATTGTTTTTGATGCCGTGGCAACGGCCACGTCAGTTGCCTGCTTTTGCCTGTGTTGAGGGGTTGGAAGCAGCCGGCCGCTGTGAGGATCTGTGGATAGTCCCAAAGGTTGTAGCTGCTGGGCTCGTCGATTAAGCTGACGGCCTTCGCAAGAACAGCCAATCCATGCTTGCTGGAACATGTGGGTCAGACCTGGTCTCGGTGAGGTGGCGCACCTCTGACATGAGCACACGCGCGGCAGGCGGTATCAGCAATGCCGCAGGAGGAGTCTGTGCTGCTCGACATCACCGGGCGGTACGGCGCTGCGGCCGAGACGTCGCACCGCCGCGCGCTGAACATGCGCCTCGTTGCCGGCACCGCCATCCTGGCCCTCGTGGCTGTGGCGGCTGTGGTCGGCCTCACCGCTCAGGCGCAGAACAGCAAGGTTGAGCTTGCGACCGCTGACACGGTCGCTCGCCGCCTGGGGTACTCGCTTGACCGCAAGCCCAACTTCCCGATGCTCGAGGAGGAGGCCGAGGGTGAGGGTGCCGGTGAGGCTATCGTCGCACCCGTGCCTGCTATCTCGGCTGTCGCTGGCGCGCACGCCGCTTCCCGCGGCGCTGCGGGCGAGGCGAACGCGCTCGAGTCGCAGATTGGCGACCTGAAGAAGGAGATCCAGGCGATCGCTAATACCAAGGAGCTTGAGGCGAAGCTGCAGGCGAAGATTGCTCAGGACCGCCGCAATGACGAGGCAGATGTGGCCCACGAGCTGGCGCTTCAGAAGACCCTTGCTGAGCTTAAGCTCCTTGCCAAGGAGAAGTTCGACCAGATCAACATGGACAAGGAGAAGGAGGGCGGCCTTACCGCGGAGGAGGCTGCCCAGCTGGACCAGCAGATCCTCTCCCTCGAGAACTCGCTCAAGGTGCTCGAGAGCAAGATGATGGAGATCGAGCACGACATCACGGCGCTTCACGCCCACGAGAAGATGTCGCGCAACGCCGTCGCCGATGGCGAGGCGGTGCTCCACGCGGAGGCGGTTGAGCAGGCTGAGGAGGAGGCTGCTCACGAGGCGACTGAGGCCGATGAGGCCCTTCTCAACAAGCAGCTGGAGGTCGAGTACGCCGACCAGACCGAAATCACCAACATCGAGGCGGAGATCAACGCGGACAAGTCCTTCATCGAGACTCTTGGGAAGCATATCGACGCGTCTGACGCGCTCTCCGATGCTGAGAAGGCGCAGCTTGAGGCTGAGCTCAAGGCCGAGGAGGCTGACCTGGCCAGGCTTGAGGAGCAGCTCAAGGAGGAGCAGGCCAAGCTCAAGAAGGACGCGGAGCAGGGGGCGTCGCTGCGTGAGAAGTATGCGGGGGATCTGGCGCGCGAGCACTACGATGAGATGGAGATCTCAATGGATGTGAACGAGATGCACAACATCCTCTACCCGGCTCCCCCCAAGAAGGAGGACGCCAAGTAAGGAACTCTGCGTGGGGACTGAAACATGGGGCGCTGGGCTTCGGGGCGCCGTCCCAATGTGGGTAAGGGGGGCGCGAGGTCGTGCACGGATTCTCGTGCGCGCTCTGTGCACATTTTGCCGTTCATGCAGAAATGAAGCGGTACAAAGCATCCTGCGAATCATACGCACCTTGCGGTGAATCCTAGCAATCCCTGAATTCCTGAATGAAGGTGAAGCTGAGGGTGTCATCGCATCTGACCACCAGCCATTCTTGCCGCATTTGCAGAATTTTCAAAACGAACGAGCCGTAAGATCTCAGCTTGAAGTGCCCTGAAATGAAAGGTGCCGAACCTCTTTGCATCTTGCCGATGCAGAGATTGCACGTCATGGACGGTAATCGCTGTCCTGTTCAATACGGAATCCTTATGCCGATGGTTCGCACGAAGCAGAGGCACACATGGCGGACACAGATCATTGTGTTTTTTTCAATCCGTCTGTGGCATGTCGCCTTCGGTCTCTTACACTCCCAAATGCCTGGTGGCGGTCAAATAAATCAAAATCTAAATATGCGAAAATAAATCGAGTTCTCGCGCTTCCGTTGACTCGGGAACAAGGAGGGTCCTTGGGGACGGGCCAGGGATGCGCTGCGTCCGGCGTCAGACGCAGCGCTGCAGGCTCCGCTGAGCGCGTGTCTTTGTGTGCTTGTGCGGGGGCGCGGTAGCGCTGCAACATTGTGCTTCGTATTTTGGACGGTGCCTGGGGGATAGATGGCTGAGGAAGCGCCTTCAGGTGAGGCGGCAAGCGTGCTGCCGCCGCTACCTGAGTCGCAACTGGCTCGGCCACCAACAGCGCCAAGCCGGAGACCACCAACACCAGATAATGAGCGACAGGTCTTCCCAGGCCCCCGTCTCGTGTCATCCCACACACTGCTAGCCCCTTGCTGTGGTCCAACTCCGCCATGCCTCACTTGCTCGAGGACCTCTTTCAGGTACCTGATGACTACTTTGTGCTGCCTCGTATCGAGACGGCCACCCGTATGGTGGAGGACGGACCCGCGGAATATGAACCGCCACAGCCTGCGGTCAGCACGCGGGTCCCGGGCCAGCGCGCGCCCAAAGTCGCCGACTTGGCCGTGGATGGCACCGTTGGCGGCGACGGCCATGCGGCGCCGTCGCACCAGACCCCGGGGGAGAAGCAACGCGGCGAGAATGCGGGCGTTTCGGGTCCCTCTGTCCCGATGTCTGCATCGCACGGCGGGATCGGAAGTCGCATGGGCGTGGCGGCCGAGGACGGCGCCGGGTCCGTCCCTCCGGCGGCTGCGTCGGAGCCCCCGCGCACGGGGTCGCGCACGGGCGAGCTGTCGCAGGCGCGCCAGGCGCCATCTGCACGGCGGGGTCCCCTGCCAACCGCGGCGCGCGCCGGGCGCGCGCGCGAGGCGGAGGCGAACGCCAAGGCCGCGCTCCGCCATGGCGCGCCGCCTGCAGGCGCGACCGAGCGCGTTGGCAAGGCCGGAGAGTCCACGGGCGGGACGCTCGGGGAGGAGATGGCCGTGCACGAGGGTCACAACCTCTCGCCGCGCGCCAAGGCGGAGGAGACGGCGGAGGAGCGCCTCGCGCGCATCCGCTCGTCCAACATGCGGCGCAACTTCCGCGCGGGCAACGAAGACGAGGCGCTCTTCGAGGGGCTTTCGCGCGGGGAGCAGGAGAGCCTCGCCAA
>Ga0115567_10004929_pt1 | contig 12982 bp, 14 predicted proteins | sample COGITO_mtgs_1204_2_FD_88679 | JGI IMG/M metagenome (GOLD analysis project Ga0115567, IMG submission 88679) | Pelagic marine microbial communities from North Sea - COGITO_mtgs_120412 | ecosystem: Environmental > Aquatic > Marine > Epipelagic | place: Germany:Helgoland, sampling site Kabeltonne...
ATTCTTCTAATTCTTTTTGCATACGAAGAATGACGAGGTGACCGTCTGCTTCGCTTGCACCTATATTGAGGGAGTCTTCGTCGCTATAGATTTCAGGATCGGCATCTTGATTTGGCTCAGGTTCAGTTGCCAGCGGATCGCTTTGTGCATGGGCTTGTGCGTCTGCTATGGCCATCGCTTCGGCCTCCAGACGGGCAGAGCGTTGTGCGAGCGTTTCTTCCTTCTCGCTTTTTTCAGCGGGATTGTAATCTTGATGGTCTGAGTTTTGTGTCATGCTAGGCTGATTTAGTTGTTTTCTTGCTGTTTTTCAAGGGGAATAAAAAATTTGTACCGAAATCTTAATTGTTCGCATTAATCTTTTATCGTTAATCTTTTATCGTTGGGCGTCTTACGAAAACCGCTTGTTTCGCTCGTTTCTGGTATGGGCCATTGGCGCCTTGGTAAGTTTCACTGGTTGTAATATTGCCAATTACTATCGTGTCTTTATTATTAAGTGTATCGCCGAGAACATTTTTTGTATCGACAAAATAGAGATATTTATCCGGCGATTTGAAGCCGTCCAACATCATATCAAGGGGGGTAAGGCCACGACTTGCCGCAACAGCGTTTATTTGTTTTTTCATTTCAGGGTTTTTATTCAAGCTATTGGCAAAAACCAAGACCGTATTAACGGGATAAAACCAATGTGTTATTGTTTTTTCTTTTTCATGTTGAGGCAGCCTAACTCCTGTTTTTAATTCAGAGTCTAAAATGATTTTGTTGTCATAGGTTACAACATCAATGTCGAAAAGTTTGCCGATGCTTTTGCTGGAAATGGCAATTTTGTTGGTGCCGTTTTGTTCTAAAGTGTTTTTATTGAATGTCAGGTCGGTATATTGCGCGCCTGAACTCATATCACAGCCAAATTGGTCATATGTTGTTTTTCTGTCGATTTCGATGTCGCCTTCTTCAAGTTTCACGAAGACAACAGCGCCCGCATCAATCATTTCTACATTTGCCGCATTGGCTTTAAAACAGCCGGTCATTGCAGCGGGAGAGGTGAGGCGGATCGTAAAGTCACCGTCATCGGGTGTTTCCGGGCGAATGACACTGATGTCGTAATAATAATTGGGCATCAATGCAACGCCTTGCGCGCTTGCTTGATTGCCTGCGGGGGCAAGTTGTAAGACAGTCAGTGCGAAAATGAAAACGGCTAAAAGACGCATAATTAAGTAACCTTGGTTTATTTCTTCCATTACGTTAATGCCCCATGGTTTCAGGTGCAAGTCCTTAGGGTAATCTATCAGGCGTTCATCCCCACTCTTTTGTTGACTTGCTTAGGTGTGTGTTTAATGTGCGGCTGTATATTTTAATCGTAATGAAAGAGCGTATTCAATGACCAGACCATCAGGCCGCAAACCAGAGCAAATCCGAGATGTCGAGATCATCCCGAATGTGAATAAACACGCGGAAGGATCATGTTTGATCAAGTTTGGTGATACGCATGTTTTATGTACAGCGAGTGCGGAAGAGCGCGTGCCGGGCTGGATGAAAAATACCGGTAAGGGGTGGGTTACTGCGGAATACGGTATGTTACCGCGCTCTACCGGTTCACGCATGGATCGTGAAGCTGCGCGTGGTAAGCAATCGGGACGGACGCAGGAAATTCAGCGTTTGATCGGGCGTGCGTTGCGCAGCGTTGTTGATATGCAGGCAATGGGGGAGCGTCAAATTCGTGTGGATTGTGATGTTATTCAGGCCGATGGCGGAACACGCACGGCAGCCATTACAGGTGGATTTGTTGCGATGCATTTGGCGTTTCAGCATATTATTAAAACGGGTGCGCTCAAAGAATATCCACTTCACGACACGGTTTCGGCAATTTCATGTGGAGTTTATAAGGGGGTTCCGGTTGCAGATCTTGATTATGATGAAGATAGCGATGCGGATACTGATGCGAACTTTGTGATTACCGGTAAGGGCGGCATAGTCGAAATTCAAGGGACCGCTGAGAAAGAGCCGTTCAGCGAGGATGAATTTATTCAGCTTTTGAATTTGGCTAAGAGCGGGTGTAATCACCTGACGGCTTTGCAAAAAGAGGTTTTGGGGATTGCGTAATGCGCAGACGCTTTAATTCCGATAAACTCGTGATCGCTACGCATAATGCGGGCAAGGCGCGCGAGATTTCTGAGTTGTTGGAGCCTTATGTTGCCCAATTTCATACCGCTGGTGAGCTTGATTTAAATGAGCCGGAAGAGACTGAGGCTACGTTCATCGGGAACGCGGAGTTAAAAGCTTTGGCGGCGGCGCGGGCGTCGGGAATGCCGGCATTAGCGGATGATAGCGGTTTGGCGGTGAATGCATTGGGTGGTGATCCGGGTATTTACTCGGCGCGTTGGGCGGAAAAAGAAGATGGTAGCCGCGATTTTTCTTATGCTATGGAGCGCGTTAAGCAAGCTTTAAGTGGTCAAGCAGATCATAGTGCTTATTTTGTTTGCGTATTAACCCTTGCATGGCCGGATGGGCACGTTGAGAGCTTTGAGGGGCGGGTGAATGGCGTGCTGGAATTTCCGCCACGCGGCGATCAAGGTTTTGGATATGATCCGATTTTTGTTCCCGACGGTTACGACATTACATTTGCCGAAATGGAGCCGGCGAAAAAACATGATATGTCGCACCGTGCGGATGCGTTCAAACAATTGGTGGCCGCTTGTTTTGATGCTTAGTTATTGCATTTGATAATATCCATAAAAAATAATTTTAAAATGTGGCAAAAAATTGACATACGGTATTGGTGGGAGTAATAAGACATCACATAAGTATCAAGGCAGGAGAGCATTATGGTTTCATTTATTTCTAAACAGAGTTTAAAAATCCAAGCGGCGGTGATCGTTGCGCTTATGGCGGGAACACAAGATGCTGCCGCTGCGACAGGTCAAAATTTTAGTGACATTGCGGGCAACATCACGGGGTCAATTGAAGAGTTGCCGGGATTGATTTCCGGTTTGGCTTATCTTGTCGGGCTTTTGATGGGTGCGCTTGGTATCATGAAGATCAAAGACCATGTTGAAAACCCAACACAAACACCGATGAAAGATGGTGCGGTTCGTTTGGCGGCGGGTGGTGCTTTGTTTGGCCTACCGATCGTGTTTGAATCTATGTTGAATACCATTGGTACAACCGGAACAGCGCTTTCACCTGCGACACTTAATAAAGTTATTTTGGGTGTAAACTAAGTTTTATAGCGGACATTTTGCGATGTCAGATAATCAAGGCCAGTTGGGGTTGTATTTCCACTGGCCTTTTTGCTTGTCCAAATGCCCATATTGCGATTTTAATACGCACGCTTATGAAGGCGTAGATCATGATCGCTGGTTGTCGGCTTATTTGCGCAGCATGGAATTTTATGCCGAAAAAACGCAAGGGCGGGTTTTAAGTTCTATTTTCTTTGGTGGTGGTACGCCGTCATTGATGGAGCCGCGTGTTGTGGAGGAAATTATTAACCACGCATGTGAGCTTTGGGAGTGCCAGAGAGAGTTTGAGGTCTCAATGGAGGCAAACCCGACTTCGGTTGAAAATACGAAATTGGCGGCATTTGCCGATGTTGGTGTTAATCGCGTTTCTTTAGGTGTGCAGGCATTGAATGATGCGGACTTAAAATTTTTAGGGCGTGAACACAGCGCGGGGGAGGCGTTGAAATCATTGGAGATAGCACGGGATAATTTTGATCGTGTTAGCTTTGATTTGATTTATGCGCGCCCTGAACAAAGCCTTGATGATTGGGCAAAGGAGTTGCGAGAAGTCATTGATTTAAATGTTAATCATGTGTCTGCTTATCAACTAACGATAGAGCGAAACACACCGTTTTATTATGATCATGAACAGGGTAAATTTCATGTTCCGGAACAGGAGCTTGCGGCTGATTTTTATAATTTAACCCGAGAGGTTTTGGCGGAAGGTGGACTGGATCTTTATGAGGTTTCAAATTATGCGCGTGATGAGGCGCAACAATGTCAGCATAACCTGATTTATTGGAACTATGACGATTATATTGGCATTGGACCTGGTGCACATGGGCGTATTACACATGAGGGACAGAAATTTGCTACACGTGATCATGCCGCGCCGCAGATTTGGTTGGATCGCGTTGATGAAAATGGTCATGGCGCGCATCCTTATTCTGCACTTACCCAGTCAGATCAGGTGTTTGAGCGATTGATGATGGGGATGCGATTGCTATCAGGTATCGCTTTACGTCCGATTGATTGGAAATATTTAAGCCGTGATAAGGTGAAAATTCTTGCAGATCAGGGATGGGTTATTTTTGACGAAACGCACATTCGTCTTACTCAAGAGGGGCTTTTACGCTTGAATGCGATTTTACCATTTGTTTTTGATGAAACGCCGCTGTAATGTGCGGCATTGAATAGTTTAAGGAATGAATATGTCTTCGATTTTGGACGCGCAAAATACACAATTCAGATTGGCTGAGGATGGTACGATCAGCTATCAACCTGTTGAGAGTAATCCGCTTCCCGGTGATGTTGTGGCCAAATTGGTTAAAGGTGAAGCGCCGTTAAAACCGAATGTTGAGATTACGGACGTAAAAGGCGTGGATGAAGCGGCTTTGATTAAGCGTCTAGAAACATGGCGCGATGCGCATATCGGCAATGTTTTAGAATTAATTGTTGAATTGAAAGAGCCTTTAAAACAACCTGAAACAAAAGAGGGTGAAGACGCGCCGCAACCGTTGCCGGAGATTACCGAGAGCGTTCAGGCAATTTTGGATAATGTTTATGATTCGCTTGGCATTTTGCCGCGTGAAAAATTAGAAAGCTTGATTGCCAAAATCGATGCGGATGACCGACGTGTTTTACGCGCAAAGCGTGTGCGCCTTGGGCCAATATTGGTTTTCATCCCTGCACTTAATAAGCCTGCGGGGGTTCGTCTTCGTGGTCTATTATGGTCGCTTTATCATGGCGAGAGTTTGCCCGCGAATGTACCCAATGATGGGATCGTTTCACAGGTCGTGGATGCGGATGCGGTTAATAAAGATTTTTATCAGGCCATCGGTTATCCCGTATTTGGTAATCGCGCCATCCGTATTGATATGCTCGATCGTGTGATTTGTGCGATTTATGATTTAGCGGATAAAGGAAAATTTCGTGCGCAACATCAAATGGCGGAATGGCTAGGATGTCCGATTGATGATCTGTATGGTGTCCTTACGGCGATGGGACATAAAAAGATTGAGCAAGATCAAAAAGAGCAAGATGTTGCAAACCCCGTCGATGAAGTATCAGAAACGCCCAAAACGCCAGAGGCAGCAGAAAAATCCGTTGACGGTGCTAAGGCCGAGCCTGAAAAGAAACCGGAATTGGCTGAGTTTTATTTAAAGCGCGGGAAAGCATTTGAGAAAAAATCAAGCGGAGCGCCGCGTAAGGATTTTAAAAAACCGGATGCGAAAAAAGATAAAAAGCCCAAAGCTAAACATAAAAAGCAGGCGGATCGCTCTCCGAAAGTGATGAGTGCTGAGGCCAAAAAGGTTGAAGATTCTCCATTCGCAATTCTCCAGCAGTTGAAAACTGGCAATGACGATTAGGTTTGTCATTGTTTTCTTCTTGATTTTTATTGTGCCTTTACAGGTGCAAGGGGCGCGATTTTCAGGGCAATACCTAATGAGTGTGTGCGCCAGTGACGCGAATGGCAAAGAGATCACACCGGGTGGTCATATTGCCTGTCAGGCTTATATTGCAGGGATTTTGGATTATCATACTTTGATGAAATCTCTCGGCACTGCGCCGGGAATTGATTTTTGTGTTCCCGAAAGTGCAGGCATGGCCAAGATTCAAAACCGTGTACAGAGCTATGTTGTGCGTAACAGAAAACAGCATAGCAGCTTTATTGCTGCGCCTGGTGTTGCGCTTAGTTTGTATAATGCATTTCCGTGCAAATAATCAAAACGCTGCGAAGTTGAATATATAGCCTAGCACCAGTATTTGCGGCACGGTCAAAAGTGGCAGGATTAGCGCAAGCTTCCATGATTTTGTTGTTTCTTTCAAGATCATGATTTCGGTGTAATCGGTTGCGACCCCCGCCATGAGGAACGTAAAGCCATTACCCGGCGCGCCGGCGGTGTTGACGATTTCAGATGCAATCGGGGCGGAGCCTTCGGAGCAGACTTCGATTATGCTTGTGGCGATCAGGGTTAGGAATAGGCCGATGATTGTTGGGCCGAAAAAGGTTTGGAAAAACTCAATCGGTACGAATGCACGAATAGCGGATGCGATAATCACCCCAAGCAATAGCCATTTCAGCAGGATTTTAAGTTCATGTATGCTGCCTGTGAAAATCTCGACGATTAACTTGGGACGCCAATTGACAGATTTTAGATCACGGATGGCGCTGGCTTTGAAGTTAAAATCTTTATTTGTCTCGGCGGTGTTCGGGTTTTGAGGAATTGCCCCGCGACGTGTCATCACCATGACCATTGCACCGGTTACGATGGCAATTACCATGGATGCGAGGATATAAATCATGGTCCATTTAAACCCTATTAATGCGATTAAGATGAGGGTTAGTGAAAACGAGTTCCACGGACTGGCGATGAGGAATGTTAGAAGCTGTGCATAGCTAGCGCCGCGTTCATATAGTTTTGCGCCGATCATCAAAATGCCATGCGAGCATAAATCTAGAAGCACACCGGCGGCAGCGGCTTTTAAAATGTCGGTGAATTTATTGCCCTTGCCGAGGAGGTGGCTGAAATACTCGCGTGGAACCTTATTCATGATACCGACAAAGATCATGCCGATCAAGATGCCCCACCACATCGTTTTGAGAAATTCGATAATGGTTTGGGCAAAATGATCAATATGTGGAATAGGCGCATTTGCGAGCCAAAGCGCAATTGTTAATGCGATGACCGCGAGGCTTCCATGCAGGATAATATCCAATTTAAACCGGCTTTGTTTTTTAGTCGGTGTCCCGCAGCAATCGGACATTATCTAATCTTTCTTATGTCAGTCTTTTTGAGGCAGATGCGCGATGCCGAGCCAAAACTCATTGATGATAGCAACAATCTGTTTGAATTTAGTAATATTGTTTGGTTTGTGAATAAAGCAATTGGCACCGAGCTTATAGCTTTTAAAAATTTCTTTAGGGTCTTTGCTTGCGCTTAAAATGATCACTGGAATATGAATGAAGCGAGGATCTTTTTTGATGACGCGTAAAAATTCGAACCCGTCAAAATCGGGCATGCCGAGATCAAGCAACATTAGGTCAGGGCGCTTGGATTGTTTAAAATCTCCTTTAAGGTTGAGTAAATCAATTGCATCCGTCGCATTGTCCAATATAGTGATTGTATTGCCCATGATCACTTTGCCCAAGGCTTCTTTCATGATCATGGAATCTGTTTCGTTATCGTCAATGATGAGTATTTGTGCTGATTTTTTGGTCATTATCCATCTGCTTCGTTAAGCATTTTTGAAATTGTAAAATGGAAGATACTGCCTTTATTGATTTCTGATTCAATCCATATTTCTCCATGGTGCAGATCAATAATACGCTCACATATCGCAAGGCCAATACCGGTTCCTTTTACTGCGCCGATATTATCTGAGCGCTCGAACATGGTGAACGCTTTATCAATATCTTTTTGTGACATGCCGCGGCCATTGTCTTTAACCGAATACTGCCAAAAATAATCGTTTTCTGTAATATCGATGTGGATTTGCGGAGCCGCTTCAGAGCGGTATTTCAGAGCGTTTTGGATAAGGTTTGTAATCACTGTTTTGATTTTGATTTCATCGCATATGATCATTGGAAGATTACCGAAAGAAAAAGTTGCACCTGTTTCTTCAGTTTCTTTTTTCATGGAGCGTATGATTAGTTTTGTAACTTTTTCAGTGCTCATCTGCGATAAGTTCAGTTTTGCATCCTGAAGGCTTGCATATTCAAGCAGTTCATCGACCATGTAACTTGTTTCATTGGCAATTGCGATAGATTTGTTCATGTAATCTTGAAATGTTTCAGGCAGTTCTTTTTGTGATAGACGCATTAATTCAAGGTAGCTTGCTATCGAGCGGATCGGGCTTTTGATCTCGTGTGCGGCCATGCATGCGAAATTTTCCAGATCTGAATTTGAGTTTTCAAGTTTTTCTTGTGTTTCTTTTAACGCTTGAATGCTCGTCATGGAGCCGCAAACACGAATGGCTTTGCCGTGGTCATTAAATTGTGCTTGAGCGCGGGAAATGAACCATTCGTAAGCTCCGTCTTGGCCCTTAACCCGAATTTCAATGTTAAAGCTATCAAGTTTAGTGAAATGGTTGATAAAAGCTTGTTTAATGACTGCGCGATCATCGTCGTGAAGGAGTTGATCAAAGAATTCTAAGGTGGATTTCGGCAGGTTCTCGTTAAGAGCATATCCTAAAACCTGCGCAGAACGACCGGCCCATCGTAGGCTATCTTCTTCTATATCCCAATCCCAGAGCGCGGAGTTGGAGCCAAGTGCGGAGAGTTGGTACAGCTCTTCTTGTTGTTTAACGGCTGTAAGGTCTTGGATAACGCCAAATACGGCAATCAAATCGCCGTTTGATCCAGTCTCACATTCTCCTTGTGTGATTACATGTCTTATTTCCCCATCGGGGCGTTTTATTCGGGCTTCTATTTTATAGGTTTCTTTGTTTTTAACGGCATAGGCTAATGCGCTTTCGACAATAATTCTGTCTTCAGGGACGTAGGCTTCAAGTGCAGTTTCAACATTGGGCGTATAGTTTTTTTCATCAAGCCCATGAATGTCGTAAACACCCTTTGACCAGAAAAGGTGGTCGTCTTCCAGGCTCCAGCGCCAGTGGCCTATGCCGCCAATGCGTTCCATGCGTTCAACAATATGGTCTTTAAGATGTGCGTTATCGTGCACGCCAATTCCTTTTGTAAAAAGCCTTATGCCTTACGAAAAATTGTATAGGGAACCAGTTCATGGAGTAAAGCGCGAAGGGGACTTTGCGGGATGTTGTCCAGTGCTTGTTGTGCTTTTGCGGCATAATCTTGCGCGAGAGTGAGTGAGCCTTGAATACTGTCATGTTTATTGAGAATGGTTTGTGCGGTTTTTAAATCAGCGTCGTTTTGCTCTCTTTTTACAAGTGTGCGCGTCCAAAACTCTTTTTCGCTATCGTCTGCTTTATCTAGGGCGAGTAAAATTGGGGCGGTAATTTTTCCTTCGCGGAAATCATCGCCGATGACTTTGCCGAGTGTTTCGCGATCGCTGTTGTAATCCAGCGCATCATCGGCGATTTGGAAGGCGATCCCTAAATAGAGGCCGTATTCGTACATAGATTTTGCTTGGGATTCATCTGCGCCTGCTAAAACCGGGCCGACTTCGCATGCGGCGGCGAAGAGGGCGGCGGTTTTGGATGTGATGATTTCGATGTATTGTTCCATGGATGTATCGATTTTACCCGCAGCGGTAAGTTGTAAAACTTCGCCTTGGGTGATGATAGCAGCGGCGTTGGAGAGGATTTTGAGGACTTGTATATTGTCGCATTCTGTCATTAATTCGAATGCGCGGGAAAATAGGAAGTCGCCGACAAGAACGCTGGCCTGATTGCCGAATACCAGATTTGCGGCTTCTTTACCGCGGCGCTCTAAACTCTCGTCCACGACATCGTCGTGTAGAAGTGTGGCGGTATGAATAAACTCTACAGAGGCGGCGAGTTTATGTGAGGATTGCATATCGCCGCCATATATTTGTGTGGCGGCGAGTGTGAGAAGAGGGCGAATGCGTTTTCCGCCAGCGGCGATTAGATAAGTCGCGAGTTGGGGGATTAACTCAACAGGCGATTGCATGCGATCAATGATAACTGCATTCGTGTAACGCATATCTTCATCGAGCGCATCGGATAATTGTTCGAGCGGATTGGGCTGCTCTTGTTTTTGCATGCTGTGTGACATAGCTTTCTTAAACCAGCTTTAAACGAGTAGGACAAGTGATTTGAAAGAAATTTTGCGCAGTGAAAGCCTGTTTGAGTTGAAAGTTGTTCAACAGTTCTTGTCGGATTACGACATACAGGCTGTCATTATGGATGAACATAGCGGTTCATTGATGAGTGGGATCGGTAATATTCTGCCGCGTTTAATGGTTTTGGAAGATGATTTAGATAGAGCGAAGCAGTTGATAGTGCAGCATGAAGAATTATAAGAAATTATAAATTGGGTTCGTTTTCACTTTGAGGTTTTTCAACAGTCGGTTTTTTGACGGATGGCTTGTTTATTTCGGGTTTTGTAAAACGAATGCTTTTCATTTGTCCGCGTTTTTCTTTGCTGTTTTTATACCCTTGAATGATTGCACCTAAACCCGTTGCCTGAGGTTCCTCGGCATTCGCTTGTTGCTCGGGAGCAGAGGGTTTGCGCGGCTTTTCTGGCGCGGAATCATTTTTTCCATCGGGCTTTTTCCCTGCGGCTAATTCTCTGTACTTATCCCAAACAGTCTCTTGTGGTTCTTTTGTCGGTTCTGGTTCAACAACGGGCAAAGCATCTTTAGGCGGGGTTGTATTGTTCGACGCTTGTTGTGCTGTTTGTTCCTTCGCGGCGGCGGGTTTGCGATTATAGAGCGTTTTTTTCTGCTCATCACTTGGCGTTGCGCGGCGCATGGTGGTGTATTTCATCCCACCCGTGTATTGGTTTTGTTGGGCAAACGCAGGCGCGGATGTGCAAAGCAAAAGTGTTATAAGAGCAATTTTTTTCATGACGCCATTGTATAAAGTTTTGTATCATACGCGCAAATGAAAAACATAGAATTACGCACAGCAACAATAAAAGACATTCCAAAGTTATGGGAACTCGCGTTGTGTATGGGATCAGCAAAAGTTGATGGCTATTTTAATCATGCGCTGGAACATCAGGGCGAGGGATCGCGTCTTGTGTTGATTGCATCCGTTGATGGGCAAGACGCCGCTTATGGTATGTTGGCGTGGGAGCCGAAATATGTTTTTTTTCGAAAAATGGATATTCCTGAAATTCAGGACTTGAATGTAATTCCGGATTTTCGACGGCGCGGCGTGGCTAGTTTTATGATTGATCATTTTGAAGAAACGGTGCGAAAAGCGGGCAAAGAATATGTGGGAATCGGTGTGGGAATGGACACATCTTACGGTGCGGCGCAGCAACTTTATGTGCGGCGTGGATATGTCCCCGATGGAAACGGATTGACCTATGATCGCAAAACGATACAGCACGGGGCTTTTCATCCGATTGATGATGATATTTCATTAATGCTTATCAAAAGTTTGCAAATCTAAAATTATGTGCTAAACCCTGCATACATTATACGTTTTGGGTTATTTTACGGAGAGATATTGATGACCAAGTGGGTTTATAGTTTCGGTGCGGATAATAACGAGGGTGATGCGAGCATGCGTAACCTTCTTGGTGGTAAAGGCTCAAACCTTGCGGAAATGGCTACTCTTGGTCTTCCTGTGCCTCCCGGTTTCACGATTACCACCGAAGTTTGTACAGCCTATTACGATAATGATCACAAATATCCCGACGAATTAAAGGCACAAGTAGAAGACGCCTTGGCAAAGGTTGAAGCCGAAATGGATATGAAATTCGGCGATCCATCAAACCCGCTTCTTGTTTCTGTCCGTTCCGGTGCACGCGTTTCCATGCCGGGTATGATGGATACCGTCCTAAACCTTGGTTTGAATGATGAAACGGTTGAGGGTTTGGCAAAAGCCTCTGGGGATGAGCGTTTTGCATGGGATTCTTATCGTCGTTTTATCCAGATGTATGGTGATGTTGTTCTTGGTGTGGATCACCATGAATTTGAAGATGTGATCGAGCGCTATAAACGTGATGAGAATTTGCGTCAGGATACTGATATTTCTGCCGAGGGCTGGAAAGAGATTGTTGCGGAGTATAAAGAGGTTGTTGAGCGCGAGATTAAAAAGCCGTTTCCGACCGATCCGCATGAACAGCTTTGGGGCGCCGTTGGCGCGGTGTTTGGATCATGGATGGTTCCGCGCGCGATTACCTATCGTAAAATTCATGAAATTCCGGCGACATGGGGAACTGCGGTTAATGTTCAGTCCATGGTGTTTGGAAATATGGGGCAGGATTGCGCGACGGGTGTTGCCTTCACGCGTGATCCGTCCACTGGCGAGAACTATTTCTATGGTGAATACCTTATTAACGCGCAGGGTGAAGACGTTGTCGCGGGGATTCGTACACCGCAAAGCCTGACCAAATATGGGCGTGAGAAAGAGGGCAGTGATATGCCTTCTATGGAAGAGTCTATGCCGGTTGTTTTCAAACAATTGGATGATACGCGCCTTAAGCTTGAGAAGCATTATCGTGATATTCAGGACCTTGAGTTTACAGTTCAAAAAGACAAGCTATTCATGCTTCAAACACGCAGCGGTAAACGCACGGCGAAAGCAGCGTTGAAGATTGCCGTTGATATGGTTGAAGAAGGTCTAATAACACAAGAAGAAGCGTTGCTTCGTGTTGATCCGCAAAGCCTTGATCAATTATTGCATCCGACACTTGATCCTGATGCGAATAAGGATGTTGTGACTAAAGGTCTTCCTGCTTCTCCCGGCGCGGCGTCAGGCAAGGTTGTATTTACATCCGAAGAAGCTGAAATACAGGCCAATGCGGGTGCATCGGTGATTTTATGTCGTCAGGAAACGTCGCCCGAAGACATCTCGGGGATGCACGCATCTGCGGGTATTTTGACATCACGTGGTGGTATGACGTCACATGCGGCGGTTGTCGCCCGTGGAATGGGGACGTGCTGTGTCGCTGGTGCGGGGGAGCTTCACATTGATTCAAAAGGCAAGATCATTCGTGTGGGAACACGTGAAATTCGTGAAGGTGATATTGTGACGCTTGACGGATCAACGGGTGAAGTCATGGTCGGTGCGGTTGATACAATTAAGCCAGAGCTATCGGGTGATTTTGGTGTGCTTATGGACTGGGCGAATGAACGACGTCGCATGGGCGTTCG
>Ga0115567_10004931_pt1 | contig 12978 bp, 4 predicted proteins | sample COGITO_mtgs_1204_2_FD_88679 | JGI IMG/M metagenome (GOLD analysis project Ga0115567, IMG submission 88679) | Pelagic marine microbial communities from North Sea - COGITO_mtgs_120412 | ecosystem: Environmental > Aquatic > Marine > Epipelagic | place: Germany:Helgoland, sampling site Kabeltonne...
TCCACCATGTCTGATGGATACATATCTGATTACACCTGAATTGTCTGAAGCATCAGTGCCACCATAGAGTCCGTTAGTATCAGAAGGAGGAATACCTTCAATCTGAACGGCATCAGCATCGGCTGAAATAGGCGCTTTTCCAAGAACGATTAATCCTCCCCAGAGTCCGCCTCTAGTTGGAAGAACATTTGGGCTTTCAATCTGCCCAGCTTCAATTTCATCGGCAATGGAAGTGAAAATTATAGGAGCGCTAGCGGTACCTTCAGCCATTATCTTGCCGCCTCTTGCGATTACTAAGGCTGTAGCATTACTTCCAGATCCAACTTGACCTTTAATAATAACTCCAGGTTCGATGGTTAGCGTAACACCATCAACTACTGCAATTCTATTTTCAAGTACATAGGTGTTACCAGTTACCCATGTAGTATTTGTTACGATATTACTTGAAACCGCAAACTCTGAATCCTCATTGGGACTAGGCGTTGGTATATCGTCATCATTACATGACACTATCATTGAGAGTGTCATAAAAGCAAACAAAACTCGAAGGGATTGTTTTACAGAATTTTTCATGTTTTTATTTAGGTTTAAATTTTACCCAAATGAACAGGAATGAATTCTGAAACAGTTTACCTAAGCATTAAGAATGCCGAGCCAGAAATTTATTAAAATGTTAAGTATGTTAATTGAAGATTAACAAAATGCCCCTTAATGGTTGATAGGAATTTTGTTCAATAACTTTTCGATAATCTGTTCTGTAGTTACCCCATCGGCTTCAGCCTCATAATTAAGGATAATACGGTGATTAAGCACATCAGGAGCTATTTCCTTAATATCTTCTGGTAACACATAATCACGCTGATTAAAGAAGGCAATTGCCTTAGCAGCTAAGTTTAAGTTAATACTAGCGCGAGGAGAAGCACCAAATTGCATGTAATATGCTTCTTCGTCAAGGCCATGAGCCTTAGGGTTACGCGTTGCAAATACAAGGTCAATGATGTATTTCTCTAATGAATCGGAAATGGTCACTTGATTGACTTCTTCTCTAATATTAAAGATGTCTTCTTTGGTAAGCAGTTTGTTAAGTTCAGGGTGGAAAGTCATATTGGCCATTCTACGCATTACCTCAAGCTCTTCTTCAGGGGTTGGGTAGTTTACTTTCACCTTTAACATGAACCTGTCAATCTGTGCTTCTGGTAATCCGTAAGTACCTTCTTGCTCAACGGGGTTTTGCGTAGCCAATACCAAGAATGGGCGATCGAGCTTATAACTTGTATCTCCGATAGTAACCGTTTTTTCCTGCATTGCTTCTAAGAGTGCAGATTGGACCTTGGCTGGTGCCCTGTTAATCTCATCTGCCAATACAACGTTGGCAAAGATTGGTCCTTTCTTTACTTCAAAATCGCCATTCTTTTGGTTGTAGATCATGGTACCAATCAAATCTGCAGGAAGCAAATCTGGGGTAAATTGAATTCTTTGGAAGTCTAAATGAAGTACTTCAGCAAGACAGTTTACTGTTAGGGTTTTTGCAATTCCGGGTACACCCTCTAAAAGTATGTGCCCATTTGTAAAAAGACCTACCATCAATCTGTTCACCATATATTCTTGGCCAACGACAATCTTGCCTACTTCACTGGCAACCTTGCTAATCTTCTCTTGATGTTCGTGTTTTAAGTCGTTAGAAACAACTTTTTCCATTTCCTCCATTATATTTCTTTTTCAGCGCGCTAAAATAAAGATTTTGATCTAATACTATGACTAATACTTTGTTGGCTTCTTTATTTTCCTTTTAACGGTACAATTACGGTTCGAATTAATTCTTTTCAATCCAATTGATCAAATATTAATCTGGAATTAACAAATCTTAACAAGAAGTGCCAAAAATTTATTTTTAAAGAATTTCCTTTTTAATCCAAAACCATCCTTCTGAATATTCAAATTTTTTAACACCACCATAAATGCACATTACAGGAGGCTTCTTTTTGATGGTGTTCGGAATCTTAGAAGATGTCACTTTTTACTACCAAGCGAAAAAACAGCAGAACAAGAGAAATTGTATTATTCTTATAATTATACAATTTGTGGATTACAATTAATTCATGTAAATATGACTATAAAACACCATAAAACACTTTTATATAACATTAATGAATTTGTTGTTTAAACCAAGCAAAAAGCATGATATTAAAATAATTATATTTTTTGTCACACTTATGTTTGGATCAATTTCAACATTTGCCTCGGAAAAACAAGCGGGTCCGGTAATCGCCTCAGTGAATATTAATAGTTGCGTAGGGTCAATTACTCTTGGCGTGACATCTGGTGTTGCTCCTTATACCTATGCATGGGAAGACAGTGGTGGGAATCCTTTACCATCAACAATTTTTATTGCTGATAATTTAACCGCTGATAATTACACCGTTACGGTAACTGATGCTAATGGTGATGATGTTACAGCTACGTACACCGTCACCAATCCGCCTGGTTTGACCGGAACCGTAGTGGTAAATGATGTCACTTGTAGAGGAGATTCAGATGCTCAAGTAATAGTTACAATGGGCAATGGAAATCCAGCCTATGATTGGGTATTAACCAATAGTGGTGGTGGACAAGTAGCTACTGGAACCGTAGGAGGAATTGTAATTACCATTGGTGGACTGGGCGTTGATACCTATGATTTGTTGGTTACGGACCTGAATGGTTGTACTGGAATAATGAATTTTGCCATTACTGAGCCTGCTAATTTTTTGAATGCCGCACTCGTGAATTTGACCGATGCGACCTGTAGCAATCTTAATGATGGAAGCTTGGAAGTAGTTGGCACAGGTGGTTGGGGAGGATATACCTACCAATGGATAAGAGTTTCAAATGGAACGACCGTGGCAACCACTGCTGCTATTAATGGTTTGACCCCTGATGATTACCGCGTTTTTATCACTGACTTGAACGGTTGTGTTTTAAATGCTACTTATACTATTAACTCTCCCCCTCCAATTGTTACTACTTCAACTATAAGTAATGTGTCTTGTTTTGGTTTAGCAGATGGAGCAATTGATATTACAGTGACCGGAGGGACTGGTGGATATACTTATTTATGGAGTTCAGGCGCGACTTCGCAAGATGTCACTGGTTTGGTAGCTGGTGGCTATTCTGTAGCAATAACAGATGCTTCAGGATGTATATTTAATGAAAATTTTACGGTCACTGAGCCTTCAATCTTGGCGATTAACGAAGACATTATGGACGTAAAATGTTTTGGTGACAACACTGGAAGAATAAGAAGTTTTGTTTCTGGAGGCACCTTGCCTTATACTTATTCTTGGTCGACTGGAAATACTGGAAATAACTTAAACAATCGCCTGGCGGGGACTTATTCATTAACGGTTACAGATGCTAATGGATGTACTGTCGGTGGTACTTATACTATTAATGAGCCACTAGCAGCACTTTCAGTTCAAACACCTTCATCAAGTCTGCCGAGTTGTTTTGGTGGTGCCGATGGATCCTTAGGAGTGGCCATGACTGGCGGCACCGCACCTTATTCTTACCTATGGTCAGATGGCAGTACCAATGCCACAGCTACTGGTCTTACATCAGGGAATTATTCGGTGACAATCACAGATAACGAGGGCTGTCAATTAATTGAGAACTATACGCTTAACGATCCGATTAAAATTGCTGTTGCACCAACACTGTCAATTCCAACTTGTAATGGGGGCAACGATGGATCTATAACCGTAGCAGCTTCTAATGGAACGGCCCCCTATACTTATAATTGGAATACAGGTGATGTAGGGCCAACCGTTCCGAACCTAACAGTAGGAACCTATACAGTGACAGTATCCGATGCGGGAGGCTGCTCGGTCAATGAGGTAATTGTTCTAGGAGAACCTGCGGTTATTGCCGGCAATGCCACGGTCAATGACATCAGTTGTAATGGTCAAACAGATGGAAGTATTTTTCTTGGCGTCACCGGAGGAACTGCTCCTTATACCTATTCATGGAATACTGGAGGAACAACGCCTAATATTGCGGCATTAACTGCAGGAAATTATTCAGTTAACATTACCGATGCCGTAGGATGTATAATGGTTGAAAACTTCACAATCATAGAGCCTGCTGCAATTGGTGTAGGATTTACCCATTTAGATGTACTCTGTAAGGGACAAGCAACAGGAACGATAGATTTGACACCTTCTGGAGGAACTTTGCCTTATACCTATTTATGGTCGAACGGAAGTACTGCTGAAGACCAGACTGGCTTAGCAGCTGGTAATTACTCAGTCACCGTAAAAGATGCATCAAACTGTGCTGTTGTTCAAAACATTACAATTGTTGAGCCTGCATTGGTGCTGAATGTGACCGATGCCATTTCAAATGTAAGTTGTAATGCCGGAAATAATGGAAGTATTGACATTACCGTTACTGGAGGGGTGGCGCCTTATAGTTATTCATGGAATACAGGGGCAATTTCTGAAGACTTAGTAAATGTTGTTGCCGGCAATTACTCATTACAAGTCACGGATGCCAATGGCTGTGTAAAAGGTTTTGCTTATACCGTTACGGAGCCATTAGTGCTAACTATAAACAGCAGTGAATCAGATGTATCATATAATGGCGCTGATGATGGTGCAATCACTTTAAATCCGAATGGGGGCACAGCGCCATATACTTATTTATGGAATGATGCAAATACTTCAAGTACTAGAACTTCATTACCTCCTGCCAATTATACAGTTACTGTTACAGATGCTAACGGATGTCAAATCATTGAAAATTTTACAATAGCTGAGCCCCTGGTATTGACGAATACTACTGTAAAACAGGATGTGCTTTGCTTCGGACAGGCTACCGGAATCGTAAATATTACCCCGAGTGGTGGAACAACCCCATTTACATTTCTATGGTCAAATGGCGCGACTACTGAGGACATAACGAACGTTATCGCTGGTAATTATTCGGTTACAATTACAGATGCAAATGGCTGTCAACTAATTGAAAATATAACAATTCTGGAACCAGCTGCAGCGTTGACTTTTACTGATATTGTGGGCGAAATAACTTGTAATGGAGCCACCGATGGCGCAATTGCGCTTACCGTTACAGGTGGTCAAGCCCCCTATACTTACAATTGGTCAAATGGCAGCACAAATGAAGACCAGAGCGGACTGTCACCAGGACTTTATACGGTTACCGTTACTGATGCGAATGGATGTTCAATAAATGGCAACTATACCATGACAGACCCGCCTGTGTTGACATCAAGTGGAATAACTACTAATGTTTCGTGTTTTGGTGCTTCTGATGGTGCAATTGATTTTACAGTAGTAGGTGGAGAAGCCCCTTATACTTTTATTTGGTCGCATGGTGGCAATACCGAAGACGTTACTGGCTTACCACCTGGCAGCTATACGGTACAAGTAGTTGACAATAGAGGTTGTTCAATTACCGAGGTATTCACAATTACTGGACCCACGATTCTCACGGCTTCGTTTACTAAAACAGAAGTTGATTGTTTTGGGAATAATAATGGAGCAATTGATTTAGGGGTTAGCGGAGGTACAGCACCATATACCTATTCATGGTCGAATGGAGCTACGACAGAAGACATTTCAAGTTTAGTTGCGAATACCTATACTGTGACAATTACAGATGCCAATGGCTGTCAATTGATTCAAATAGTCAATGTTGACCAACCCGCCTTTCCGCTGAACATAGCAGAAACTATAACTGACATAAGTTGTTTCGGAGCTAACAATGGATCGCTAGAGTTAGTAGTTACTGGAGGAACAGCGCCATATACTTATTCTTGGGATACAGGAGCCACTACAAAAGACATTTTTGGACTATTGGTCGGCAACTATGAGGTAGACATCACAGATGCCAATGGTTGTACAATATCAGGAATTTATACAATCAACTCACCGGCAGCTTTACAGCTGAATTCTGTGATTCAAAATTTATCCTGTAACAATTCTGGCGATGGAGCCATTGATATATCAATAGTTGGTGGCGTTGCTCCATATTCTTTTTTGTGGTCTGACGGTAGTGCAATAGAAGATTTGAGCTCAATTGCTGCCGGAAATTATCAGGTCCTTGTGACTGATGCTAATGGCTGTACATTATCAAGACCTTTTATGGTTACAGAACCATTAGCGATCGTTGCCACAGAAGTTATTACTGATGTTGATTGCTTTGGAATTGGTAATGGTTCGGTAGATATAAACGTAACAGGCGGTCAAGCGCCCTACACCTATCTATGGTCTAATGGGGCTGTGACACAAGATATTTTTAACGTTTCAGGAGGTAATTATTCAGTAACCATAACCGATGCCAATGCATGCCAGCTTGTTCAAAATTATGTCGTAAATGAGCCAGTTGCGGCACTTAATTTAGTTGGTGCAGTAACAGATGTCACCTGCTTTGGTTCCTCAAATGGCCTGATAGACATTTCAGTAACCGGTGGAACAGCGCCATATACCTATTCTTGGAGTCAAGGAGCAATTACTGAAGATATTGCAGGACTACCTCCTGGGGGTTATCAAGTGACCTTAACCGATGCCAATGGCTGTTCGATTGACCAAGCATTTACCGTTTTAAGCCCAGAACAGCTTCAAATTAGTAATGTGATTACCAACTTAAGTTGCAATGCAGCTGGGGATGGTGCAATTGACATTACGGTAACGGGTGGTACAGCTCCCTATTCATTTATCTGGTCCGATGGAAGTATAACTGAGGATATTAGTAGTCTCTCGGCAGGAACATACCAGATCTTAGTGGCAGATGCGAACGGTTGTTCTATAAACCAAATAATAACTGTCCAAGAACCAGCGGTTTTCTCATTAAGCTATTCACAATCAAATGTAACTTGTTTTGAAGGAAATGACGGTTCAATAGACCTGACTATTACGGGAGGAACTTTCCCTTATACCTACTCATGGTCGAATGGAAGTGCTTTGCAAGACCTTTCTAATCTTGAAGCAGGAGACTATAATGTGACCGTCACGGATATTAATGGCTGTGCAATAAATGAAACGATAACGATTACAGCCCCAAATACTGCTATCACCGCAACTGCTACATTAGGGCATGAATCCTGTAATGGCCTATCAGATGGAATTATTGATTTGACAGTTAGCGGAGGGGTAGCGCCATATTCTTTTGCATGGAATAATGGAAAAACGGATGAAGACATTTTTGGCCTTGTACCAGGGACATACCATGTATTAATCACAGATGCCAATGGCTGTACTTTGCAAGCCTCATATGACATCACTGGCCCCACACCACTTGTAATTACTGGTGTTGGCGAAGACCTTAAATGTTTTCAATCTGAAGATGGAGCCATTGATGTGTCGGTAACTGGAGGCACTGCACCATATACCTATAGCTGGTCAAATGGTGATTTTAGTGAAGATTTAACAGGATTAGCAATTGGTAATTATTCCCTGACGGTTAGTGATGCCAATGGCTGTTCAAGTACAAAGAGTTTTATCATTAATCAGCCGCTTCCATTGACCTTAACTTCTCAGGTAAATGAAGTTTCCTGTTTTGGACAAGCAAATGGTAGCATCAATTTGACATTGACTGGAGGAACAGGGCCTTATACTTATAGCTGGTCGTCAGGACAAACGACTCAAGATATTTATGAGCTAGGAGGAGGTGACTATACCGTTTCAATAGTAGATAGTCAAGGCTGCACAATTACAAGAACGATTACTGTAAATGCTCCCTTAGAAGCTTTAAGTGCTACCGAAAACATTATTAACGCTAGTTGCAACGGACAGCCTTCTGGACAAATTAATATTTTGGTGAAAGGTGGCACTGCACCTTATAATTATCAATGGAGCAATGGAAGCAATCAAAAGGACCTTGTGGGCATGAATGCCGGAGTTTATGACCTGCTAGTGATCGACCAAAAAGGATGTGTATTTACAGCATCCTATGAAATATTACAACCTGTTACGATAGACGCAACATTTGAAGTTGAAAGTTCTACTTGCTTAGGAGATACTGATGGATTTGTTATTACCACTGCTTCTGGTGGCGTTGCACCATACACCTACGTTTGGAACAATGCCAGTACCAGCAAAGACCAATACAATTTAACCGGAGGAATCTATAATGTTACTATTACAGACGCTAATGGATGTACAGTAAATAAAGAAGTTAGAGTTGATGATTCAAGAAGTTTAAAGGCAGAAGTAATTAAAAATAATGTGTGGTGCAAGGGTGAATCCAACGGGAGTATTCAGTTGGACATCACGGGTGGTAGCGGAAGCTATAGTTACCTGTGGGATACCGGTCAGACCACACAAAACCTTGATGGGTTGAGAGCAGGTGTATATAGTGTAATAATTACCGATACAGGTGCTTGTGCCACTACTGCTACAGTGGTGATTTCAGAGCCATCATTGGCACTTTCCGTGCAACTTTCTCGAACGAATCATTTGGCTTGTTATGGTGAGGATACAGGTTCTGCTTCGGTATTAGTGACTGGTGGTGTGGCGCCTTATACTTATTTGTGGAGCACAGGAGCTCGAACCGCAGGGATTCAAAATTTGGAGGCAGGGGCCTATTCTGTTTCCATCACAGACAATAATGGATGTTTTATACAAAGAGAATTTTCGATTACCCAGCCATCAAATCCTATTGAAATTACTGTATCAGGTAATACAGATCTAAAGTGCAACGGGCTAAGCGATGGCTCAATTAATGTCGTTGTCGAAGGAGGAACAGCACCTTATACTTATCTATGGAGTACGGGTAGTTTGGAGCGCGGGATCAGTAACCTAATGGCAGGGGATTATACATTGCGTGTGAAAGATGCCAGTGGATGTATTGTCGAAAAAATAATTGAAGTTACTGAACCGGAGGTACTTAGAATTGCGAATGTTAATGTCAATCAAAGCAAGTGTTATGATGATAGAAATGGCGCTATAGAATTAGAAATTGAAGGCGGTACAAAACCCTACCTCTACCAATGGAGTACCGGGGCAACAACAAAAAACCTGATTGGAATAACATCGGGTGACTATGAACTGACAGTTACTGATGCAAGAGGGTGTGAGATCACTGCTAGCTATACTTTACTAGATCCAGCCCTTTTCAACATGAATCCGGACCTATTACATGTTACATGTGTGGGAGCCAATGATGGATTGATTTCATTAAATATTGAAGGTGGGCTGGGCACAAAAATAATTAGATGGAATACTGGGGCATCTTCTGAAACCATCAAGGACCTAGCGCCAGGAGATTATAATGTGGTTGTCACGGATGAGAATGGATGTTCTATCCAGCAAGATTTTATCATCATCGAACCACTGCCTTTAACGCTGGATGCTTATGTAGAGGATGCCGTCAGGTGTGGAGATCCTAAGAGTGGTAAAATTAATTTAATTGTTTCAGGAGGATCAGACCCTTACACTTATCGTTGGTCGAATGGAGAAACAGCCTCGACATTGGAAGACATTCTTCCGGGTACTTATGTTGTAACAGTGACCGATCGCAACGGATGCCAAACTACGGGAACATACAGTGTTCAACAGCCTGAGCCATTACAAATTGATTTGAGTACTTATGTCGTTGTTGATTGTGATACAAGGAAAGTTACGTCTAAAGTTTTGGCTGATGTAAAAGGTGGAACAGGAAGCTACACCTATGATTGGAACATAGGAACGAGTCATGCAAAGGAGATTGAACTGACAGAACCTGCTCGATTGACCTTGGTTATTCATGACGGACTAGGCTGCGTTCAAACACGCTCCATCGATGTTAGAATTCCCGATTTAGCGGAGGCGAACTTTATGTACCAATCTGAATCGATTGATAGAAATGGAGAACTGGCTGCCAATGAGGAGGTGACATTTTTTGATCAATCTATTGGTGAGGCTGTTGATTGGTTATGGGATTTCGGTGATGGTTTTACATCAGACGAAGTTGACCCCATTCACACCTTTGATGCCCCGGGGACATTTGAGGTCATCCTTACTGTGCAAGATGCTTCGGGATGTTTGTCAGTCAAGACTGAAATACTTGAAATCACAGAAGGTTATCGCGTCATGTTTCCAACAGCGTTTACACCGAATAGCGATGGTAATAACGATTTCTTCAGGCCAAAAATGCTCGGCTTTAAAAAGGTACAAATGCATGTTTTTAATACCTGGGGAGAATTAATTTTTAGTACAGACGACCTTGAAACTAAAGGCTGGGACGGATCAATAAGAGGTAAGCCTGCTGAAAATGGAAATTATGTTTACAAAATAATAGGAGAAAGCTTCAATGGGCTCTTGGTATCACAAGACGCGGTTTTTGCATTAATCAGATAAATTATGAAGCAACTAATCATTTTATTGTTCGGAGTCAGTTTACTTTTTTTAACCAAAACGGTGCAAGCACAAGACCCACAGTTTTCTCAATTCTATGCTTCTCCGATTTATTTGAACCCAGCTTTGGCCGGTGCTACCGATAGGTCAAGGGCTGGAATAAATTATAGAAACCAGTGGCCGTCACTCGCACATTCTTTTACTACTACCTCAGCGTATATTGACTATTTTTCAAAGGCATATGAGAGTGGTGTTGGCGTGATAATCAACCAACATAAGGAGAGTTTTTTGGATTTTAAATCCATGGAAATAGGTGCTGTTTATTCTTATAAGTTGATTGTTGCTGAAGGTGTTGTTTTTCGAACAGGAATTCAATTGTCCTATTTTCAAAAAAACGTGAACTTTGAAGGCTTAGTTTTTGGTAATCAAATTGACATTGACAATGGTCAGGTTATTGGACCTTCAGGAGAAGCCTTTGACCGGGGATTGAAGGTAGATTTTTTAAGTGCATCCGCAGGAGGGATGCTATATACCAGTAATTTTTGGGTAGGGGGGGCAGTACATCATATCAATGAACCAAACCAATCTTTGGTGGATGGTGAAAGCAACCTGGCCAGAAAATATTCTTTACATGCAGGGTATAAATTACCGTTTTCTAGGGGAAAAAGATTAAGAACTGTTGAACTTCAATACCAGGAAAGAAGCGCCACTTTTGCAATGAATTATAAGAATCAAGGCGGCTTTAATCAATTGGATGCAGGGGTTCAACTTTATTTTCAACCATTGGTTTTGGGTGCTTGGTATCGGGGAATCCCAATACAAAGCGTCAATAAAGTGGTGAAAAATGAGTCTATCATTCTTCTTACAGGCCTTGAATTGAATGCCAATGTAGCCTTTGGTTATAGTTATGATTTTACCGTATCTAAATTGGCCGGTTCAACAGGTGGGGCACATGAGTTTTCGTTCACTTTTACTTTTGGTAAAATAAAGAAACGCACTAAGCGTGATACGATATTGCCTTGTTTTAAGTATTAGCATTTTGTTTAATTTGCAGCCACATTCAAGGCTATGAAGATTCTTTTTATCCAAACAGGTGGTACAATCGATAAGGATTATCCAAAATCCGTTAAAGGCTATGCTTTTGAGATTGAGGAGGCAGCGGTTTCTAGGATAATGGAAAATGTTGCACCAAACTTTGAATTTGAGGTTTTGTCTTTACTTAAAAAGGACAGCCTTGACCTGACAGATACAGACCGGGAATTGATTAAAGCCACTTGTCAGAATTCTTCCTACTCACACATTATAATAACCCATGGTTCGGATACAATGCCTGAAACAGGAAGGGTCATTGGCAACATTGTAGGCAAGACTATCATACTTGTTGGTGCTTACCGGCCGGAACGTTTTAGCAACTCTGATGCTGATTTTAATATTGGAGTTGCCGTGGGCGCACTCAACATTTTGCAAAATGGAACGTTTATTGCCATGAATGGTAGTATCATGTCTCCGGAGAACTGTAGAAAAAACCCTGATACGGGTCAGTTTGAAGCGAATTGATTCATTAAATTTCGAGTTCTAAATAATTAAATATGTATAGATATTTCAGCTTACTTATCCTTCTTTTTTTTACAGTTTCTGCCATTTCGCAAGAGGCAACAACTCCGCCAAAAAACTGGTTTAACCTTGATCCAGTAACAGATTCAATAAACGGGATTAGTACCGAAAAAGCATATAGGGAACTACTTCAGGGTAAGGAGTCCAAAACAGTATTGGTAGCCGTAATTGATTCGGGGATCGACATCGACCATGAAGATTTGAGGGATATCATTTGGGTCAATGAGGATGAAATTGCCGGAAACGGAATAGATGATGATAACAACGGTTTTGTTGATGATGTACATGGTTGGAATTTCATTGGGGGAAAAGAGGGCAATGTAGATAAAGAGACTTATGAATTAACACGGGAGTATAAGCGACTATCTAGTCTCTTTATAGGTAAAACGGAAAAAGATATTTCCAGAAAAGAACGAGATGAGTTTGCTCATTGGCTTGTAATTAAAGAAGACTTTGAACTGAAACAGAATGAAGCCCAAGGAAATTACATGATGTATAACCGTATTTATACGGAACTAGAACGGTACAACAGGCTATTCAAAGCTTATCTAAACATGGATAAGATTGATTATGAAACGATTAAAGAAGTAAAGTCTAATGATGCCATCATTGACATGAGCAAGGCCCTTTTGGTCAATATTTGGGAAAGTATAGACGAGACTGCAGACATGGACTTGCTGGTCGAAGATTTCAAGCAGTATTCTGATGAACTAGAAAAAGACGCTGAATTTCGATATAACCTTAGCTTTAACTCTCGTGATATTGTTGGGGATGATCCTACTCAATTAAATGAGATTGGCTACGGTAACAACGATGTTAAAGGAAAGGACACCGACAACTTTCATGGTACTCATGTTGCAGGTATAATAGCCGCAAAAAGAGGCAATGATTTAGGAATTGATGGTGTTGCAGACAATGTTAGAATCATGGCATTGCGAGCCGTACCAGATGGTGATGAGCGTGATAAAGATGTTGCCAATGCGATTCGATATGCGGTGGACAACGGTGCTCAAATTATCAATATGAGTTTTGGAAA
>Ga0115567_10004936_pt1 | contig 12968 bp, 10 predicted proteins | sample COGITO_mtgs_1204_2_FD_88679 | JGI IMG/M metagenome (GOLD analysis project Ga0115567, IMG submission 88679) | Pelagic marine microbial communities from North Sea - COGITO_mtgs_120412 | ecosystem: Environmental > Aquatic > Marine > Epipelagic | place: Germany:Helgoland, sampling site Kabeltonne...
CCAAATTAATATTGACCAAATAAAAGAGAAGATTCGTAAAATGGGCGCCGTTTATCAACCAGGCAATGCCAGTAAAGTTGGCCATGTGTATAATCCTATCCCCTTCGCGGCTTTTAGTGATATTCCATTTCAGCGTGAGGCTTGTACCGAACGCTTTACCATGATCGAAAAAGCCCTGGTGCAACAACCACCAGCACGCTTTTTAGATTTGGGTTGTCACACTGGTTATAATTGCTACCGCATGCACGAGCTAGGCTACGATTGCACTGGCGTTGAGAAAGACCCACTGACGGCGTCAATCGCACAGGACATCAGCGAACTGTATGAACTTAATATTGACTTTCTTGAGGGTGGCATTTCCAGCGACCTCTTAACATCACTTGGTCAGTTTGACGTCTGTTTTTTCTTGTCAACCTATCAATGGTTGGTGTACGCCCATGGTGATGACACGGCTAATGCGCTGCTGTATCAAATCATGGATATGTGTGGTGAGATGTATTTTGAAACGTCGATGGGCATGGAAGGTAAAATGAAACTGCCCCAGCTGCCAAACGTCGAAGCTATACACGCCCTGCTCAACAAAGGCAGCCACAAGCAGGTGACTTGTCTTGGCCCGGTCGTTGCGCCTATGCAAGAGCTAGGACTAAAACGCTATATTTTCAAAACCCAAAAACGATGATAAAACCGCAATCAAGCGTGGCGGCTGAGCTCACCGAGGTGCAGCTGCAAAAGCTGTTACCAGAGCTACTTAAAACACAGCCGTTTCACAGTAAAAATGGCTCTCAAATGCAATCCTTAGTCTGGAAGTTTCATCATCTTGGTCAAGACTATGCGCTCAAACTGAGCAAAGCCAAAAGCCAGCAAGCCGCCAAATTTCTCTATAGAGAACACGAGTTTCTCGCTGTCATTGATCACCCCCAAATTGCAAGGCTTGTATGGCACGGCATGGTCAATCAACACTATGGTTTAATCACGCCCTGGCTACCAGGTGTGCTTTTGCACGATGCCCATCATCAATTAGCGCAATTTTTACCAAATCATCAAGCGCGGTTACACTGCTTTTTAAACATTAAAGCTATGGTTGAGTATTTGCATCAACAGCATATTTACCACCGTGACCTTTGGGCAAAAAACATCATCATTCATCAAGCCACACCCTATTTATTTGATTTTGGCTGGGCCGCCTGGGCTAATGAACCCACACCCTTTACCCCACCTCAAATGCGCGCACCAGATGATGTAAAAGCATTGGCAGTTTTGAGGCAGCAGCTGGGAATTGAGAATTGAAAGTAATCAAGACAGATACGGATGGAGCTGGGCTGAAATAACACTAAGACATGCCGGGAAAATTGCAGTAGACTGTGTGCAATTGCAACTATGCCTAAAGTGTTTTGAATTTTGGGTATGGTCACTTTCATTTTCTAAAGAGTGTGTTCTCATGATTTTTGATCAATCGTCTAACCTATACAATCAACAAGCCGCGCGATTGTCCATGCCCATGAAAGCCGGTGTGTGCGCTTTAACACTGGCCATTTTTGTGGCGGGCTGTGGTGATCGTAAAATTAAAACTGGTGTATTTGTTGATAGTGCGGTGGATAATCTTGGGTATAGAAGTCACTCTGTAGAAGGTTTTACTGGGATTGGTGGCGAGTATAATTACCGCCGCAATGAGAGCATTGAGTTTTTTATTGGTGGATTGTCTTTAGGTTCAAGCCCAACTGAGAGTTTTTTGACGCCTATTAATCTAGAATTAAATGGCTCCATTGATAGTCCAAGCGTTATTAATAAAGCCATCTTGTTGCAGTCCTTAGATGTAGACAGCAATACTGATAATGGCATAAGCATACCGGCATTGGCCCATACTACTGCGCCAAGCTCGCTTAATTTTGAACAAACAACTGCAAGTTTTATAGCGTCTACCCAAGTTTTAGATTTTGTACGAACTGCGAAAAATCAACCAGCGGCAGCGCTAGTATCAGCGGCTGACGCTAGGGCTCATTTATTGGCATCTATCAATGCCCGGGCGCCAGTGGCAAGCCCCTCCACAGAGACCAGCACTATCTCCGCTAGTGCTTCCGCTGGCACAGTAGTTCAAGGACAAGAAGTTATTCTCACTGGCTTACCTGGTGCTACTATACAAGCCACACGTTGGGAACAGAGCACACAAAACCCATTCGATGTAGCTTTAACTTTTGGTGCAGCAAATAATGCCAACGGCCTCACCCAGTATCAAGCCTCATTTATCGCCCCGGCTGTGACTGAAGATGGTATTTTTTCATTCTTTTTTATTGGCACAGATGCTGCCAATCAAGAGTATCGGGCACAAATAGATGTTCGGGTTAATGCTGGTGGTGCCAGTTCCGTGAATAGCCAATTAAATGGTTCGGTGAATGGCCAGACGAATGGTTTTAATACACCTAGACTCTCTACTGCATCGCCACCGGCATTTTAACTTCGCCAAAAGCCTGGTGTGAGGATGATTAAGATCGGAAAAATTTCCAGCCGGCCTAACAACATGCCAAGGCAAAGAATATATTTACTGGCAGTGGGCATCTCTCCATAATGGGCTGCAGCCTGCCCTAAGGCCGGACCTAAATTATTTAAAGCGGACGCTGTTGCAGAAAAGCCTGTTTCTAGATCTACGCCTGTCGCTAAAATACCTAAAACAAGAAGAGCAAACACCACAACATAGGCACCGATATAACCTGATACTGCCTCAATGACTCGATCCGACACAGCTTTTCGACCAATTTTAGTGGTGACAACAGCAGCTGGATGCATCAATTTTTTGATTTCTCTGTGACTTAATTTCATCATTAGCCATACACGAATAACTTTTAAACCACCAGCAGTAGAGCCGGCGCACCCGCCCATCAAACCGCCAAAGAATAATAAACTAACGGCAAGACTTGGCCAAAGAGAAAAATCAACCGTGCCATAGCCTGTAGATGTCACAATTGAAGCAGTTTGAAATAAACTAAATCGAGCAGCAAGGATGGGATCGGTATAAGTTGAACTCAGCCAAAGAGTAAAACCAACAATGGCCGTAATGCCAAGGAAAGCAAAGGAGAACACTCTGACTTCTGCATCCATAATAAAATGCTTTAATCCTTTGTTTTGCCACGCCGCGAAATGCAAGCCAAAGTTTACACTGGAAATAAGCATAAAGATAACGCAGATACTTTCTATAAGTGGTGAATTAAAATAGCCAATACTTGCATCATGAGTTGAGAGGCCACCTGTAGCAATAGTGGCAAAAGAATGGCCTACCGCATCAAATACAGTCATACCTGCGAGCCAATAACAAAAGCCACAAATAATAGTTAAGGTTAAATAAATATACCAAAGAGCTTTGGCGGTTTCCGTAATGCGGGGTGTAAGCTTGGAGTCTTTCATGGGCCCTGGCGTCTCAGCTTTATAAAGCTGCATACCACCCACGCCCAGCATCGGTAGAATAGCCACGGCGAGCACGATGATACCCATACCGCCAAGCCACTGCATCTGCTGCCGATAATACAGTAGAGATTTAGGCATCTGATCTAAACCGGTTAACACGGTCGCGCCTGTAGTGGTTAACCCTGAGACTGCCTCAAACAGTGAATCTGCAAAACTTATACTTGGATCTTGAAAAAGGTATAAAGGCATGGCGCCGAAAAACGCCAGAATACCCCAAAACATCACCACGATAAAAAAGCCATCTTTCGCTCGTAATTCTCGACGTTTTTGATGATAAACCAATGACCAAATAAGCAAGCCGATTGAAAAAGTGACGGAGAAACCGCACAAAAAAGGTATTGCACCACCATCATCAAACCAAATGCCAATTAAAATTGGTGGCACCATGGTGACCGAGTAGGCCATGAGCAGGACACCGAAAATATAACTAATACTATTATAATTCACACAAAATCCATTTAAAAAAAGCCGAACCCTACTTCAAAAAGTTTTTCAACTTCTCGAATACGACGCTTGTCCATTAAAAAGATAATTAAATGGTCTTCAGTTAAAATGACAACGTCATCATGGGCTATTAATACTTCTTCGCCCCGAACTATAGCACCAATACTGGCGCCCTCTGGTAAGTCGACGTCACCAATACAACGCCCCACTACTTTTGAAGAACGCTCATCACCATGAGCAATAGCTTCGATTGCTTCAGCTGCGCCACGGCGTAATGAGTGTAAATTTACAATATCAGCGCGGCGCACATGGGTTAACAGGCTGCCAATAGTGGCTTGTTGCGGGCTTATAGCTATATCAATATCCCCACCTTGTACTAAATCAACAAATGCAGGCTTATTAATAAGTGTCATAACTTTGCGAGCGCCAAGCCGCTTAGCAAGCATAGACGACATAATATTTGCTTGATCATTATTGGTGACTGCTAAAAAAACATCAGTGTCTTCAATGCCCTCTTGGAGGAGTAATTCTTGGTTAGTGGCGTCGCCACGCAATACAACTGTACGACTAAGGCGTTCCGCGACAATAATACTGCGCTCAACATTACGCTCCAGCAATTTAATTTGGTACCGATGCTCTAAAGTTGCCGCAAGCCGAGCACCAATATGGCCACCACCTGCAATCATGATCCGCTTGTATGGGTGCTCCAAGCGACGTAGTTCGCTCATCACTGCTCGAATATGGTTGCGAGCTGCAATAAAAAAGACCTCATCGTCAACTTCAATAACGGTGCTGCCTTCAGGTAAGATAGGTCGATCACGTCGAAAAATAGCCGCTACACGAGTATCAACATTAGGCATATGTTTGCGCAAATATCGTAATTCTTGCCCAACTAAAGGCCCACCATGATACGCCTTTACCGCCACCAACTGCACTCGCCCATCAGCAAAATCTAAAACTTGTAAAGCGCCAGGAAACTCCACAAGTCGACAAATATAATTAGTAACCACCTGCTCTGGGCTAATAATAACGTCTATAGGCACAGAGCTTGTTTGGAAAAGCCCCACTTTATTAAAATACTCTGGCGCTCGTACTCGGGCAATTTTAGTCGGCGTTCGAAATAAAGTATGAGCTACTTGGCAAGCCACCATATTGACCTCATCACTACTGGTGACGGCAATCAGCATTTCCGCATCACGAGCACCCGCAAGCTCGAGAATATCCGGGTAGGAACCAGAGCCGCAGATCACCCTTACGTCGAGTCTATCTTGTAACTCGGCAAGACAAGCGCTGTTCGAATCAACGATCGTAATGTCGTTGGCTTCGCCCGAAAGATGCTCAGCTAATGTACCACCAACTTGCCCCGCGCCTAGTATAATAATTTTCATCGCTGCTTCCGAAATAGTGCGTAATAAAAACCATCGCCTTCTTGGCCTGGTATAGGCAAGCGTTGACTACCGTATAATTGAGGTTGACCAACATGCTCATCCAAGGGAATAGCCTTTAGGCTTTGACTTAAATTGTCTATATACCATTGAATATTGTCATCGTTTTCCGCTTTCAAAATTGAACATGTGGCGTACAGTAACAGCCCTCCTGGCTTTAATAAAGCTTCGGTTCGCTGCAGGAGTTGCCGTTGAGTTTCAACAAGTACAGCAATATCACGCTGCCGACGACACCATAAAATATCAGGATGACGAGCAATTACTCCTGTACCACTACAAGGCACATCCAGTAAAATTGCATCATAACCGCCTTGCGCTCGCACTTTATCTATATCAGCATGAGGTTCGACAAGATCGGCGCAGATCACTTTAACTCTGTCACCATTAAGTTGTAATCGCTGTAAATTAGTATGAACGCGAGTTATGCGCTCAGGATCAATTTCTACTGCATGCACTTGTGCCGTATCAGGTAATAATTCTAAGAGCGCGGCGGTCTTGCCACCAGGCGCTGCACAAGCGTCCAATACTTTTAAACCAGGCTGAAGTAACTCGTATCGTCGTAGATATTCAACTAAAACCATGGGTGCTTGTTGCGCGGAAAAATCCTGTACACTAAAGTAGCCAAGTTCATAGCCCGGCAGTAGCTCGACATTTTGCGATTTCGCAAGTTTTAAGCACATTGGTGTCCATTTTACTTGCTGACTTCGATTACATTCAATCTGCTCAGCCATCAATAACGCCTCATAGGCTTCGAGTGTTATTTGCTTTTGGTTGATTCGCAGAGTCAGTGGCGGTTGCTGTTGGAACTGGCGCATGATGTCGATAAAATGAGGTTTCCAGTCTGCAAAAATAATCGCGTAAATCCAATGCAGCTCATTTAAATAATCATGAGGCTTTAAACTCAACCATTGATGTAGCTCGTCATCATGCTTGTTTGCTAACAGTGGCTCAAGCTCTCGATGCAGGGTGCGCAATACACCATTAGTTAAACCTATTAAATGATCAAAGCCAAGCGCACGAACCAGCTCGACGCTCGAATGGACAATGGCATGAGATGGGCTGCCCATGTAGACAAGCTGATATAAACCAAGAATAAGCCAGCTTTCAAGCCAAGCATCTTGCTTGCGCAATGGTTTAGAAAAGCATTGGCGGACTTTTAGCTTCAATGGTAAATAGCATCGTAAACTACCCATGAGCAACTCAAGCGCGTAGCCACGGTCTTGCTTTGATAGGCGATTTAAACACTCTTGTTTTTGTGCAAGCGAGCGCTCTTGCTGCACAGCTAGACATAATACCAAGGCCGCGAGTCGAGCGTTGAGCTCATCAGGCACCTTACCGATTAAATCCTGTGTCGGTGCTACTTTTTTACCGAGAAGATTTTTATTTGCGTATTTTTTTGCTGTCATGCAACGCTCACTGGATCACAAAGTAAATCACCGGTTTGAAAATACTCAGGATTACCATTTAAAAACGCGCTTACGTTGACGGGCTTACTGCCGGCCAATTGTATAACTTCAAGCACCAGTCTTTGACGTCCAGTACCGCAAGCCACTTCTATGCCTGCAGGTGACACGCGACCAACTGTGCCAGGTTTTAGTAGCTTGCCTTGCGAGTGCTCTTTTTTAAGAACAAAGGCTTTTAATATCTTAAATTGGAAACAGCCTGTTTCAACCATAACACCTGGCCAGGGTTGTAAGGCACGAAGCTTCGCTTCCAACTGATCTGCGGATAAAGTCCAATCAATACTCTTTTCAGTTTTGCGAATTTTATGGGCATAAGTGACGCCCTGTGCAGCCTGAGACTCTGGTGGGTACTGTTCTGGTTCTTGAAGTACAGCTAATAATGCTGATACACCTAAAGGTGCTAATCGATCGATCAAAATGCTGGAGGTTTCAAATGGTTTTATTGCCGTTTGCACTCGTTTGCGAACCGGACCAGTGTCTAGACCTTCATCCATTTGCATTATACAAATACCAGTCACGCTGTCTTGGGCTTCAATGGCGCGTTGCACCGGCGCCGCGCCGCGCCACCTGGGTAAAAGTGAGCCATGCACATTAAGGCATCCCATTGTTGGGATTTGCAAAATAACTTTAGGTATTAAAAGCCCATATGCGACCACCACCATCCAAGTGGGTTGATGGCTTTGCAAAAGGCTTTGTATTTCAGCATTGTCTTTTAACGACAATGGCTGAGCCACATCAATACCTCGACTCTGCGCATAAGCTTTAACAGCGGTTGGCATCGTTTTTCGACCACGGCCAACTCTTGCATCTGGCTGGCTTAACACTAATGGTACGTCAAAACCTGCTTCAACTAACCCTTGAAGATGGGCTGCTGCAAAGTCTGGCGTGCCTGCAAAAATAATACTTGGTTTATTTGTTTGCACGTTTAGCGTCCTTTTTGAGCTTATCTTGTATACGTTTACGCTTAAAGGGAGAAAGATGATCAATAAATAATTTACCCACTAAATGATCCATTTCATGTTGTATACAAATGGCTTCAACGCCTTGCGCCTCCCAAGTAAATTCGACGCCTTGCTCATCGAGGGCTCTAATGATGACGTGATCTGCCCGCTCGACTTCTGCACGAGCCCCTGGTACAGATAAACACGCTTCATCATAGAGTTGATGCCCATCGGCCTCTATTACTACAGGATTGATAAACACCTGAGGTTTAACTCGCTCTTCAGTCAAATCGATTACGATCACTTGAATATGTCGATTTATTTGAGTCGCAGCCAGACCAATGCCATTTTCCTCATACATAGTTTCAAACATGTTTTGCACAAGCTGGCGAATCTCATCATCGACTAGCTCTACTGGCTTGGCGACAGTTCGCAAGCGAGCATCAGGAAAATGAAGTACCTCAAGAACGGCCATATTAGCCTCCTTTTTTTTAAAAAATGCTTAGTGCAGTTATTCAGTCGCTTAAACACAGCTGAATTAGCGGGACTGCCTAATTCAGTATGACTTTTCTCAACTTTTACAAAAAGCTTACCCAATTTCGTGAAGAAAGCGTGCTGTAATGAATATCTGCGACTAATCTTACATCAATGATGCCCTAAAAGCAGCTCTCATAAGTATACAAGGCCTGAGAGCTGTGAGCGAGTTAATTAAAATTGAGCGTGTCGTCGCTTGCACACAAGAGGTAGAATGCCGGATGAATCTTTTGCACTGTTTAAAATTAACCACCACATTAAAATCTGTAAACGTCTTAACTTTGTCTTTTTGGCAAAAGAATTTGCAAAAAGGCCTAATTGTAGGCAGCATGGCCCTCGGGATGACACTCTCTACAGCCATACCAGTCTTTGCAGCAGACACTTTTAAAGCAGATCATCCTGATGTATATGTGGTTAAAAAAGGCGATAGTCTTTGGCGTATTGCCGATTTATTTTTAGAAAGCCCATGGCTTTGGCCAGAAGTATGGCACTTAAATACCCAAATTAAGAACCCTCACCTCATTTATCCTGGCGACAAGGTAAAGCTGGTTTATATTGATGGTCAACCGCATTTAACCGTTGAACGAGATTCAAATAATGCCGGTAAAACCTACATGCCAGATGGTACATTGAAATTATCGCCAAAAATTCGCGTGAGCGAACTTGCTTCAGAAATCCCAGCCATTCCATTAGATGCTATTCAAAGCTTTTTGGTTAATCATAGAGTGGTAACGAAACAAGCGTTAGAGCAAGCGCCCTATGTGGTAGCGGGCAATGATGAACGTATTGTGCTTGGCTCTTCCGATTACTTTTTTGCACGAGACCCGGTTAAGAAGTGGGAAACTGCGTCTTTGGCCTATGGCGTGTATCGAGGTGGTGAGCCTTATTTTGATCCGCTCACCGGCGAAAATCTTGGTTATGAGGCCATTCAAATTGGTCTTGGTAAATTTATTGAACAAACTGACGATCTGGCTCGTATAAAGCTTATTGAATCAGATGAAGAAGTTCGCATTAGCGATGTTTTATTGCCAACGCTTGAGCAGCGAGTTCAATCTGTATTTCACCCTAAATCGCCAGATGTAGCAGTTGACGGCAAAATAATTCATGTTTTTGCAGGTGTGCGTAATGTAAGTCAATTTGATGTTGTGTTAATTAATAAGGGCACGCGAGAACAGCTCAAAACTGGCGACGTACTTGCCACCTATCGAGTCGGCGAGCAGGTTCGAGATCGTAAAACTAACGAGTTGTTACAACTGCCGTCTGAGCGATCCGGCTTACTTGTGATTTTCCGGGTTTTCGAAAAAGTGAGCTTTGGTCTTATCGTGAAATCATATAAGAGTATTACAGTGATGGACGAAGTTCGAAACCCCTAAAAACAGACTCAAAACATCCAAAATTAAGTTTATATTCTCCCCTTGCCCTCGTAAAATTAAAGACAACGAGGGTTTTTTCTTGACGTCTATACTCTGACAATGCATTACCCTGCCCATTGACGCTTTGAATACACAGTGTCAGCTAGCTTGATGGAACTCAAGATCATTCATTTAAAGGAGCATCAAATGGCAATTGTGAAATCAGCAACAGCTCAGTATCAAGGCCTTGGCAAAAGTGGCAAAGGTTCAGTCTCTACACAAAGTGGTGTTTTGAATGAACAGCCATATGGCTTTAACACTCGTTTTGAAGATCAAAAAGGCACCAACCCTGAAGAACTTTTAGCAGCGTCCCATGCAAGCTGTTTTACCATGGCGTTAGCATTTATGTTAGAAGCTGAAGGTCATACAGAAGGCAAATTGCAAACATCTGCAGACATTACGCTTGAGAAAGAGGGCGAAGACTTTAAAATTGCCAAGTCTGAATTGCGTTTAATGGCAAAAGTGCCAAATATAGACAAAGCAACTTTTGAAGAGATTGCAAATAAGGCCAAAGAAGGCTGCCCTATTTCTAAACTAATGAATGCACCGATTACACTGAAGACTGAATTTAGTTCGTAAATATTGCTATTTGAACTGTTTTCATAAAAAAGCCGGTCATTTTTACATGTAAAAATGACCGGCTTTTTTATGTCTATTATTTTAACGTACTGCCTATGAGAATTTACTCAACATCTACGTCATCTTTATCAGAGGTTTGATGAGAAATGGCGCCTCGATTACGCTGGGCTTCGTCTATTTCAGTTTGGCTAATGGTGCGTAACTCTTCCTCTTCAGCAAAAGCTGCTTGTTCTTCATTGGCTCGCCTTGTCGCTGCGTTGACTTTTTGAATATTAGCGGTTGAATGTAGATCTTTCATATTTTTAACGCTGGCAATAGTTTCTCTATTATCCAAAAAGCCGCGCATCTCGTGCACGATTTTATCTAATTCTTCATGAGCTTCATGAAACTCCAAAATATGCCGAGGAAACTCTAAGTTTTGTGTACCAGATGCGGTAAAACAACTGGTTTTTAATCGTGAGACTAAAAGCCAAGGGGTCATGCTCGATCGCACTAATACATTCTCTGATCGAAGACTATCGTACATACTGGTGCCAGTTGATAAGCGTGATTCTGTATAGGTGCCTTGGCATTGAAAAAAGACGACGAGTGATTCAAAACACATTTCAGACCAAAACGCATGAGCAACCTTCACCAAAATACCACCAAAAACCCAGAGAATAACGGTAAAACACGCTGTCCCTAATGCTGTGTATATAGCGGCCCAATATACATCCGATGGCGCTGTTCTAAAAAGCTGCGTAAAATCAGTGTAATTTAAATACACATTGACCATGGCCCACAATAAAGCGAAATGACCAATCGCCGTAATAATATAACGAGCTTGCTGAAATAATGTAGATAATTTTAATTCTTGATATACCGGCTGAGTTTCTTGGATAGTCTCTCCAGAAAACTGGCCTTTGTCTTCACTGCCCTCTTCTTTTAATTCTGCATTGTACTCTCGATACACTCGATTTGGTACTTCTTTGTATCGACGATTCGCCATCACAATATTTTCAAAATTAATAAATATTTCTTGCGGATGAATTGATTCTTGCCAATTATCACGCATTTCAGCAACGTTAGTTTGAGGGTCTGCTAAAGCCGCTCGTTGTTTTAATAAAATAAAACCAAACACAGACGTAAATACTGCAAAAATTAAGATCAATATTAAATAATAACCGGTCGTGAAATGCAAGGTTGGCAACGAAACGACAAAAGTATCAAAACCAAGCAACAAGAAGGGCAATATAATGGAAAAAGCAATCCAGCCGGCAATTGCTGGAATACCGATGGCCGCCGGCTCATGCTGTAAATTTCGGCTAAGTGGTTTGCCGCAACGTGCCCAGACAACTATAAAATACAATGCTAACCCTAACGCTAACCAATCTAATACCGCGGTTTCTGTGATGGACGTTAAACCAGAAGCACCAGAGAACCAAGCCAACGCAAAGCACAAGGCACCAAATAAGCTTTGTGCCAATGCTTGGGCTAATTGCTGGGCAATATTGCGATAGGCATAGGGTAAAAAGATCAGCGAAGGAAATACAGAATGCGCAAATCGAGCGAACCAGCCTTTTGGCTCAGAAATCGTTATATTCTTACGCCCTTGTAGCATTTGTTCTAAGTCTTGACCGCTATACACAACATTCGGCTCAGTAATATGAGCCTCACTTTTCGCTTTATTTTTTGCTAAGCTTGTAGGCACGCCACGCCCAACAAAAAATCGCATCACTTGCACGATGCCAAAAGAGGCCACTGTTAAACCGTGAATCAAAAATAACAAGCCTAACCCAAGAGCGAACCAGCCATTGATATGTGCACCTTGCTCTACTAGACCTTTCACAGAAAACAAGGTGTAAACGCCTAAAAGTGAAAGCACAGTCCCTCTGGCGGCTCGAATGCTGCCTTCTATTTTAAAAGGGTTTTTTATACCTAAGTCCGTGGAACCATATTCATAGGTCATCGTTAATCCTCACAGCTGGTCAAATCCATTTTAAGCCGGTCTATACCCATAGCGTCATGAATTAAATTTTAGTAATGGCAAGACCTGCAAGTTGCGCCGTTTCCATAAAGCCAGGAAAAGACGTCGCCACATGCGCTATGTCTTTCACTAATATCGTTTTAGTAGCCCTTAGTGCCGCAACCGTAAAGGCCATCGCAATTCTATGATCACCGAAAGTGTCTATTTCACCACCAGTAAAAATAGTAGCTGCTGAATCAGCATCAGTGCCCTTGCCATGTATGACAATTCCATCTGGCTGTGGTACAGCCTCAACGCCAAGCGTTTTTAAACCCTCGGCCATTGCTGCAATACGATCACTCTCTTTCACTCGTAGTTCTTGCGCCCCTGTGAGCTTTGTCACACCTATAGCACAAGCAGCTGCGATAAATATGGCGGGAAATTCATCAATCGCCAAGGGTACAAGCCTTTCAGGAATTTGTATGCCTTGAAGCTGCTGACCAGTCACGTGTAAATCAGCCACTGGCTCACCACCCATAATCCGCTCGTTCTCAACCTTAATATCAGCACCCATTAATCGCAGAATCTCAATAACGCCGGTGCGAGTTGGGTTCATCCCAATATTTTTCAAAATAGACTCACCATCTTTTGCAATACTTGTGGCTACTAAGAAAAACGCAGCAGATGAAATATCCGCTGGTACATGTAATTCCATAGCCTTTAATGCTTGTTCACCCTTCAAGGTGATC
>Ga0115567_10004943_pt1 | contig 12956 bp, 10 predicted proteins | sample COGITO_mtgs_1204_2_FD_88679 | JGI IMG/M metagenome (GOLD analysis project Ga0115567, IMG submission 88679) | Pelagic marine microbial communities from North Sea - COGITO_mtgs_120412 | ecosystem: Environmental > Aquatic > Marine > Epipelagic | place: Germany:Helgoland, sampling site Kabeltonne...
GATTAAGCTGTCCGCACTAATTGCGAGCAACAGTCAGTACGATCGGAATATCACCTTTGCCCAAAACCAGGTGGGGCTTGCGGAGTCCAAGCTCAAAAGTGCAGGAGACATTATTCAAAGGGTGCGGGAGTTAGTGGTTCAGGCGAATACCGCAATCCACAGCAACAGCTCTCGGGGCGCGATCGCGACTGAAATCCAAAACAACTTAGATGCAATGCTTGATGTGGCCAATAGCAAAGATGCCTCGGGCGAGTATATTTTTTCTGGATTCAATGCCTCCACGAAACCCTTTGTCAAAGAGGGGGATGGTTACCAATATAAGGGCGATCAAGGTGAGCGTTTCTTACAAGTTTCAGAAGATATACAAGTTCAGGTTCGGGATAGTGGCGCGACGATCTTTCAAAAAATTCGTGAGGGGGATGGCCGGCTTAAATTGTCTTCGTCGCCTGAGAATACGGGAAATGTTCGTATTTTTATGCAAAGTAACGTTGAATCTGTGGTGGATTCTTATGCTCTTGAATTTGTTGAGAACGGATCTGACTATCAATATGTTATTAAAAATGCTGCAGGAGACACTTTGCAGACGGGTGATTATGATGGAAGTGCTCAGGTCGAGTTTAATAATATCAACCTCTCCATCGAGGGTGATCCAGGCTCAAGCGATCGGTTTGACATCCAGCGTGCCGGCTATAAAGATATTTTTACAACGCTTCAAGATCTAGCTGATGTACTGTCCGCGCCGGCAGACACCAGCGCAGATAAATCCATAGTGTCGAATTATCTTGGTCAATCTCTTGACGAGCTTGATCAAGTAATGGATCGATTTTCAAGTGCTCGATCAAGTCTAGGGAGCCGGCTTCAGCAGCTTGATACCCGTGTGGGTGAGAATATTGATGAAAAAATAAGGCATGATCGGTCGATATCCGAACTAAAAGATTTAGATTATGCCGAAGCAGTAAGCCGTCTCAACATGCAAATGACAGGGTTACAGGCTGCGCAGCAGTCGTACGTCAAGATACAAGGGTTGTCGCTCTTTAATTACCTACGTTAGCTTGCTTAAAGTCCCTCTTCACAGCTCTCCAAAATAAGCCCTCGTTTGTTAATCTCGCACCGTTGTGAGGTACGCTACCGGCCTTAGAAAGTTCTTTTCTTCCTGCCGAGCATCTATACAAAATAATGGACGCGGCAAATTTTAGACAAACGGTATCGAATTCCTCGTATTTCCTAAAGTAGTTGATGTCCTAACCTCATCAAGAATCTGTGACGATAACTAGTCCATGTTTGGCCGCCCGGTGGGGGTAGCTTAAAAACATGTAATAAAAGTTAAAGTTTTTCTGAGACTGGACGTTAACAAAGGTATCCGACGGGATAAGTGGCTCAGACTGAACGCAAACACGTTGGAATTTGTGAATAAACTAACTAAGAAGGATTGCAATCATGGCATTAACAGTAAACACAAATGTCGCGTCTCTTACGGCGCAAAGAACCCTAGGTGGTTCACAGAGCATGCTGTCAACCTCGTTGGAACGCTTATCAACTGGTCTCAGAATCAATAGCGCAAAGGACGATGCGGCAGGGCTTGCTATTTCCGAGCGCTTTACGGCTCAGATCAATGGCTTGAATCAAGGCGTGCGCAATGCAAATGATGCGATTTCCTTGGCCCAAACCGCGGAAGGTGCCTTGAAAGAGGTCACAAACAACCTGCAGCGCGTTCGCGAGCTGGCAGTCCAAAGCGTAAACGGAACCAACAGCGTAAGCGACAGGGCCGCTCTTGATAATGAGGTACAGCAACTCTTAACTGAGATCAATCGGGTTGGGTCCCAGACGAAATTCAATGGCACATCACTGTTGGACGGCAATTTTTCTGGTGTTTTCCAAGTGGGTGCCGATAACGGTCAGAAGATTACTGTCACACAGGGTGACGCCATTAGTGCGGCTGATCTAGGGATCACCAGCTACAGTACTTCCTATGCATCTTCGGCTGACGTAACAAGTACTGCTTTGGCAGCGGGTGATGTGATACTCAATGGGGTGAGTGTTGGTGCATCTACCAGTACCTCGGATTTCGCAGCCGCAGCCCAAGACGGTTCGGCTCAGGCTAAGGCTGCCGCAATCAACGCGGGAACATCAGAGCATGGCGTTACAGCTACGGCCGGTACCACGACGGTTGTGGGTGCGGGCGGAAGCCTCTCAAATACCAACACCCAAACTGGGACGTTTACAATTAATGGCGTTTCTACCGGAGAAATTACGGCCGGGGGTACCGATGCGGCCACATTAACAGCGGTTAGAACTGCGATTAATAACATAACCTCTGCGACTGGTGTGTCTGCTCAGGATAATGCCGGTGCCGACGGAATTGATCTTTTAAGCACATCGGGTCAAAACATTTACGTCACATATGCGACAGGGACGGGCACGCCAACCGCGGATGCGTTTGGTATTGATGTCGCCGATCTCTCAACGGTGCACACTGGGGCGCTTTCATATGTCAGCACCAGCTCGCAGGGTATAGCTTTTACTGGATCAAGCCTGGGAAAAATAGGCTCATCGGTTGATCAGGCCGCTGCAGTTGATCCCGCTAGTACTGGCAATGTTTTAACCTCTGCCAATGCAGAGGCTATGCTAACTCAGGTTGATAGCGCTTTAGATTCCGTGTCTGACACGCGGGCGGCGTTGGGTGCGACTCAAAATCGTTTTTCTTCTGTCGTTGCGAACTTGCAAACTGCTTCTGAGAATTTGTCGGCTTCTAGGTCGCGGATTATGGATGCAGATTTTGCTGCAGAAACTGCTCAAATGACAAAGGCGCAGATCCTTCAGCAGTCTGGCATAGCAATGTTGGCCCAAGCCAACAGTGTTCCCCAGAACGTACTTGCGCTGCTCCAGTAATACTGAAAAGTACTTTGAGCGCTTAGAAGCATGAGGAGTCGCGGAGGGTACCCTCCGCGACTTTTTCCTGTTTAATCCTAAAGAAGTTTGAGTTTGCTGCATCAAATTCATCATAGAGGAGTAGTCTGTGGAAATTAACACCCAGTCAAATGTGTTACCTGGATCCCAGCAAGTGCCAAATAACCAAGCTGTCGGTGACTCCGGCGCCATAAGCCGGCAGGAGTTGCCGGCGCGAGGGTCAGTTATGCCGGTTGTTGAGGCAAAAGCGGCACCCAAGGTCGAAGAATTTAAAATGAAGGACCTTGATAAGGCGATTAGTGACCTGCAGGACTTTGTTGATAAGTTGGGGAGGGACCTTAATTTTAGAAGAGATTCTCAGTTAGATAAAACAGTTATTACCGTCCGCGATGGTAATACCAATCAAGTGATACGGCAGATCCCCAGCGAGGAGATCATTAATAGTGCTCGTCAAATTAATGAAACATTGCAGGAATTAAGGTCTGGATTGTTGATGAAAGATCAGGTTTAGGGTGCTGGGCCGTCGTCTGAATTATCGTGGGCAGCATTAACGTTCAGATAATGGCAAGATTTTTGCTTGATAAGCATGGAGCAACTGTTTATTCAATTGCTGTAAATTAAATCAATAGAAACCACTTATCACAGTGAAAAAAATCGAGGAACTCACATGCCAATAACTGCGACAGGTCTTGGCTCCGGTTTGGATGTGGAGTCAATTGTCTCACAATTAGTCTTAGCGGATATTGGACCAGCGGAACAACGGCTCAACAGGCAGGAAGTAAATTACCAGTCTCAAGTGTCTGCTTATGGCTCCATAAAGAGTGCGCTTTCTGAATTCAAGGGCTCATCTGATCGAGCAGCACTTTTAACGAACTATACTGACATGACAGTTACTGCGTCGGAAACCGGGGCCGTACTGGTTACAGCTACGGAAGAAGCGGAAGCAGCGCGTTATTCTCTACTGGTAAATCGTCTTGCAACACAACAATCGTTGGCTAGCGACGGGTTTGAAACCACATCCTCGGTTGTAGGAACAGGAACATTAACAATCACTTTGGGGACGACAAGCAGTGATGGTCAAGAACCTCCGTCGTATGATTTTGTACCGAAGTCGGGTGTGACAGAGATTAGTGTCGTTATTGACGAGTCAAACAACACGCTTTCTGGTCTTAGAAAAGCAATCAATGATGCGTCAAATGACCTGACCGCCTCGATTATTAATGATGGTTCGGGCTATAAGCTAGTTTTAACATCTGCCAATAGTGGTTTGGGTAATACCCTAAACCTGGTGGTCGATGAGGGGACTGGGGAATCTAGCGACAATACGGACACATCTGGTCTGTCAGCTTTTTCCTTTAGAGCCGCTGATAGCTTAGGTCGAAATTTATCTGAGATAAGGAGTGCCCAAGATGCTAATTTTACGGTCAATGGTCTAGAGATATCGAGTTCCTCAAATACCGTAACTGAAGCTGTGAGTGGACTTACCATTGAGCTCGTGAATACGACAAGTTCGGAAATTGAGGTAGAGGTCACCAGAAATCTTGTTCTTGCTAAGGCCGCCGTAGAACAGTTCGTTACGAATTACAACAGGTTAATAGGCTCTTTGGATAGCCTTTCGGTCTATGACGCAGAAACTCAGAGTGCAAGCGTCCTTACCGGCGACTCTACGATTAGAACGATCCAATCGAATATTAGGTCGATAATAAATACCCCCATAAGCAATGTTGCTGGTGCATTTTCATCCCTATCTGATTTAGGGATAACTACCCAAACTGCTGACGGGACTCTAACAATATCTGGAAGCGCGTTGGACGATGCGTTGGCGATCAACCCTTTAGACGTTGCTAATGTATTTGCGAGCCTTGGAAGGCCTACAAGTACTAACTTGAGTTACGTGAGCGCATCTGAAGTCACTGAGCCTGGCGAATATGCTGTATCGTTCAACCGAACCGACACCCAAGCTACGCTCGCTGGCGGAGCGTTTGATAACGGAGGTTTAAACAATAAAACGATTTCATTTGACTTAACAGTCAGTGGTACGACTCAGGCTGTCTCTTTCGAAACAGGTACTGGTCTATCTGAGGAGGACATTGCAGCGTCGCTTACAAGTCAGGCCGAAGCACTGTTCGGTAGTAGCGTTGTCACCGTCTCTTATGACGCGACTGTGGATGGTTTCGAATTCACATCGGTGGCGGCGGGAAGTGAGGCCTCTATTGCTATTAGTTCGATTGCAGACGATGCGAGTTTTTTTGGTCTCAGTAACCAAACTGGTACAGCGGGTACTACCACAATTGACGCGCGGATCAATAATGAATCTGCAACTTATGATGAGGAAACAAACCAGTTAACTGGGGCGTTAGGGTCAAGTGTGGAAGGGCTAGTATTGAAAATCTTAGGTGGTGCAACAGGAGAATTAGGCACAGTAAAGTATGCAGTCGGTCTGGGCACTAAGCTATCAGAGCTGTTGGACGGTTTGCTCGATACTAATGGGTTGTTGGATGCCAGAATAACCGGCGTTCAGGAAAGTATCAGCAACATTTCGGCACAACGTTTAAGGTTGCAAGAGACTGCAAATTCGCTCGAAAGCCGTTACAGAAGCCAGTTTAATGGCTTAGAGACCTTGATTTCTCAACTGAATGCAACCCAAAGTTTCATAACCACGGCATTTGAAAACTTTGTTCAACCCCTTTCAGTAAACCGAAGATAATTTTTTTATAAGGAGCCAATTATGAATTCTCAACAAGCAGTGAATAGCTATAAGACTATTGGTACTGACTCGAAGTTTGCGATTGCGAGCTCGCATCGTCTAGTCCAACTCATGTTTCAAGGCGTTAAAGAAAATATTAATCTTGTGAAACTGTCGATGAAAAAGCAGGATTATTCAGAAAAAGGTAGATATATGGGAAAAGCGCTAGGGCTTATTGAATACTTGAAGGCTTGTCTTGAGCCAGGAATAGACGGCGATTTTTCTGAAACCTTAGCTGCGCTTTATGGCTATATGGAAGTCAGATTAACCGAGGCTAACCTCGAGAATTCAGAAGAAAAGTTCGACGAGGTCGTGGGCCTAGTCAGTCAGCTTGAAGAAGGCTGGAACGGCATTCCTGAAGAGTATCGCGCTTGATGGCTGAGCTCGACCAGCAGATCCTAGCCTTTCCCTTGTCGGATCGACACGCGGAGCATCGTCTGGCCCAGTTGGATGATGTCTTAGCGGTAACGGCAACCATGTTTGGACTGGCCGAAGATTGTGATTGGGAGGCCCTCACCGTTTTACAGGGCGAGCGCGATGATCTGGTTCGCGAGGCCTTGAGCGATGTGCTGCCAAGCGCGTTTGCGGAAGCGGCCTCCGAAAAAATACGCCGTTTGCTAGCGCAGAATGACGAACTGCTTGCTGTGGTCGCACAAGCCAAGCTTGAATTGGCCCAACGTTACCATCATCAGCGTAACCAAACTCAGGCGGTACAACACTATCTGAGCCAAAGCGCCTAGCGTTCTCTAACGCTGGGCGAGGAAGGCGCGTGCTTGCGAAATCCAAAAACCAAACTAAACTGCCACTTGGGCATTGAAGGGCCGGGGCATGGAACACACGACACAGATAGCCAGGCAGGGACTCATTTTCTCGGGTCGGGTACCCTTGACCGTCACCCTGCTGGATGGGCCGATGTCTGATGAGGCGCTGCTGCGCCAAGACGCCCGAAACTATTCTCTGCTAAAAACCTTCGCGCTTGAAGATCATTCCGCCCGAGATGTGGATCCGGAGTTGGAAGGGGTCATGGCGGAAGTTCAAAGGCTGGATCAAAAACTAAATCTTATTCAAGAACTGCTGACGCAGTTGCTTATGGTGCACGAAGCCATTCCAGATCGACGGCCCATTGCTTTGGGCCTGTCAACGTTGACGCTGACTGTAGAGCAGGATTTAGGGGTAAAGCCGGGCGATCTTGTCTTATCGGCCCTGTACTTGCTTGATGATGTGCCTCGCGCCCTTGAACTCACGGGCACCGTGGTATCGGTGGTCGCAGAAGGGGAAGCCGAGTTTCGCATTGATCTGTCCTTACCGGAACTCAGTGATGGGGTGGACTCGTTGTTGGGGCGGTTTATCTTTCGGCAGCATCGACGAGAAATCGCCTTAAAGCGCGGGCAAACCGCGTCACAAGTTGTCTCAGAATGACGCTGTAAAGCCATGGGCTATTGCGTTAGAGTTCGGGGTTATTGGTTCGTTGAACTCACTGCAAGTCGTATTTAGTAAGCACAAAGGATGACAATGGCGTAAGCCTAAACGAGTCGATGTCAACGCGAAGAATCTATGGATAGCTTAGCAGATTTACTAATGGGTCAATCCGCCCCAATGCGGACGGTCCGAAAACTGGTGCAGCAAGTTGCGCCCAGCGAGGCCAGTGTGCTCGTGGTTGGTGAGACCGGCACTGGCAAGGAGCTGGTCGCGCGCAGCATCCATGACTGCTCCGAACGCGCCTCGGGGCCTTTTGTGCCGGTAAATTGCGGTGCGATTCCGGCCGAGTTGTTGGAATCGGAACTTTTCGGTCATGAAAAAGGCGCCTTCACCGGCGCGGTCGCAACTCGTCAAGGCCGATTTGAACTTGCCGATGGTGGCACCTTGTTCTTGGATGAAATCGGCGACATGCCGTTGGATATGCAGGTTAAGTTGCTGCGTGTCCTGCAAGAACGCACCTTTGAACGCGTGGGTAGCATGCAGACTCGGCAAGCCAATGTGCGTGTGGTTGCCGCCACCCATCAAAACCTTGAGCAGCTCGTCGCCGATAATAAGTTCCGGATGGATTTGTTTTACCGCCTAGATGTGTTCCCGATCGAGACGCCGCCGCTCCGGGAGCGCGTGGAAGACATCGCCCTTCTGCTGACCCAGATGGTTGGCAGGCTCGGTGCGGCAGAAGGGCTAACCCTCGCCGACGATGCGGTTGCCTGTCTCGAGCGTTATGCCTGGCCGGGGAATGTTCGCGAGCTCATTAACCTTGTCGAGCGGTTATCAATTTTGCACGCTGGCGCCCGCGTCACGGCGCGGGAGCTGCCTGAGAAATATCGCGGCTTAACCGATCTGTCTTCGCCCAGAATCGATTTATCATCACGGCGTTTGCCTGAACAGGGCGTTGATCTGAAAAGCTATGTTGCCGAGCTCGAAAGTCAGTTTATTGAAGAGGCGCTGGCCCGAACCAATGGCGTGGTCGCCAAGGCTGCAGAGCTCTTGGGGCTGCAAAGAACTACGCTCGTCGAAAAAATGAAAAAGCTGGGCATCGAGAAGTCTTAGGCGAGTCAAATATTTGACGATTCCTTTTAAAAATCCACCGATAGCCCTGTAACCAAATGATTTTATTATAATTTTAAAATAGGCACGGTGTTTGCTTATAACCTTGCACGAATCTCGTGGAAGGTCATTATGTCAATCAGAGTTGAATCAAACGCGCCAGCTGATCTGGATCTTGAAAATATCCACGCCTTGGATCAGTTGTCGCAGCGGTTAAATGCGTCCTACATTGCCCTTGAAGATCAGGTTTCAGACCTCACCCAAGAACTTGAGCGGGTTCGAGCGGCCCGATCGAAAGAGCTCATAGAGCGCGAGCGCTTGGCGCTCAGGCTGAGTGCGTTGATTGACTCACTGCCCGGTGGCGTATTGGTCCTAGATCCGGATCACACCGTTATTCTTGCTAATCCCCAAGCGGTTGAGTTGTTGGAGGCGCCGCTGCTGAACCAGAACTTTCTCCGGGTCATCGAGCAAAAAGCAAAAGACATCTCGGCCGATGGTAAACAGCTCAACCTCACCAGCGGCCGCTTGATCGCGTTGTCGAATGAAGTGTCTGACCATTACGGTGACCAGGTGGTACTGCTCACCGATATCACAGATGCCCAGCAAAAATATCAAGAGAACCGCCGCGCTCAAAAGCTCTCGGCGATGGGCGAGACCATCGCGCGACTTGCGCATCAGATTAGAACGCCTTTAAGTGCCGCTTTGTTATACCTTGGACAGTTAAAGACGCCCATATTGACCGACGCTCGGCAACGCGCCTCGCTTGAAAAAGCGGCTCAGCGCCTCAAGCACATGGAACAGGTCATTAATCAGAGCCTCAATTTCGTTCAGGATCACGCCCCAGCGGCGCAAGATTTCTCGTTGTTCGAACTATTAGATGCATTAAGAACATCTGTTCTGCCGATCATTGAGCAGCAAAAGGGCGCGTTCAGTCTTGATATGCCGGCGCAGGATATTTTGATTAAAGGAGATCAAGAGTCGCTCTTATCGGCCTTGGTCAGTGTTGCTGAAAATGCTTTGGATATAGCAATGCCTGCGAACTTACAGGTCACTGCGCGCATTACGCCTAAAGGCCTAGAAATCGTCATGACCGATCAAGGTCCCGGTTTTGATGAAGCGATCATCGATCAGGTTTTTGATGCTTTTTTTACCACTCGAAGTGATGGCACCGGCCTGGGTCTGGCCCTCGCCGCGACCATCGCGAGCAATCATGATGGCCAAATGCGTGCGGAAAATTTACCCCAAGGCGGCGCCTGCGTCACGCTATCCTTGCCCAACACTCGGCTGACCTGGCAACAAAATACGCAGCGTATGCAGACTATTGAGTGCTATACGGGGGTTGCAGTATGAACCAGCCCCAGGCCAGTATTTTAGTCGTTGAGGATGACCCTTCCTTGCGCGACGCCTTAACCGAAACTTTGCAATATGCAGGCCACGCAGTGCGAGCCTGCGCTGATGGGGTTGAAGCCTTAGCAGCACTGCATCAAGGCGCCAACATCAGCCTTATTATCAGCGACGTGCAGATGCCTAACTTGGATGGCAATGGCTTGTTAGAGCAGGTTAAGCGGCAGTGGCCGATGATTCCGATGGTGTTGGTCACGGCCTTTGCTCAGGTGAGTCAGGCGGTGAACGCAATCCAAAATGGCGCCTCCGATTATTTGGTAAAACCTTTTGAGGCCGATCATTTGCTCGCCTTAGTGAACCGATTGATCGAGGCTCCGACAGCCGAGTGTAACGTGGTCGGCGACGACCCAGCGACCGTGCAGTTACTCAAGCTCGCGCAACGGGTCGCGCAATCTGAGGCCACGGTCATGATCAGTGGTGAGTCGGGTACTGGCAAAGAGGTCTTTGCCCACTACATTCATGATTGCTCGCAGCGCGCACAAGGCCCGTTCATTGCAATTAACTGTGCGGCGATTCCTGAGAACATGCTGGAAGCCGTGCTGTTTGGTTATGAAAAGGGCGCGTATACCGGAGCCGTGCAGGCGAGCGCGGGAAAATTTGAACAAGCCAACGGTGGCACCATTTTATTAGATGAGATCTCCGAGATGGACCTTGGCCTGCAGGCCAAACTGCTGCGGGTCTTACAAGAAAGGACCGTTGAGCGGTTAGGCAGCCATAAGACTATCGATTTGGACGTCAGAGTGCTGGCAACAACCAATCGAGATTTGATGGGCGCGGTCAAAGCGGGCACCTTTCGCGAAGATTTGTTTTATCGGTTGAACGTTTTTCCCCTCATGATTGAGCCCTTAAGAGCACGGCCTCGCGACATTCTGCCGCTCGCGCAGCACTTTTTGGGTCAATATGCGTCAGGTGAAGGGGTCGTGCTATCAGAAGGCGCAGCTCTGAAGTTGGGCGAGCACGACTGGCCCGGCAACGTTCGAGAGCTTGAAAATGTGATCCAGCGGGCGCTTATTCTAAAAACAGGGCAAATGCTCACGGAATCAGATATTCACTATGAGCGTGTCGCGCCGTTATCGGCAGTCGACCAGGACGCGGCCTTGATAGTGGCTGATCAGGGTTTAGGGTCTGGTTTAAAGGACCAAGAGCGGGCGATGATTCTCGATGCTTTGGAATTGGTGAGAGGCTCCAGGAAGGCAGCAGCAGAAAAGCTTGGGATCTCACCTCGAACGCTGCGGTATAAATTGGCGCGGTTCAAAGAGCAAGGCATTGCGCTACCTTGTTGAATATTGTTTTGAGTCAGTGAAGGGTATTAGGAGAGGTCGCAATGAGTATGGAGATTAGTGCGGTTCTAGATCAAATGCGATCAGTCCGAGTCGCGGCGGGCAGTGATGGCGTTAATTTGCCAACCCGGCTCGAAGCCCCAGTTGATTTTTCGAACTTGTTGAAAGAATCGCTGACCGAAGTCTCAAAGGTGCAAAAGGCCTCTGGTGATCTGTCTTTGGCTTATGCCTCGGGTGATGACAGTGTCGATTTGGCGGACGTGATGGTCACGATGCAAAAAGCGTCCTTATCCTTCGAGGCGGTGGTTCAGGTTCGCAATAAAGTGTTGTCGGCTTATCAGGAAGTCATGAATATGTCGATTTAGGGTTTGGTCTTCAGCGAGCGGGCTTTGAGTCATTAGGCTCAAAGCGGCGCAAAAATAATTTAACGTTCAGACACGCGGTACGAGAGGAAATATTATGGCGGTATTAGACCCCACACAGGCAATGCGGCAGTTCAATCAAGTCGCCGAAATGCCCGTCGTTCGCCAATTAGGGCTTTTGATCGGCTTAGCGGCCAGCATCGCGCTCGGTGTCGCGGTTGTTTTCTGGGCGCAGGAGCCCGAATACAGCCCCCTGTATGGGAACCTGGCTGAAATGGATGCCGCTGAAATCATCACAACGCTGGATCGCTCTGGCACGCCTTATAAATTTGATCCCCAAGCGGGGGTGATCTCGGTTGCCTCTGATCAAGTGCACCAGGCGCGGATTATGATGGCGAGTGCAGGCCTGCCTAAAAATTCTGACAAGGGGTTCGACATTCTTTATGAAGATCAGGGGCTCGGCACCAGTGCCTTTATGGAGACGGCGCGGTTTAACCAAGCTTTGGCAGAGGAGCTACAGCGCTCGATTTCGGCCCTTGATAGCGTTAAAAGTGCTCGCGTCCACTTAGCCATTCCCCCAAAGTCAGCGTTCATTCGGAGCAAAACCAAAGCCAATGCGTCGGTGGTCGTAAGCCTAGCTCAGGGTCGTAATCTGAGCGAATCGCAGGTTTCCGGTATCGTTTATCTGGTCGCCTCGAGCGTCACCGACCTTGCGCCAGAAAATGTCACCCTTATTGATCAGCGCGGCCGACTGTTGTCCAGCAATAACGGCTCGAGCGAGATTATGATGAGCAATGAGCAATTTCGCTATAACCAGCAAATAGAAGACAGCTTAACGGCGCGGGTGAGTGATTTGTTGGTGCCCTTGGTTGGGATTCAGAACTTAAGGGTGCAGGTTACCGCAGCGGTTGATCATACCGCCGAGGAACGAACTGTTGAGCAATATGGTAATCAGCCTGCAGCGCTCAGAAGCGAGCAGACCAGTGAAGAGATCTCGAACCAGACAGCGGCTGCCGGTATTCCTGGGACGCTTGCCAACGCGCCGCCAGAAAACATTGGCGCCGATGGCGAAGTGGTTGATCAGGAAGCCTTGCCGTTGCGGTCAACTCGGCGGGAGACGCGTAATTTTGAAGTCGATCGAACCATCAGCCATATTAAAGAAATGGGTGGCCGGCTGGAGCGGTTGTCCATTGCGGTCATTGTGAATCACCGCTACCAGGATATTCCGCCCGTGATTGCCGTCGCAGCCGAAGTACCCGTTGATGGTGCGATTGGGGAAGACGCAGATGCAGATGAGGACGCAGAAGAAATCGTCGAGGCGGCCCGACCCACACGAGAGCTTGTCCCGGTCTCGCCCGAAGAACTGGCACAATACGAGCTGATCGTGCGGGAAGCTGTTGGGTTTGATGCAGCGAGAGGCGATACCGTCAGTGTGACCACGGCACCCTTTTACCAAGAAGTGATTGAAATGCCCCCGGAGCGCGGGTTTATGGATTCGTTGGCCGATTACTCAGGCCTTGGAAAAATGCTAGTGGGCCTCGCCGCGATCCTCGCCTTGATTCTGGGCGTGCTTCGACCCGTCATGAGATCGCTCGCAGCAGTGAATGGACCAGCGCTACCCAGCCCAAGCCTCCTGCCAGTTGAGGAAGAGGATGCGCAATTGGAATATGACAGTGAGGGGCGTCCAATCGCCTTAGATGGTCCAACAGCGCTGGAACCGAAGGCTTTGAC
>Ga0115567_10004945_pt1 | contig 12953 bp, 11 predicted proteins | sample COGITO_mtgs_1204_2_FD_88679 | JGI IMG/M metagenome (GOLD analysis project Ga0115567, IMG submission 88679) | Pelagic marine microbial communities from North Sea - COGITO_mtgs_120412 | ecosystem: Environmental > Aquatic > Marine > Epipelagic | place: Germany:Helgoland, sampling site Kabeltonne...
TGCCCATGCCATTTTCATCCATTGATTTAGCAAATTTTGCATATATAGAAAAACCTGTTCAGGGCAACTTTGTTTAATTTCGCGCAAGCATTCTTTTTCAGTCATGCTTTTGGTAATGCGTATGTGTTGCTCTTTACTCAAATATGTAAAACTTGCTCTTAACAAGATAGATAAAGCGCGCCTGAAATTTTGCTGATCAATAGCGCCTTGAACCTCCAGTAAAATGTCATCAGGTAAAGCTTCTTTAAAAACCGTTGATATAAAACTAGGAATTGGAGCGCTGCCAACCGATGACGTTTCGGCTTGGAAAAATGCACTAATATTTCCCCAATTCCGATAAAATAAGTATGCGAACACGGCAATAAATAGTATCCACAGAACAATTGCAAAAGAGCCAGCCATAAACGCCGCAATAAAAACCAAAAATGCGTTATCGGAAGCCGATTCTTTGGTTTTATCTTTAGATGTTTTCCACCTATAACGAGTCACCGTTTCACGCTGGGCAAAAGGAGGTTCGTCTAATATTTTCTCTAGGTTGTCGGTAACTTTTTGTTTTTCTGCTTGGAAGGGATCCTCAGTAATTTCATCTTCTTTATCAATAGTGAGCGTTGTTTCCCTATCAGGGGTTTGTTGCGCTGCTATTTGTTCAGGATTGGCTTTATCATCTGCAGGCGAAATCGTTTGTGAATAGGCTGGTTCGCCAATTAAAAACTGACCGCCTATCAATAATAAGAATGCGATTATTAGATGATTATTAGTTGATGAAGTGTCCAGCTTTCGCTGCTTAGATTGATCACCCTTAGCCTTTTTGCTTTCAATATCCTGAACTGGATCGTCATCGACCTTGTCAGTGCTTAGAAGGTCGGTAGCGGGCCGACTATTTTTTTCTTTATTGAAATTAGACTGTCCAGAGAAGCCTTTTTTTGACGCTTTTTCTAGATAATTATTTCGCCACTTAGTGAATCCTATTTCTATATCCCAGCCTTCTAAAATAACTCTTCTATTTAAATACGCGACGAATCCTCCTGCTACATAAAATGGAGCGACAAGCGCAATACTTAAGTAACCGCAAGCTACCACTGTGTAATTTCCAAAGGTGTCTGCTATTGATAAGCGCTCAACAATAAGTGACAAATCAAGATCACCTGGCAGTAAAATTTGTACAAGTGTGATTAACGCTAGTGCTAAGAAACTTTCCCAGTGTACACAACATAAGGTCCACCACGTGGTGTTATTGTCTGCTGATTTGTGCAGTACCCTGAGTCTTTTTGAACGGCGTTCGCCGCTTAGTTTTTCTAACTGTGTTACCGCCATATCGAAGCTTCTTGAAGGGGCTAAACGCCGATAGGTCACGCTTGAAAACCACAGCGGTTTTATTTGTGACGGCAATGCTAGCAGCGTTTGTTTAACACTTACCTTACCTCCAAATACGGTTCTACTTAAAATGTATAATAAACCTCTTTCGTACCAAGGTTTAAGTAACCAAAACAGTATTAAGCCCCATTCGATACTCATGAAGATAAGTAATGCAAAAATGGGGAGCGTTAGGGTTATCCAATAGCCTATTAAGACCTTATAATTTGCTACTGCAACCCGACAGCCTAAATCAAAACATTGCCAACTTGTTTTAGGAGATATATCAAGCACAAGTTTATTTAGCTGCATATCGCCTCCGGGCGAATACAAAGCTTAGCACCCATAGCCAACACAATCCGCCAAGCGCATATTTGACTTCGTTTGGAATGACTCTACTGCTGGAGAAAAATGCCTCTACAAATGCAGCCAAAATGAGCAGAATAAAACAGCCCAGTATTACCGGAAAGGTCCTCTTGCCAGCCTGCTTAAGCGATTCAATTCTGGTATATTGTGCGGGCGCAATTAAGTGTTTTCCTACTACGCCCCCCGCAGCAGCAGACAGTACAATAGCCGTCAATTCAAATGACCCATGAGTCACCACAAATGAGAAAAATGTCGATCCATAGTCAATATTGATAATATGCCCGCTAATAGCGCCGAAAAAAACTGCGTTATAAACTAAATAGAAAAGTGTACCTAAGCCCAGCATTATGCCGCCTACAAAACATTGGAAGGAAATTGATATATTATTTTTAATATAGTATCCAAACATTAAAAAATCGGAATCTGAAGCTCGTTCTTTAGAAAAGTGATCTGATGTTGGGTCATACATATTTTCGATGCTAGAAATAGTGCCACTTGGCACAAAAACACCAACTTGTTCAGGATAAGCGACCACAATAGCGCCAGACACAGCAACGAAACCATAGAAAATAACGTGCGCCCAAATTACGTAACTGCGAATATCCATTAGGCTATTTTTGAAATCTACGGTAAAAAAGTCAAAAATAGACGCAAATATTTTATTGTGTGTTTTATATAGGCTAGTTTGCCCAGCTAACAATAAATTGTTAAGTCGTGCCAGTAGTTCTGGGCTGTATTGTCTAGCTTTTGCTGTGGCTAAATCGTGGCTTATTTGCCGATATAGCTTAGGCATGTCGTGCAGCTTGGAAAGCTCTTTGTCATCAACTACTTTTTCGAAGAGTTGCCAACGCAAGCTGTTTGCGTAAATAAAATCTTGCTGTTTCATCGTTTACCCATGATTTATCGTTTACCGACAATAGCAGTAGCAATAGCCTTCAATTTAGCAATGCCTTCTTCGCCTCCAGCATTTATAACCGGTGATAAAACCGCGGCTAACTCTATTTGTCGAGCAAGGCTTAAATATTTTGACCTATGAGCAAAAGCAACAATAAGCTGTTGCTGCTGTGTTGTCATAAGCGGTAATTCGACTGCTTCGTTTTGGGTATTGAAAAAAACCGGCTTGGTCTTTTTGGCAATATATATAACCGTGGTACCAGCAACTATATCTCCAATTCGTTTGCTTTGTTTATTAAGTAATATGCTAACGGCGCCTATTGCATAAGCAACTGGAAGAATGTCTATGAAGCGAAACAAATTACGTGTTAACGAGCCTGCAAAGGTGATTGGTAAACCATTGTCGTAAACAACCCGTAAACCAAAACTAGACTTACCAGGCGTTGCACCTTTGTAAATTTCAAATAGTACGGGATAAAACCATTCGACTAAGAAAAAACCAATCAGAAACAAGCCCATTCCAAATTCACCCAAAAAACTAATGAGCATAGCTAAGGCAAATAAAATCACGGCTCGAATACAGAAATCTACCATAAAGGCGTAACTGCGCACAGCTAGGCCTGCAGGCATTATAGTAATATCTATTCCTTCAGCCGTTTCTATTTCGTAGGTATTTTTTATCATTGACATAAATAACTGCATTTACCATAGGATATTAATTGCTGAGAGAGAATATTCGCTAGAAATCTTAATGCTTGCGTAAATTTATGCTTAATAAATAACATCCATATCAGTCGTTCGCAGAATAGTTGTATAAAATATTCCATATTATGTGGGTGAGTATGCCAAAAGTTTCCACAGCACGCCAAATATTTTAGACTAAAAGTGGTCACACCCTGTTTTCGTATGTTTGAGAGGACAGAATGGTAAAAATACCACAGGATATCCACAAGAAGTGTTATAAAATTTACCTATTGTGTATAACTTATGAATAAACCTGTGAATTATAGGTTCATAAAGATGGGATAAAATCAGTCCTTTTTTTGCCTGTGTATAACTCGCCTACTTATCCTCAATTTATACCGAGTTGTGTTGTAGGCTATACATATCTTATTGATTACATAAAACATTGATTTACAATAATTTTATTGGATTATTAACAGAAAACCTCTTGCTTAATAATAGTAATAATAAAGATCTTTATATAAAAGAATATATATATTAGGGCGGGCATTTTTGGAAAAAAGGCTGTTTTGCGTAAGAGTAAAAAAGCGACGTAAAAATTAAAAAAAATAGTAATTTACTATGATTAACATTTACACAATTTCATTTCAAAATAGCATCTTTTCATATACACTATGCGCCCTTTTAAAAAAGGCTTTATTCTCAACAACACGAGTCTTGTAACGACTTTTGAGGTCCTAAGATGTTTTATCAGCAAAATTTCGATGTAATTGTGGTTGGAGGCGGTCATGCAGGCACCGAAGCTGCTATGGCATCTGCACGTATGGGTGCTAAAACCCTACTGCTGACGCACAGCATTGAAACTTTAGGCCAAATGTCTTGTAATCCGGCCATTGGTGGCATCGGCAAAGGTCACCTAGTCAAAGAAATTGATGCCTTAGGTGGGGTCATGGCAAAAGCTATTGACAAAGCGGGTATCCAATTTAGAACACTTAATAGCTCAAAAGGCCCGGCGGTTAGAGCCACTCGTGCACAAGCAGACAGAACTCTTTACAGAATTGCGGTTCGCAACATGATTGAACAGCAAGATAACTTGACCTTGTTTCAACAATCTTGTGACGATCTTATTGTAGAAAATGATCAAGTGACTGGCGTCGTCACGCAAATGGGCCTTAAATTTAGCGCACGAACAGTAGTGTTAACCGTAGGTACGTTCCTTGGCGGGACAATTCATATTGGCATGGAAAATTACAAAGGTGGCCGCGCAGGTGATCCACCATCCATTGCTTTAGCCCAACGATTACGCGCGTTACCATTTAGAGTCGACAGACTCAAAACAGGCACGCCCGCGCGCCTAGATGCTCGCACACTCGACTTTTCAGTTATGCAAGAACAGCCTGGTGACACTCCCCTACCCACTTTTTCATTCATGGGAAAGGTGGCAGATCATCCTAAACAGATACCTTGCTACATTACCCATACAAACGAGAATACTCACGATATTATTCGCTCAGGTTTAGACAGGTCTCCTATGTACACCGGCGTTATTGAAGGTGTAGGACCGCGTTACTGCCCGTCGATCGAAGATAAAATAGTGCGCTTTGCAGATAAAAGCTCGCATCAAATATTTGTTGAACCAGAGGGGCTCAACAGTGTTGAAGTTTATCCAAATGGTATTTCCACAAGCTTGCCCTTTGACATTCAAATGGCCTTAGTCAGATCGATTAAAGGCTTTGAAAATGCGCACATTATTCGCCCCGGCTATGCCATTGAATATGATTTTTTCGATCCTCGCGATTTAAAACAAACCCTTGAAACAAAACATGTAAAAGGCTTATTTTTTGCAGGCCAAATAAATGGCACAACAGGCTATGAAGAAGCCGGAGCACAAGGCTTGATTGCAGGTATCAATGCCGCGTTACAGGTGCAAGAGAAAGACCCTTTTGTGCTGAGTAGAGACCAAGCATACGCCGGTGTATTGGTCGACGATTTAGCCACAATGGGTACCAAAGAACCCTACAGAATGTTCACCAGCAGAGCTGAATACAGATTACTTTTACGCGAAGACAACGCCGATAGTAGGTTAACTGAAAAGGGTCGTAAATTAGGCTTAGTGTGCGACGACCGCTGGGCTGCGTTCAGTAAAAAAATGGAACTCGTTGAACAAGAAAAACAGCGATTAGCGAGTCTATGGGTGCATCCGACACACAAAGTTACGCAGGCTTTAAACGGAATATTGAAATCACCAGTGAACAAAGAACACTCACTGGAAGAAATAATTCGCCGCCCTGAAATGACCTACAAATCATTGATGCAAATTGAAGGCATAGGCCCAGGACTACTCGACGAAAAAGCTGCAGAGCAGGTCGAAATTCAAATTAAGTATGCGGGTTACATTAGCCGTCAGTTAGACGAAATAGCAAAATCGCAACGACATGAAAATGCGCTACTTCCGCCAGAGTTTGATTATTCAAAAATATCGGGTTTATCGAACGAAGTAGTGGCTAAACTTACTGATGCACGCCCAGAAACGATTGGTAAAGCATCTCGTATATCGGGTATAACGCCTGCGGCAGTTTCGCTGCTGTTAGTATATTTGAAAAAACATAATATGCTATTTAAGCAAGAACAAAAAATAGCCTAACATAACAGGTTAACCAATAAGGTGTTGTGTAAGTGAGCGATTTAAAAGCAGAATTACATGCGCAATTTTCTACACTTGCCTCAAAGCTTGATTTTCCAGTGTCACAACTTCAGCAAGCAAAACTAGTTGACTATGTTTTATTATTAAATAAATGGAACAAAACCTATAATTTAAGTGCCATCCGCCAGCCAAGCGAAATGTTGGTTAAGCATATTTTTGATTCGATTGTGATAACTCCCTTTTTAGAAGGCAATACTTTTGCTGATGTAGGTACAGGGCCTGGTTTACCGGGTATACCCTTGGCCATTATGTGCCCTGAAAAGTCTTTCACCCTGATTGATTCTTTGGGTAAACGCGTGCGTTTTATGAAACAAGCTATTCACGAGCTTAAGCTAAAAAATGCGATACCAATACAAACTAGAGTGGAAGATCTCAATCCAAGCGAACCTTTTGATGTTGTACTAAGTCGCGCGTTTGCCTCGCTAAATGACATGTTGCATTGGTGTAAGCACCTGATTGCCACGGATGGTGTGTTTTTAGCATTGAAAGGGCAACTTCATGAAAATGAACTTAATCAAATTCCAGCGCAATTTACATTAGTACAAAGTACCCCGCTTTTGATACCATCGTTAACTGGCGACCGACATCTAGTCAAAATAAAACGGGCAAATGCTTAACTGAATAAGCGTGGTTACAGAGTCGAAAATAAATATTTTAAAAATCCGTTATAGATGATTTTTAGGGTAAACTGATACAAATTTATTATCTTTAAGGTAGTCAAATAGTGGCGCGAGTCATCTCAATAGCAAATCAAAAAGGCGGCGTGGGTAAAACCACTACTGCTGTGAATGTAGCCGCATCTATGGCAGCGACAAAGCGCAAAGTGTTATTGATTGATTTAGACCCTCAAGGTAATGCCACCATGGGCAGTGGGGTCGACAAATACAATGTTGAAAATACCTGTTACGAGCTTTTAGTTGACGAAAAACCTGCTAGAGAAGTGATTATTACCGAAACAAGTGGCAAGTATCATTTGATTGCCGGCAATTCTGACATTACCGCAGCCGAAATTAAGTTAATGGAGGTATTTGCTCGAGAAGTAAGGCTTCGAAATGCCTTGAAACCTATAAGAGACGAATACGACTATATTTTCATAGATTGTCCACCCTCGTTAAATCAACTAACAGTAAATGCATTAGCTGCTTCAGACTCGGTATTGGTGCCCATGCAATGCGAATACTACGCGCTAGAAGGGGTGACAGCCTTAATGGATACCATTGAAAAACTTGCCTCTGTGGTCAATCCAGAATTGAAAATTGAAGGCGTACTGCGCACAATGTACGACCCTCGCAATCGATTAGCGAACGATGTCTCTGAGCAACTTAAGCGTTATTTTGGCGACCAAGTTTATCGTACCGTTATTCCTCGTAATGTAAGGTTAGCCGAAGCCCCCAGTTTTGGGGAGCCAGCTATGTATTACGATAAATCGTCTAATGGTGCAAAAGCGTATTTAGCTTTGGCCGGTGAAATACTGCGCAGACGCAAAAAATTAGAAAGCGCATAAAAAAATGCTTATTACGCGCTCAGAAATGAAGACGACTAATAACAATCAAAGTAATCAAGAGGGCTAAGAATGGCACCGAAAAGTAAAGGACTAGGTAGAGGATTAGACGCGCTGCTCGCTACCAGTAAAAGCGCTGCCGATAAAGATGCCCAAAATGCACAAGACGAAAATGCCAAATACGATTCTCACAATGAACTTAAGAAAATACCGATTGAGTTTCTATACCCAGGTAAGTATCAGCCGCGCAAAGACATGGACGACCAAGCTCTTGAAGAACTTGCAGCATCCATAAAATCTCAGGGAATTATTCAACCTATTGTTGTGCGTCAAGTCGACAACGATAAATATGAAATTATAGCAGGCGAACGTCGTTGGCGTGGCGCACAAATCGCTAAACTCGATGTAGTACCTTGCTTAGTTAAAAATATTGCCGATGACGCAGCCGTTGCCATAGCCTTAATCGAAAACATTCAGCGTGAAGATTTAAACGCAATGGAAGAGGCTCAAGCGCTTGAACGATTAATGATCGAATTTAATTTGACCCATCAACAAGTAGCCGACGCTGTTGGAAAATCTAGAACTACGGTAACTAACCTAATGCGCTTAAATGGCTTACAAACAGCAGTTAAGACCTTGTTAGAGCATGGCGATATTGAAATGGGACATGCGAGAGCGTTGCTGGCCATTGAGGGTGATTTACAATCGGAGCTTGCTAAACAGGTTGCTGATGCAGGCATGACGGTTCGTCAAACTGAAGCGCTGGTTAAAAAATCTCAAAACAAAGACACCGATACGCCTGAAAAACCGGCGACAAAGGTCGACCCTGACGTAGCGCGTTTGCAAAACAAACTTTCAGATTCGCTAGGCACACACGTCAAAATAGACCACAACGCAAAAGGAAAAGGTAAATTAGTTATTAGTTTTGGCGATCTCGACCAATTAGACGGTATATTGAGCAAAATAGGCCAATAAGAGAAACAAGTTTAGCTCATAGTTCGGGTCAGGATCCGCTTATTTCTATGTCATTCCTGCAGCAAGCTAATATGGTTCGTGGTTAAGGGTTTTATTAAGGTTGTGCACCCCATCGTCTTCTTCGCGCAGGCTGTAATCTCCCAAAACAACCACTGAGCTAGTTCGCAACGAGGCTGTTTTGGGGGATTACAGCCTCCGCTGTGAAGACAATTTGTGATTTATTCTCCTAAGCGCAGGGTATTATGCCTCCGCAGTAATGACACTAGTACCCACCTTGTGGATATGGCAGAAGACTAATTAGCCACATTTGACTTTTTACTTTGGTGTAAAGGTTGAATTTTTCTCGTTTCACAGTATAATTCTCGCGCTTTTGATCTAGGTATTAACATTAGGCTCGCAGCAATATGCAAAGTGACGTGGCAAAAACAGGTAAAGTTTTAGCGCGTAAAGGCATAATTGTGCAAATAATTGTGACCTTTGTTTTAACAATAAGCGTAGCACTTGTGCATACTAATTATGTTAATATGGTGTTACTGGGTTGTTTGAGTTTTTTAATACCCCACAGTGTTTTTGCGTTTTGGGTTTTCCGATACGCAGGTGCTACTAAAAATCAATTAGTAGTACAAAGTTTTAGTCAAGGAATGAAAATTAAATTATTCCTGACGGTGATATTTTTTGTTATTGCGTTTTCTCAGTTCAACGCGCACCCTTTACTTCTTCTTGGTGCATACGTAATAACAATGGTTAGTCAATGGCTAGCCATGTATTGGATTAAGCAGTAGCTTTATGCCAGTGCAGCAAAGAGTTTTTAAATTTTATAATTTGGGTTGATTAATGGCTTCTGAATATACGACTACGGAATATATCCAACACCATTTGACTAATGCAACCATGTGCATGTCAGACAGTGGGGTAACTTCAAATTTAGGCGATGGCAATGCGCTTGCTTGTGCCGACGCTGGTTTTTGGGCAATACATATTGACACTCTAGGTTTTTCTATAGGCCTTGGTTTATTGTTTCTATTTTTATTTCGTCGCACGGCTAAAAAAGCGACAACGGGTGTACCATCGAAATTTCAAGCTTTTGTCGAATTAATTATCGATTTCGTTAACGACAACGTAACCAGTACTTTTCACGGAAAAAGCTCTCTTATTGCCCCACTAGCGCTAACTATATTCGTTTGGGTGTTATTAATGAACCTAATGGATTTGGTGCCAGTTGACGTGATCCCAACCATCGCTGGCCTTATAGGTTCGTCGGCATTTGGCATGGACCCGCACGACGTATACATTAAAGCCGTTCCCACAACCGATTTGAATTTAACCTTCGCGTTGGCCTTAGGTGTGTTCGCGCTTATTATTTATTACTCAATTAGAATGAAAGGCGTATCGGGTTTTGCAAAAGAACTCAGCATGTCTCCATTCAATCATTGGGCATTTATTCCGGTTAACTTGATTCTCGAATTGGTAACGTTGTTTGCCCGTCCACTGTCATTAGCACTTCGTCTGTTCGGTAACTTATATGCGAGTGAACTGATATTTATATTGATCGCAACTATTGGTCTTTGGCAATTGCCATTGCACTTCATGTGGGCGGTTTTCCATATTCTAGTATTACCACTACAAGCTTTTATATTCATGATGCTAACCATCGTTTATTTGAGCTTGGCGAGTGAAGATCACTAGATAGACCTTTTTACAAACTTTAACTTTAAACTTAACTACAATCGGAGATACACAATGATAGCAATCGCAGTTGCACTACTAATCGGTATGGGTGCCTTAGGTACCGCTATTGGTTTCGGTATTCTAGGCGGAAAATTCCTAGAATCTGCTGCTCGTCAGCCAGAACTAGCACCACAACTACAAGTTAAAATGTTCATCGTAGCAGGTCTTATCGATGCCATCGCAATGATTGGTGTTGGTATCGCGCTATTCTTATTGTTCGCGCCACCAGCTTACTTACTTTAGTAAATCTCTTAGCGAACATTAAATAAGGAGAGCTGTCGTGAATATGAACGCCACTCTAATTGGTCAATTAATTGCATTTGCGGTATTTGTCGTATTTTGTATGAAGTACGTATGGCCGCCACTTATGGCAGCTATTGAAGAACGCCAAAAAACCATTGCTGATGGTCTAGCGGCTTCTGATCGTGCTGAAAAAGACCTAGAACTTGCTCAGCAAAAAGCCACTGCTCAGCTCAAAGATGCTAAGCAACAAGCGGCTGAAATTGTTGAACAGGCCAAAAAACGAGCGAATCAACTAGTTGATGATGAAACGCAACGTGGTCAATCGGAGCGTGAGAAAATCATCGCTTCTGGCTATGCCGAAATCGAAGCTGAGCGTAACCGTGTAAAAGAAGACCTTCGCAAGCAAGTAGCTGCATTAGCAATTACTGGCGCAGAAAGAATCTTAGCACGTGAAATTGACGCTGAAGCACAAAACGACATTGTTGAAAAACTTGTCGCTGAACTGTAAGGGAGTTGAGCTATGTCTGAATTGACAACTGTTGCTCGCCCTTACGCTAAAGCCGCTTTTGATTTTGCGCTTGAGTCGTCAGATATTGCTAAATGGCAAGAAATGCTAGTGTTTACCAGTGAAGTGACTGAAAACAGTGACATGCACAATGTGCTAGCGAGTTCGATAGCACCTGAACAACTTGCTGAATTGTTTATTGGTATTTGCGAAGAACAACTCAACATTCATGGCCAAAACTTTGTAAAAGTTTTGGCTGATAATAATCGACTATCTGTATTGCCTGATATATTGGTGCATTTCAATATGCTTAAAGCGGAGCACGACAAAGAAATAGATGTAGATGTAGTTTCTGCAATTAAATTGTCAGCTGCCCAAACCAAGAGTATGAGCGCGGCGCTAGAAAAACGATTAGCACGTAAAGTGAAGCTTAATTGTAGCGTGGATCCTAAACTACTTGCTGGTGTCATTATAAAGGCCGGCGATACTGTGATAGATGGTTCCGTACATTCAAAATTGAACCGTCTTTCAGACGCGTTACAAGCATAAACGGGGATAAAGAGCATGCAACTTAATTCCACTGAGATTGCAGAACTTATCAAGAAAAAAATTGAAAAGTTTGATGTCGCTAGTGAAGCTCGAAACGAAGGTACTATAGTTGGCGTAGCCGACGGTATCATCCGCATACACGGCTTAGCCGATGTTATGCAGGGCGAAATGATTGAATTACCAGGTAGTCGTTACGCAATTGCACTTAACTTAGAACGAGATTCTGTTGGTGCGGTAGTAATGGGCCCTTATGCCGATTTGCAAGAAGGTACGAAAGTACAGTCTTCAGGCCGTATACTAGAAGTTCCAGTAGGTCCTGGTTTATTAGGTCGTGTTGTTAACACACTTGGTGAGCCAATCGATGGTAAAGGCGCAATTGAAGCCGCAGGCTATGAAGCTGTTGAAAAAATTGCACCAGGCGTAATTGAGCGTCAGTCGGTAGACCAACCGGTACAGACCGGCTATAAGTCGGTAGATGCAATGATTCCAATTGGTCGCGGTCAACGCGAGCTTATCATTGGCGATCGCCAAACCGGTAAAACTGCGTTAGCAATCGATGCAATTATAAATCAGCGTGGCACAGGTGTTAAATGTGTTTACGTAGCAATTGGCCAAAAGGCCTCTACCATCGCTAACGTAGTGCGTAAGCTTGAAGAACATGGCGCAATGGCTCATACCATTATTGTCGCGGCTTCTGCTTCAGAGTCTGCAGCACTGCAGTACTTAGCACCGTACTCTGGCTGCACAATGGGCGAATATTTCCGTGACCGCGGCGAAGATGCATTGATTGTATATGATGATTTGTCTAAGCAAGCGGTTGCTTATCGTCAAGTGTCGTTACTACTTAAACGTCCTCCGGGTCGTGAAGCTTACCCAGGCGACGTGTTCTATTTGCATTCTCGTTTATTAGAGCGTGCTGCTCGTGTAAACGACGCATACGTAGAAAAATTCACTAATGGTGAAGTTAAGGGCAAAACAGGTTCACTAACGGCATTGCCGATTATTGAAACTCAAGCCGGTGATGTTTCTGCATTCGTACCTACCAACGTAATCTCAATTACCGATGGTCAGATTTTCTTAGAATCTGACATGTTTAACGCGGGTATTCGCCCACCAGTAAACGCCGGTATTTCAGTATCACGTGTTGGTGGTGCCGCGCAAAACAAAATTGTTAAGAAGTTAGGTGGTGGTATTCGTTTAGCATTGGCGCAGTATCGTGAATTAGCCGCGTTCTCGCAGTTTGCATCAGACCTTGATGTAGAAACTCGTGAGCAGCTAGAGCATGGCGAGCGGGTAATGGAATTGATGAAACAAAACCAGTATTCACCGTTGTCAGTGGCAGAAATGTCGGTGTCTCTGTTCGCAGCTGAAAAAGGCTTTTTGAAAGATATAGAACTTAATAAGATTCTAGATTTCGAAGCAGCACTTCAGTCGTATATGAACAACGAACA
>Ga0115567_10004946_pt1 | contig 12952 bp, 15 predicted proteins | sample COGITO_mtgs_1204_2_FD_88679 | JGI IMG/M metagenome (GOLD analysis project Ga0115567, IMG submission 88679) | Pelagic marine microbial communities from North Sea - COGITO_mtgs_120412 | ecosystem: Environmental > Aquatic > Marine > Epipelagic | place: Germany:Helgoland, sampling site Kabeltonne...
CGCGCAGACGCACTTCCTTGAGGCAAGAGAACATGATGTCTTCGTATGAAATGAAAGAGAGAGTCTGTAATCAATTTTTTAATTTAATCAATATCTCCTATGCTTCAACACAACCTTATAACCTAAAACAATCCTCTAAAGCGCCCGTCCTAACGTCTTTCTCTCTTCGTTACAACATGGGATCGGACGTGATGGACGAGACTTACGAGATGAATGGATGGGCGATGGGCGTTGGGCATGTCTCCTCCGCATAGGTATAGTAGCGTCTGAGTTGAATACCATGAAAATCAAACAAGACCATCCACCACCGCACCCTCTTCATCTCGGGGGGTGTTCAGGTTCCAAGCGAGGCAGCTCCAAGTTGCAACTGCGACATTACGCGCGAGGAACTCGCCCATTTTCAGTCGGGTGCCCATCCCCGCCTTTTAATGTTCTCCTCATCCACCCACTTCCCAACAAATATCCCGACCTCAAACACCCGGGAACACAGTCTGCAACTGGGTCGAGTAGGTCTGAGTTCCCGAGACGGGCACCGGAAGCTGAAATGATGGGTTCACCTGCTGACCCACACCCGGTCAGTGACACCGTCTGCTGCCAGCGATCGGCGGAGGGGGCAGCGCTGTGTGCACTTCTCCAGCACAAACCAATGGGAGCATTTGAGCGCGCAAAGAGAGAGGGGGAGAGAGAGACAGCAGCTCAGGCGGGCGGGGCAATGACGTGGACACGGCCGTCCAGCCCGATCGAGGTCTGCACACTCGGCACACCGGTGCGCACGCCGGCGACATACATGTTTCCATCGGCCCCCTGCTGAATCGCCGGTCGCGGCTGCGCGACACCCACGTCCACGAAAAGGTAAGTGCGTGCTTGGCGCATCTTTGCACCGCGCGCGCACCGGCGCACTGAAGCGACCCACGCTGCTGCGCGAGCTGTGAAAAAATGTTGTGCGCACCAGGAATGGGTTGGCGAAGGTCGAAACGACGGGCACCGCGGCGGGCTGCTCCTGCGAGATGTATAGACGCCTGCCCGCCAAGTCAGACGAGTCAGCTACATCCGCGATCGGTGCACGAGCCGCCAGCTCGCGTGCGAGACTGCTTCGGGGCTCACCCGTCCGTCCCGACGACGGCGGAGGACGATGGGTTGGAGGAGGTGGACGCATACAGGCGGCCGTCCGCACCCACTACCGCGGTGGCGGGCGCGGGTGCCGCTACCGTAGGCACGTATGTGGCCGGCTGCTGCACGTATGTGGCCGGCTGCTGCACGTATGTGACCGGCTGCTGCACCACCACCGGTCCACCCGCGGTCTGAACGACGACAGGCCTGTCGAACGAAGTTGTCAGCCTGCTACAAGTCTGGACGACTTGTGGGTTCCAAAACAGCACCGGTACGTGTCCAGTTGCAGATCTGGCGCGATCCTCCGGATCAGGAAGACAACCCCAGCCCCGGTTCTGGAGCGGGCGTCTACCTTGCGCTGACGGCAGGAACGGCAGTTGTGTACACAGCGGCGCCACTCTGGAAGGAAACAGCGCCGGTGAAAGGGTCGACGACACTTGTTGCAGCCACACCCGGCGCAGGAACCGGCGCACCGAGTGTCGTGACTCCAAGTTGGGGCGCAGTTGTCGGAAACATGGCAGTGGACCCGTACGCCACCTGAGCCCGAGATTTCGTCAATTCAACGCTGCGTTTCACGCTGCGTTTCGCCGCCGAAAAGCGGAAAGAGGTCACACGGGACAGCTGCAGATGGGATGACGGGAACTTACCGCCTGCTGATAGGAAAATGCCGGTGCGAACGGATGAGAGACCTTGGGGACCGCCGAGAGGACACCAGAGTACGGATCAAGGACCTGGAAGTGCGCCTCACATCAGTGCCACTGAAAGCAACACAACCCGGGCATTAGAAAGAAAGTATACCGGGATCGTGGCGGTGGTGGTTGACACAAGTGGCGACGCCGAGTACATCGGCACGGAGGAGCCAGGAGGAACTGCAGGAAGGTTGTTGTCAGGTGATTCTTTGCCCTGCTGCTCCAAGGGCTGGGTGGCTGGCCAGTAACATGCGCAGCAGGAAACAGATGTTTCGTTCATTCGGCGTTGTCCACTGGTAAAGCAAACTGCACAAGCGGGGTCCCTTCAACGGGCGGCAGCGGATAGCTCACCAAACGACATGTTCTGGCAGAGGATTTTGTTTGCGTCAGCTCTGAGCGTGTGGAAGGACACAGTATCGGATTAAAAAACATATTTATGAAAATAATAATAATGAAAGTTCATGTTCGCCTTCCAGAGATCGAACGCAGCTCTGAGGCACCCCGCTTCCGACCACAGATGCCCACCCGGCAGACGCCTGGGCAGCTACGTCGGCTACCTGACAGTCGAAAACTGCACCAAGCCGCGCGACGAGCCCAACGCGGCGGAGCTGCAGACGCACTCGGAGCAGGAATCGACGGAAGCGAAAGAGGCCCGTGTAGTGTGGCTTGTAGATGAACACTCGGAAGGCGCCCAACCTCAGGGAGTCCGTCCGATCATGGAACATTTCCTCGAACAGAAAGTCAGGGACGACACGCACTCACCCTAGGAAAAACTTGAGAACTCCCTGGGATCGCCCCCAACAGAAAAATCCGTTTGTTTGTCAACAAACGGCGCCTCATGTGCGGTTTCCGGATTGCCGCAAATATTTCAGAGTAATCCTCAATGAGCGTACGAATTCCTTGTTCTTAGTCCTGGCGTTCAATCCTGCGCCGAACGCACTCCGCCGCGACGTGGCATGCACACGAAAGAACGTTTTATTGATAAGATCTGGTTGCATGTGTACCCACGCTTTGTGCGATCGGCCTGGTGGCTGACTGCTCAGCTGGAGTGGGACTACTCCGAAACCGGCCCAGCCGTTGATCAACGCTGGCCCGTCCCTTGTACCCTGGGCTCGTTGATGACATCCTTGAGCTGGCGCATGTCCCTTACAAACCTGTATCCCAATGCAATCCCTTGCTTAGTCCCTCCGATGCAGATCGCTGAGCTCGATTTTGAGACGCCACGAAACAAGGGGGTTTCAGGAAAGTGCTGCACCAGTCGGCACCCTTGACCACAGTTTCGCGCACCACAACCCCTCCGAACCCACACATCACATCCGCTCCGCCTCTCCCATCCTGAACAGGTTTTTTGCGGTGAGCTATCGCTTCCAAAGACACACCGTGGGTCGCTCATTCGCAGGAAGGCACAACGCACCTTCGAGTCGCGCGCGTCGAGGTCAGTGGCTCCGTCCCCGACCATGACAACTGTTGCATTTGACGTGCTGAGCAGTTGGCGTATGTGGTTGATTGCCAGCCGCTTTCCTCCGTCGCACGCCGTGTAGCACTGCGGGTCAAAGTCCCGGTAGGAACCGTCGGCTTCAAAGCGCACGTCTGCCGCAGCGGGCCAAACAAGCTTCACAGGACAATTCCCGAGCACGGCCAATATCCTGCGGGTCTGCAGCCCCCACCAGATTTTGCTCGCGCTACCTGGGCCTCGGCAGTGCAAGGTGCTGGCAGGTAGCAGGACGTAGGCACCTACCATTTGCATAGACATGATCCAATGGGACTCCCAGGGTCTCCGCGATGGGGTCAATCAACTGGCGAAAGCCGCCCGATATGAGGTACACCTGCAACCGGGTACACACCACCGTCAGCATTTGGGCTTATGCTCGAATGCCACCCGAACGAAGGCAGGTGTGACACAAATCCAGCTGGCGGGGAAGAGGAGAACGGAGCAAGCGAGACTTAGTGCCGTGCTCTTGGACGGTTAATCGTACCTTTGTGCCGCGTGCGTGCAGTGTCTCGATGAGCTCCCTCGCGCCTGGCGTGATTTGAGGTAACACGCGCGTGCACTCCTCAAATAGCTTGCGGGAAGGGCGGATAATGCTGAGGCGTTCTTCGAGGTTGCGAAAGTAAGATGCATCGCCTTCCATAGCCTGCGCGGAGTGGCGTCAACCCCAAAACTCTCTAGGCACTGGCGAGTGGGCGAGATTCTGGCCCAGAGCATCCAAGCAAGGAGTGTGGTGCGCAACGCTCAGCGCGTTCCTGTTCGCGAGGTAAGTGAAGGTTCAGCTGCGACCTTTTTCGTAAGCGCGGCAACTTCGGCTTCTTTGTTTACCTTTGCAGCCAGCTCATCGATGCCCTCCACCTGATTGCATCGTGTTAGTCCTCTAGTTGCGTTGTGGCGATCAATCTTGCTCGAGCACGCCGGCAACGGCTAATTACAGCGCCTGTCTCATTTCACGAACGCGACACCGGCCTGTAGGTGCGCTGAAACACAGCTCAATGCAACGCTGTTCGCGACGGTGAGTGTAGACACGGATACAATTACCTGAATTAGGGTGCTGTCCACGTCGAAGCACCAGCACTCCGCAGTCCGCAACCGCGCCGCGACTGATGAAGGCGCAATTCCGTCTTTATCGTTTGCAGTAATGACCCCCATGGCTTTCGTGTGAGCTTGTGCCCGCCAATGCGGAGAAATTTGCCCGAGTCGACGGTGCCCGAGACGACGTAGTGCCGTCGACCCTGGTACGGTGAACGCACAGGCCAGAACACCCAGACCCACGTATAGGAGCACAGAGACCGTTTTGAACACCACGCTTGCAGCTCAATCCTTCTGGGCGTGATCGCGTGGCGGTAAGCACGTCAGCTCGATGCGCCCGGCCACTGAGAACCTAAGAACCTGCGGACTCCAATGCGAATCCCTGGACTTTCTTGTATGGACGTGTCACGTCCAGGGGAATATCATCATGATGATGGACTTGTTATTATTATTTTGACGCTCTTCCAAAATAGAGGACACCGCCAAACCTGCTGCACACGGCGCAGCGCGGTGCAGCGTCGATCCGTGGTCCCATGGCCGCCGACGAGCGATGGGCGTTCGATCGGAGGGAATTGGGGCGACGACGAAACATGAGCGTGCGTCATAGGAAGTGTGGTGATGGTGCTAGGATTCCTTTACTCTCCTTGTGGGTTCTAGCGGCGCTTGCGTCGGTCGCCAGCGGGGGGATCGATAGCACCATGGCGGACTCAGTAGCTTCGGCGGGGACTGCTACGAAACAACTTCTTTCAGATGGAAAGCTGCGGGTGGTATCTGGCAAGGGGACCCGCTGGCACGGCATGGAGCTCGGGGCGGGAACGGGCGGAGCGGGCAGCCAACGCAAGTTCGGCGCCACCGCAGGGCCGGCGCGTGAAACTGTACTCTTTGAGGGCCCTAAGTCGGACGAAAAGGTTACAGTAGTCTTGTACACCTCTTCGGGGTGCGCTGCTTGCCGCTTATATTGGACCACGATCCTTTCTCGAACACTGCAGAAGGCGGGCATGTGGGGGATCGTCGACTTCCACGTCGTGCCGTGGGGCGCGGGGCAGGTGCAATCGCGCACTGGGGAGGAGCTGAACTCCTCAGCAGCAATTCTTGCCGTCGATCCCGCGGCGGTTCAGCTGGACTGTCCGGGGGGAAGAGGTTGCAAGGGTGAGAAGTACGCGGCGTGCATAGCGCACATGTACCCCCGGGGACAGGACTTCTTCCCAGTGATCAACTGCATCCAGGGCCGCGGCTGTGTCACTGGGGAAAATTCGCCCGATGATTGCTACGGAACTGCTGAGGAAGTGTCTCCAGCTTGCGTGAACGAGTGGGGTGTCGGGGAGTGGGGCGCGAACATGAACGCATCGCTTGTCGGGAAGTGCGCGGCGGGGCCTCTGGGGAAAAAGCTTCTGCTTGAAAACGCCGCGGCGACGTTTGCCGCTGATCCGCCCTTTGTGCCGTGGGTGACGGTTGACGGGCAAGCAGTTTCGGCGGAGCGGGGGGCGCAGGGTCTGGAGCGCTTGGCCCTGCTTGGGCGCTCCATCTGCCTGGCACGGCAGCGCGCCGGCGGAGAGCTTCCTGAGTCGTGCGGTTACTTCCCGCGTACGCTCTCCGAAATTCGGTGGCAGGATCTCCCGCAACACTCGTCGCTTCGTGGGTATGACGATGACGGGAGCAGGGGGTCTGCGCGCGGCCTGTGGTCGGCGAACGCGATTGCTGGGCTGCTTCTCACGGCTGCGGCGGCTCTGTTCCTCTCCTCGACATTCTGCGTGGACGATGCAGAGCGCCCTGATTCGGACGTAGCTTAGCCGACTCCGGATAGGTGGATGATCTCCACGATCGTTGGAGTGGTGGATAGGGGTAGTAGTGTCTTGCGATTGTAGATTTTTTGGCCGTCGTCTGAGCAAGTGTCCTCAGCGTAGTGGGCGTCCAAGCGCGTGTGAGCCGTGCAGCTGCGGCAGAGAAAAATGCACCAACATTATTTTTCCATCGCGTGCGGTTCTATCGTGTCGGCCAGGGTCATCGCTGCGGCGTGCGAGTGGACACAGGGCGAAGCGCGAGAGCGCGCTGCAGTTCCTTGACCTGCTGCCGCAGCTGCGCGATCTCCGCTGACTTGTCCTCAATCTGCGGCCCGTGTTGTCCCCCCCCCCCACGTGATGTTCTAAACGAGGTCGTTGCACCATGTTCTTGGGACGGGCGGAGGGGCACTGCCGAGGAGGAACGCGGGGAGGTTCCCGGGCCTGGGCTGGGAATCAAGGCGCGTTCACCTCTGCACGCAAGATTTGAACCTCCGTCTGGCAAGCTTCTTGTTCCCACCGGGAGAGTGACGCCCGTGAAGCGTTCAACGTCGCAGAAAAGTTGTTGCCGCTCCGCGCCATTAATTTGCTCGGCGACGGCACCTCATCTCCACCAGAGTGGCGCACAACTCCTTCGCCCGCCCGCACCTGGGTTGCCGAGCTCGAATTCAGCCCCAGGCCCACAGGAACCGCGCCGCAAAAGATCGTGTCAGAAAGACCAATCACCGCAACTCGTGCGGGGGCGCGACCATGAGCATGTCAGCTGCTGCGGCAAGACGCTCGGCCTTGCTGCAACTGGAAGCGGACCCAGAGACCGAAGTGCTCGTAAGGATACCCTCAGCCAGGAGCGAGTCTGCAAACGCCAGCGCAGAGTATGTTTGGATGTCGATGTCCTTATCCTGCCTCCGTCTCTCGGTAACTTGCCTGTCGTGGTGGTGCCCCAGCCCGTGCCTCGCGGACCCACCGTGTGCCACTGGCCACGCGCGCGGAGCGGTCGGAGATCTTGGAATTGTTCGAGGTGGAAGTGGAGTAGGTGCACCAACGACTGAGGATATGTGTGCATTGACATCGTACCCTGCACGCGCCGGCAAGACTCACGCACGGCACGGCGGAAACAACGGGGCCCCAACCACACACGCCCGAGCTGTCTTGTCAGCATCTCTCGCTGAATGTCATCTTCTCGGCAACACCAATCGCGAGAGACAGGGGAAGCAGACCGATCCAGGAGGGTTCCCGCTGACCTGTCTGGGCGAGAGCGGAGAGGATCGACGGTCGGTTCGGGGACATGGCCATTTTGCAATTTTGCGTTTATTCTACTTTTACTACTTTTATTATTAACATTTTTAAAAATAGGGAATGTGTGACTTTGTTTTACAAAATGGACATAATTGAGAGCAGCTGCTGGACACGACGACGCAATAAATCTCGAAGATTCACAGCTCCGGCCCCGAGGTCACGCGCTGCACCCCCGCAGCCATGGCGAGAGGTCAGGACGTCGGGGCGGAAATGGGGGACCTGGACGTCGCAGAAATGGTCCGTATGCTCGACGCCCAGCTTCAGGAAACCATCGAGCTGCGCCGTGCCCTCGATGACGGGGAGGAACCCTCGCCCGTTGAAAGGGGGCACGGCGTGCTGCCCATCAGCGGTCATGCAACCCGTGTCAACGAGGCTCAGCGGACCCGGTCGCCACTTCTAGGAATACCGCCACCGGTCCACGTGCCGCTCCCCAACTTCAATCGTGAATCGTCATGGGAGTTCGAGCCATTGCGCCGAGACAGGGGCACCATGTCACGGGAAAGCTCCCTGGAAGCCAGGGGAACTGGGTCTCTGAAACGATACAAAATACCGTCCGCTGTGAAAAGCTCCCGCTCGGAGATGACGCGTGTTTCGACGGAGAAGGAGGATCCCAATTTTCAGGTCGAGGTGACGCGCAGGCCGCTAGCTGTCCAACAGTTGCACATGGCTCAGGGGCACGGAGCGCAGCAAATGTTTGGTGGAACGGGCGAGCTGTTGCCACAGAGGCCAAATCAAGATTCCAAGAAACGCACGACGAATGTGCCCATGGTGGGATTGCCCCCTGTTACGTTTTGCAGGGCCTTGCTCCAATCTGAACTGGGCGTAGGATATTCGCTGGACTGATGGGGCCTCTTGACTTCAGGTGTTTGCAATGCAGTTGGACCCTCCACTGCGACGGGTTACGGGCCAGTTGCACATCCACGTTGACGACGACGATGGTGCTGAAGACAACGCCAGCGGAGACTCGGCTATCGCGGCTGAGGGCGAAGGTAGCAGCAGGGGCAGCCGAATGCAAAGTCGGATCAAAACGACGCTGAGCAAGATCCAAGCCTCTCGGATCTTTCGTGCAGTCTCATCTTCTGGGCGCACAGGGCGCTCGCGCGAGTCTTCGGTCCGCGAGCCTGGTGGACCGTGCACGTCGGTAGAGGAGCTCGTCAGCTCGCTGCGGACCTACGCGCTTGTCGGTGTGCCGGGCGAGACAGTGCGCCGGATCCCGGCTTTGTCGGTGACCTCGTCATTAGGGGCATCACGCGACCGTGCGGGCAGCGTGCTGCTAGAGCTCGACAAGGGAGAGGAGACCAAGGAGGTGCGTGTCTCCCGCCAGCGCCGGTGCCACCCCCTGCGGCGAGGCCCGGAGTGTAAAAGGGTATCCTTGCGCGCGGCGGCGGTGCAGGTGGTGGAGCGGCGCACGCACGTGATGGAGATCTGGGTGGCCGCCTGGGTGCTTTCCGTGCTGGCGGTCGCCGCCGCGGAACTCGTCACCCTCACAGTGTACCAGGTCCGCACCGCTCTGCCGAGCAGCAGCGCCCTCCCGCGCCGCCCCCGCAATCCGCGAGGCTTGCTTCCCGACACGGAAGCGCGCGGCGCTCATGTCGTCGTTCTCCCGCCGCCTGACCTAGTGGCTGTCCACGCGGTGCTAGATCTTACAGCAGGGGAGCTTTCTGTGCGTCGTCCCATCCCCGGGCCAGCCGCGGTACTCATCCCATTCCACGCTTTCGCGCCGAGCACCGGTCCTGCTACAGCTTGTCTGGTTGCGTCGAGGCAAGTGCCTAACGCGCTCGCGCTGCGCGCGCAGGATACCGAATGTACTGGCGTTCAGCATTCTTTCGCTTCTGGCAACCGTGCACGGGTTCCGTTGCTTGTATGGGCTCGGCGCACTTCTGGCTCGCATGGGGTTCTGTCCGTGGTGGCTGGGTGCCAGTGGGCTTTTGCAGAATGCGCGAGTGGGATTGCTCGACAAAGTACCGCTTTTCATCATGATGGCGACGGTTGCCCTGACGATCATCGTCCTGGATAATGCGCTGAACACGTGCCTGGCCGAGCCTATCGATGAGGAACCGGATGCGGCTGGCAGCGTGAGTTGGCAGCGCTTACACGCTGCCGTGCACACGATCCGCGCGGGCCTGGTGCTGTACAGCTGCGTACTTCTACGTAGCGAGGTTGGACCCGGCCCCTTCTCTGTCCCCTTTTGTGACTGGGACCGATTTCTTGGAATATGAACATACGTTGCTTTTCCAGGTGCGTGTGCTGATGCAGAAGGCAGTTTCTGGAAACAAGCGGCGCTTCATAGACAAAGAGTTTGATCTTGACCTCACGTACATATCGGATCGGTGCGCACCCAATCCGCTCCCACCCTGCGGTCGCACGCTCACGCCCGGCTTCAGAACTAGTTCGGGCATAGGGGCGGGTTCTTGCTTGGTTGCCGCTGACGGCTGCTGGGGTCAGGCTCGTTGCCATGGCGCTTCCTTGCGTGCGAGGTGCCGCGTACCGTAACGACATTCGCGAGGTCCCATCCCGACGCACTTGCACATATATTCGGCCCAGAGCGGGACGGCGACCGGCGGTCATTGGTGCTGCTGGGTTCCGGACTGCGACACTGAGCGTTTGGGTTGCCGACGCCAGGTCTCTCGTTTCTTTACATCGCGGCACTACGGGGCGTTCAAGATTTTTAACCTATGCGAGGGATTCGAAGAGTCTGGCAATGGCAACTACGACAAGAAACTCTTCTGGGACCAGGTCTGGACCTTGTGCGCTTGGACATGCGCACAGCAGCCTGGCACGCTGACTGGCCGCGTGCCTGCGTGCAGGTGGTCAAGATCCCCCAGCGCGACCACAACATCTGCTCACTGCAGACCCTGGTCAACACGATGAAGCAGGTGCGCCCCGCTACGATTCCCGGGCCGGCCTTCGGCGAAGCCTCGCGCCTCCTTGCTCGCGGATGCACGGCGCAGCCCAGTAGACGGCGTCACGCGGCCGCGCTGGCTCTCGCAGGCGACCGCGTTCCTGAACCTCGATAAGTCCAATGTCGTCGCATTCCACTGCCGCGGCGGCAAGGGCCGCACAGGATCCTTCTGTGCGTCGCTACTTCTCTGGAGCGGCTACTCTCGAACGGCGGCCCATGCGCTCGCTACGTTCGCCCACCGCCGCACGGACAACGCGCGCAAGGGCCGCCTACGGGGAGGCGGAGGAGTTCAGGGCGTGGCGTCCCCGTCTCAGATCAGGCGCCTATCCGCGCCCTCCGCGCGCTCTCACGGACGACAAACCCCCAGCTGCGCAGCTGCGCTGAGTGTGGTGAATCGCGCGTCAGCGGTGCCTGGCCGCGTGTGAGTGCAGAGGAACGCGCTGGCAGGTATGTACACTACGTCGAGGCCGTGCGATACATGAACTTCGACTTTGTTTCTCCCCGCACGATCCTCATCAACCGCATTCGGATGGAGGGGGTGCCATTCTGCGGCTCCGGTGGCACGTGCGGCGCCCTGCCCTGCCCTGCACATGCCCCTCCTGCGCTGCCCAGATCCGCATGGTACGCACCTTGTTGCTTTCACGCGCCTGAAAGCACTCTTTAAAACAGGTACGTCACCTTTATTGTGGAAACGGCGATGGGTATTCTATACGATCACGCAAAAACCTTCGGGCTTGTGCGGTGCGCGCCTCCTGAGACGGAGTTCATGTTCGATCTCGGCAACATCCCGGTCACGGGCGACGTTGCGATCCGCTTCTTCTCTTTTGACACGACGGACCCGAAGAGCATCACGGCTTGCTTGTCGCGCTTGACGCCAGGCGGCCTTTCCGTCGAATACACCCACCCGAACTCTTCGGACGTAGTTCTCACAGGCCGGCAGCTGTGCTTCATCCAGTTTCATACTTCCTTCCACAGTGGCTCGGCACTTGTCTTCTCCCGCCGCGAAATCGACGGGGCATACAACGCAAATTCGAAGCGATTCCCGCTTGACTTTGCTCTCTCTATCGAAGTTTCTGACTTGCCGCTCCTCCAGTCGCGAAAAGAGGTTCAGACTGTACCCGCTTGCATAATTGTTCACCTCTTGCAATCTGCTTTCTGTGCACTCGTGAATGCGATCCCGCCACGGGGCGCTGCAGTGATGGGTGGGGCAGTCTTGATTCTTCATCTCTTGAGTCTTGCGATTGCAGGCTGCGATTGCAGAGCAGGCTCTTCACCAACATCTCAGCAACGCGATTGATCACCAATGGAAATCAACAATACCATTGCGGGGTTCACTCCGCCGGTGCATGCCCCGGCTCGAAAATTTCCCCGAGCCTTGCACCAGCGCGAACAAGCATTTCGGCAAGCCGTGCAGGCTCCTCACTCTGCGCGAGCGCGGGCGCTCCAGGCCTTTCTCCCGCTCTCGGTCGAGTGCCCGACGTGGGGGAGCAGTTTCGGACGGGGAGGACCAAGACGTCAGTTCCCCCGTCCCATTCCTGTCGGCTCGAGCACTCCTCCCGTGCGTGAACTTGCCTCGGTGGGAGCGCAGTGCACGCGCATACAGTCGCTTAGGCTAGTTCACCACTTGCGTGCTACAGAGCCCGCCTGACGCGCGATTTGGCGAGCCAGGAATCTGGGCACCCTTCGGCATCTCTCCACGGGTCTGGGTCAAAATGCTCCTCGACGCCGGGGTTGGATGGCTCCGAGGCACTGAAGGGGTCTGCTAGCACCATGCGACGCGTCGGCAGCGATTCGGCGTTTGAGCTCATGGAGGGAGCCATGGAGCCGCAAATGCCACAAAAGGTTCGTGCCCCGATGCCCCGCCCAACATCCGCGACTTGCGCATGACAACTCGGATGGCGCGGCGCGGCAGGTCAATGACGAGGTATGGGTGTCCTCGCTGCACCGACCTGCATCGATCGCAAGTGCTGTGGAGCACGGGGAGGGCGGGTTCGTTGGACGGCAGACGATGTGGTCCGGCCGGCGGTTGCTGGAGACGCAGAACCTGGAGAGGTTCGAGAGGCTGATGCGCAATGCCGGCGCACAGGAGCTCACCTTCACGCGCGGACAGGCTGTGCGGCGGAAAGCGGACTCGGAAAAGACCAAGACACGATCTTTGATCCTCATCACGAAAGGGAATGTCGCGGTGTATCCCTCTAGCTTCATGGACTGGGGCGACGCGCCGTACTTCAACCCTGGTGCACACCGCGGTGTGATGCTGCGCGGTGCCGGGGAATTCTGCGGAACGCTTGAATTCTTCCTTGGTGCGGGAGAGGACGATCTCACTTCGTACATAGTTGCAGTGACGGAAAGTGTACAGATTATGCAGGTAACTGTCGAGAGCGATCGCGGGCTCCCGCCGCTCTTTGCGCACCTCATGCCGTACTCGGATGTGAACGAACTCTACGAGTCACTGGCTCGCTTTGTGACGGAGCGTTCCACTCGTGCGGACCTCGTGATTTCAAATTTCAATACGAAGCGCGTCAAGCACGATGAGACGTTGTCCGTCGAGGCGTCTGTACGCGCGCAGATCCTAGTGCGCCTGCGCAGTAAGTTCAAGATCCCGATTTCGCACAAGTGCCACCATATATCCTTTTGCATGCTGAAGGAGGGCGGC
>Ga0115567_10004947_pt1 | contig 12952 bp, 15 predicted proteins | sample COGITO_mtgs_1204_2_FD_88679 | JGI IMG/M metagenome (GOLD analysis project Ga0115567, IMG submission 88679) | Pelagic marine microbial communities from North Sea - COGITO_mtgs_120412 | ecosystem: Environmental > Aquatic > Marine > Epipelagic | place: Germany:Helgoland, sampling site Kabeltonne...
GGCATCAGGCGCACCCGGCTTTCGCCGTCCCCGCGGCGCACCAGCCGCCAATCGGTGACGGCCGCGCGGCCGTTTTCGTGGTCGACATGCTGGCGCGGCCGGTTGTTCCAGTCGACGCAGAGCGGCAGGTCGACGGTGCCCGTCCGCTCTGCCATCTCGCCCCAGACCCGCGCGACGTAGGTCTTTTTCGTCTGCCGCTTTTCGAACTGCAGGCCCAGATGCCGCTGCGCGTGCGGCGTCAGCGCAAATATCATCACCCCAGACGTGTCCCGATCGAGCCTGTGGACCAGCAGCGCCTCGGGGAAGGCCGCCTGCACGCGGCCGATCAGGCAATCGGCCAGATGCGGCCCCTTGCCCGGCACCGACAACAGGCCAGACGGCTTGTCGACCAGCAGCACCTGATGATCGTGGTGCAGGATCGCGAGCGGCGTGTCGGGCGGGGCATAGGTGTCGTCCATGTTCCGCCGCTACCACGACATGTCAGGCGTCGCTATCCCGCCCGCCCGAACGTCGCGGCAAGGATCGCGGACAGGCCCGCCGCATCGTCTGGCCCGAACGCGCCGGGCCGGTCGCTGTCGATGTCGAACACCGCGATCAGCGTGCCGTCCGGTCCGAACACCGGCAGCACGATCTCGGATCGGGTGGACGTCGCGCAGGCGATATGGCCGGGGAACGCCTCCACGTCGTCGACGACCTGCACCTCGCCGGTCCGCGCCGCCGCGCCGCAGACGCCGCGCGAAAACGGGATCGTCAGGCAGCCGTGCCCGCCCTGATACGGCCCGATCTTCAGCATCTCCGGCCCGGTGACGCGGTAGAAGCCGGTCCAGTCGAACCGGTCGTCCGACCAGTGCACCTCGCACGCGACGGTCGCCATCAGCGCGACCGCGTCGCCCTCGCCTTCGGTCAGCGCCGCGATCCGCGCGGCCAATCCGTCGTAGTCCATGTCACCCCCCATCGTTTCGCATCCCGAAACGCAGCGTTCGCGCATTTCGCGAATGACCGCATTGCTGCCGCAGACTCTCCACCCTGCGGCCACGCGCAAGGGGCAAACCCGTATCCGTAGCTGCATAGCTTCCCTCGGCGCCGCGTCGTATAGCCCCCACCCATTGCGCGGCGCCGAGGATTTTCACGCTTCCCCACATTGCATCCCGCCGCACCCCGGCTAGGCTCCGCCCCAAAGCCGGGGAGGGCAAGATGCGCGATTTCCAGATGCCGGGCCGCTCGACCGTCCATGCCGTCAACGGGATGTGCGCGACCTCGCATCCATTGGCCGCGAAGGTGGCCGTCCAGATGCTCGAGGCCGGCGGAAACGCCGTCGACGCCGCCATCGCGGGGGCCGTCCTGCTGGGCATTTGCGAGCCGCAGATGACCGGCATCGGTGGCGACTGCTTCGTCCTGATGACGCCGCCGGGCGAGGACCGGGTGCTGGCGCTGAACGGGTCGGGGCGATCCCCCGTCGGTCTGGACGCGGACGCGATGCGGGCCGCCGGGCACGCCAAGGTGCCCCCCAACGGCCCCGAGGCGATCACGCTGCCCGGTGCGGTCGATGCGTTCTGCCGCCTGTCGGCCGACCACGGGCGCATTGGTCTCGCCGCGGCGTTGGCCCCCGCCATCCAATATGCCGAGGCCGGCGTGCCGGTGGCGCCGCGCGTGGCGCTCGACTGGTCCGCAAACGCGCATCTTCTGTCCGGCGCGGCGCGCGACCACTACCTGACGGGCGGCGCCGCACCGGCGCGGGGCGCGATCTTCCGCAGTCCGCCCCAGGCCGAGGTGCTGCGCCGCATCGCCGCCAACGGACGCGCCGGATTCTACGAGGGCGAGGTGGCCGAGGACATGATCGCCGGCCTGCGCGCCATGGGTGGGTCGCACACGCCCGATGACCTCGCCGCGACCGCTTGCGACTGGGCGACGCCTGTCTCGGCCGATTACGGCGACCTCGAGGTGGTCGAGCATCCGCCGAACGGGCAGGGCGCCACCGCGCTTCTGATCCTGAATATCCTGTCGCATTTCGACGTCGCCGCGATGGACCCGGCCGGTGCCGCGCGCGCGCATCTCGAGGCCGAGGCGGCAAAGCTCGCGCACGACACGCGCGACCGCCTGCTCGCCGATCCCGACCACACCGCGCGCCTCGCGCATATGCTGGCCCCCGAAACCGCCGAGCGGCTGGCCGCGCTGATCGACCCCGCGCGCGTCCTGCCGCCGCACCTGCCGGGCGCCGAAGCGATCCACCGCGACACCGTCTATATCACCGTCGTGGACCGCGACCGGATGGCCGTGTCACTGATCTACTCGATCTTCCACGCCTTCGGATCGGGCCGCGCGTCCGACCGCTTCGGCATCCTGTTCCAGAACCGCGGCGCCGGGTTCACCCTGAGCGAGGGGCATCCGAACGCGGCGGCGGGCGGCAAGCGGCCGCTGCACACGATCATTCCGGGGATGCTGCGCCGCGACGGCAGGCTGCACGCGCCGTTCGGCGTCATGGGCGGGGGCTACCAGCCGACCGGTCACGCGCGCCTGGTCTCGAACCTCGTGGATTTCGGCATGGACCCGCAGGCCGCCATCGACGCGCCGCGCAGCTTCTCGAACGGCGGCAGGCTCGAGGTCGAGCGCGGCTACGGCGACGACGTGCGTGCGAGCCTGTCGGATCTCGGCCACGATGTCGCCGTCCCCGACGGGCCGCTCGGCGGCGCGCAGGCGATCGTGGTCGGCGCGGACGGCGTCCTGACCGGCGCGTCCGACCCGCGCAAGGACGGCATCGCGCTGGGCTACTGAACCGTTCACGATTTCGTGGAACCGATCCGCTCGATGCGACGTTTCGTCCCGGAAGCGGGGGTGCGTCATCCGCGCGAATTTGTATTGGAGTATCGTATGACAGGTGTCGGCTGGATCATGAGCATCATTCTCGGCGGCCTCGCCGGGTGGATCGCCGAAAAGATCATGAAGTCCGAAATGGGCCTCCTGCTCAACATCATCCTCGGTATCGTGGGCGCGGTCGTGGCCAACTGGCTGCTGTTCCTCATCATCGGCGATACGCTCGGTGGCTGGATCGGCCAGTTGATCGTCGCGATCGCGGGCGCCTGTCTGCTGATCTGGATCGTGCGCCTGGTGCGCGGCCGGACCTGACCGACGACGCAGGACGGAACGGGGGCGGTCCATCGCGGACCGCCCCTTTTTCGTGGCCGCAAACCCGGCGGTCATTGGCCGACCGCGGCGCGTTATCGACTAACCCTTGCCGATATGCAGCATCGACCACAGATGCGGCCGACTGGAAACCGCGACCCACAAGGAATAGCGTCCTGCCATGAAACACATCCTTACAGCCCTTTTCTGCATCGCCGCCGCACCGGCCGCGATGGCGCAGCAACTCTCGCTCTCCGAGGTCTCGAGCTATCTCAACGGCCTGCAGACGGCGACAGGCGGCTTCACCCAGATCAACGGCGACGGCACGATCTCGACCGGCACGATCTTCATCAAGCGGCCGGGCCGGGTGCGGTTCGAATACAATCCGCCCGACGAATCGCTGTTCGTCGCGGGCGGCGGGCAGGTCGCCGTGTTCGACCCGCGCGCCACGCCGGGGGTGGAACGCTTTCCGCTTAACCAGACGCCGCTGTCGATAATCCTGGAGCGCAACGTCGATCTCACCCGCACCAACATGGTGACCGGTCACACCTCGGACGGCACAACGACGACCGTGACCGCCCAGGATCCCGAGCGTCCGCAGATCGGCACGATCCAGATGGTATTCACCTCGCAACCCACGGAGTTGCGCCAGTGGATCGTCACCGACGAGACGGGTCAGCAGACGACGACGATTCTCAACGATCTCGCGACCGGCATGTCCATCGGCGAGCGGCAGTTCAACATCACCGCCGAAATGTCGGCGCGCGGCATCCAGTAGGCCAAGGGGCCCGGCGACGATGCCGGGCCACCCGCGCTAGCGCCGGCCGCAGGCCCGCAGCTGCGTATCGTAAACGATCGCGCGCGCCTCAAGCTCTCCGGCGATCCGCATCAGCCACGGCTTGTCGAGATACGTGCCGCGCCGATAGCCGGTGCGCCCGTCGTGATAGGCAAGATACTGGTTGCGGGTGTCGTTCAGCGGAATACCCAGCTCCGACCGCGTCGCTGTCATGTACCAGCCCATGAAATCGGTCGCATGGTCGATGTCGACGCGATCCGCGCGGCGGCCGCCGCGGGATGCCTGGTATTCCTCCCAGGTGCCGTCGAGCGCCTGGGAATAGCCGAGCGCCGAGCTTTGCCGCCCGACCGGGATCACGCCCAGCGCATAGCGGTGCGGCGGGCGCGCGTCGCCGACGAATCGGCTCTCCTGATAGATCATCGCCATCAGGACGGGGACCGGGACGCCCCATGTCCGTTCCGTCTCGCGGAACGCATCGAGATAGTCGGGTCGTTGGTCCACGATGCTGCAAGCGTCGTCCAGGTTGCGCGGGGCCGAGAATTCTCTCGTTCCGCCACAACTGGACACCAGCAACAGCAAAGTCATGGCCCGAAGGGTTCTGTTCATGTGCCTCGTCCGCGTTTTTTTCTTTTGCCGAGTTCATAGCAAATCGTCGCCGGTCTGGAAACAGTCGCGTGCGCGGTCACAGCACCGAGGCGAGGATCAGCGGCAACAGACCCACGGCCATCACCGTCGAGGCCACGACCAGCGCCGCCACCGACTGCGCGTCGGCGCCGTATTTCTCGGCCAGCATGTAGGATGTGACGGCGACCGGCGTGGCGATCTGCAACACCAGCACCGCGAACGCCACGGGCGGCAGCGCGAACGCCAGCCCGACACCCGCGGCGACCGAGACGCAGACCCCCGCCTTGAGCGCCGACAGCGCGATCGCCCGCCCGATTCCGCGCGTCTGCAATCGCGCGATCGCCACGCCGAGCGTCAGCAGCATCAGCGGGATCGCCATCTGGCCGGTCAGGCGCAGCGTCTCGGTGATCGCGGGCGGCGGCGTCCACCCGGCCCACAGGAACAGCGCGCCCGCCAGCGTGGCCCTCACCATCGGCTCGCGCAGGACGCGGCCCATCGACCCCGCCCCCGCCACCAGCCGGATGCCGATGGTGAACGACCCCACCGCCATCACCGCGAACACCACGACGGCAAGGCCCAGCCCCTCGCGCCCGAACGCGAACAGCGCCAGCGGCAGGCCGACATTGCCGGTATTGCCGAAGATCAGCGGCGCGAGGAACGTCCGCCGCTCCAGCCCCGTCACCGCCACGACCCCGGCGAAGACCGCGCCCACGATTCCGTAGGACACCACACTCGCCGCCAGCAGGGTGGCGAGTGCGACGGGATCGGCCTCGGTCTCCATCAGGGCGACGAAGATCAGGCACGGCACCGACAGCGTCATCGTCAGCCGCGTAACGAAGGCGATGTCGTAGGCATATCCCGCCCGCACCCACCCGAACCCGATCGCGGCGAGCGCGAAGACCGGCGTGACCACCTGAAGCACCGTGAGGACGAGGTTCACAGACTGTTTCCACCGATTGCCGGGCCACGGCGTGGACAGCGCCGGGCGTGGGGTCTAATACCGACCCATGGGAAGGGGCACCATGCTGAAGACGCGCGCGAAATACTCTCTCGGGCAGGTGGTCCGCCATCGCAAGCACCCGTTCCGCGGCGTGGTGTTCGACGTCGACGCGATGTTCGCAAATACCGACGAATGGTACGAGGCCATCCCCGAGGACGCCCGCCCCCGCAAGGAACAGCCGTTCTACCATCTGCTCGCCGAAAACGACCAAAGCTGCTACGTGGCCTATGTCAGCGAGCAGAACCTGATCGCCGACTATTCCGGCGAGCCGGTGAACCATCCCGACCTCGACGATTTGTTCGGAGAGTTCGAGGACGGCCAGTATCCGTTGCAGGTGCAGTTGAACTGACGGCTTCTACCCGTCCAGCGCGCGCCGCAGGAAACCCTCGGCACCCTTCTTGCGGACATCCTCCACCGACCGCAGCTTCAGGTGCCGCCGTCGCTTTCCGCCCCCCTCCAGCCTGCCGTCGGGGTCGTCGAAATCGGCCCCTTGGGAAAACTCGAGCGAGACGTGTTCGGCATAGGCAAAGACGCCACCGACGAAGTGCGTGTCGTCGTCCGGGTCGGGCGCGATGACGTGGCCGCCGTATTTCGGCACGAACCGGGCGTCGGGCGCGATCTCCTCCACGATTTCGCGGACCCTGTCCTCGATGTCGCCTGCTGTCGTGCTGTCCATCCGGTCACTCGCTCCGCCCGGTCCCTTTGGTCTTGAAATATCCCCGCCAGAGGCATCGCCGTCAGGCGATCAATCCCGCAGCAACTCGTTGATCGCCGTCTTCTCGCGCGTGCGCGCGTCGACCCGCTTCACGATCACCGCGCAGTAAAGGTTCACGCCCCCCTTCGACGGCATCGACCCCGCGACCACCACCGAATAGGGCGGCACCTCGCCGTAGGTCACGTCACCGGTCTCGCGGTCCACGATCTTGGTCGATTTCCCGATGAAGACGCCCATTCCCAGCACGCTGCCCTGCCGCACGATGCAGCCCTCGACGACCTCGCTCCGCGCGCCGATGAAGCAGTCGTCCTCGATGATCGTCGGCCCCGCCTGCATCGGTTCCAGCACACCGCCGATGCCGACGCCGCCCGACAGGTGCACGTTGCGACCGATCTGCGCGCACGACCCGACCGTGGCCCAGCCGTCGACCATCGACCCCTCGTCCACATAGGCGCCGAGGTTGACGAAGGACGGCATCAGCACGACGCCCGGCGCGATATAGGCCGACTTGCGGACGATGCTGCCCGGCACGGCGCGAAAACCGGCCTCGCGCCAGCGGTTCTCGCCCCAGCCGTCGAACTTCGACGGCACCTTGTCCCACCAAGTCGCCGCCCCGTTCCCGCCCGGCACGACCGTCATGTCGTTCAGGCGGAACGACAGCAGCACCGCCTTCTTGGCCCACTGGTTGACGTGCCAGTCGTCGCCGCGCTTCTCGGCCACCCGCAACTCGCCGCGATCCAGCGCCTCGAGCGTGGCGTCCACCGCCTCGCGGACCTCGCCGCCGGTGGTGACGGTGATCGCGGCGCGGTCCTCCCACGCGGCTTCGATGGCGGATTCGAGCTGTTGGTTCGACATGGCGGCACTCCTCGCGGCGTTCCGACGTCCCTTACGCAAGGGGAGGGCGCCGCGCAACGATGCCGGACGCTAGTCGTCGAGATCCTGGCGCACATGCTCGTCGGCGAGCAGGCGGCGCGTCGCCTCGATCCGGTCGAAGGTGTCGTCGATCTCGAACCGAAGCTCGGGCGCGAACTTGATCGTCATGCCGTGCATCGTCAGGTGCCGGATCTCGCGCACGTTGCGGCGCAGCGCCTCGAGCGCCAGCTCGCGGTCGTCGCCCCCCAGCGGCAAGACATAGGCCGTCGCGACCCGAAGGTCGGGCGAGACCTTCACCTCGCCCACAGTGATCGACATGCCCGACAGATCCTCGTCGTGGACCTCGCCGCGCTGCAGGATCTCGGACAGGGTCCGGCGGATCAGCTCACCCACGCGCAACTGTCGCTGCGACGGGCCGGTGGATCTGGCGCGTGTCTTCTTCATCCCCCGCACCTAGGGCCTCGCGGCGTTTGCCGCAAGGCGGGCGGCACGGTATGGGGACACCGGAAACCGAAAGGACACGCGATGAACGGACCGGGGATCGTGGTGACGGGGGCGTCGGGCCGCATGGGGCGCATGGCGATCCGCGCCGTGCTCGACACGCCCGGCGCGCGCCTGTCGGGGGCCGTGGTGCGGCCCGGTCACGACTGGATCGGGCGCGACATCGGCGAGGTTCTGGGCGAGGCCCGGCTCGGCGTCACCGTCACCGACGACCCGCTCGAGGCGTTCGCGACCGCGCAGGCGATCATCGACTTCACCACGCCCGCGGCGACGGTGGCCCACGCCGCCTTGGCGGCCCAGGCGCGCGCGGTCCATGTCATCGGCACGACGGGCCTGTCGGACGCGGACCTCGCGCGGATCGGCGCCGCCGCGCGCCATGCGGTCATCGTGCGGGCGGGCAACTTCTCTCTCGGGGTGAACCTGCTGATCGGGCTGACGCGTCAGGTCGCCGCCGCGCTGGGCGAGGATTTCGACGTCGAGGTGCTCGAGGCGCATCACGGCGCCAAGCTCGACGCGCCGTCCGGCACCGCGCTGATGCTGGGCCAGGCGGCGGCCGAGGGGCGCGGCGTCACCCTGGCGGACGTGGCCGCCCACGACCGGACCGGCGCGCGGCGCCGCGGCGACATCGGCTTTGCCAGTTTGCGCGGCGGCGATATCGTCGGCGAACACGACGTCACCTTCGCGGGTGCGGGCGAACGGATCGTCCTGCGCCACATCGCGACCGATCGCGGCATCTTCGCGCGCGGTGCGGTGCGCGCCGCGATCTGGGGCCAGGACCGCGACCCCGGCGACTACGACATGCTCGACGTGCTGGGCATGGGCGGGGCAGGGTGAAACCGGACCGGGCCCGCCCACGTATCTGCCGGGAACCGGCAAGGAGGACGAGAAGATGAAGATGAAGACGATGACGATGGCGGCAATCGCCCTGACCCTCGGCGGCGCGGCCCACGCGCAGGGCCTGCAGCGCGTGAGCGATCAGGCCACGTTCGAGGCGGCCCTCGCGGGCAAGCAGTTGCGCCTCGGCCTGTTCGGGGTGGCCCTGACGGTCGGCACCGACGGCACGATCACCGGCCGCGCCACGGGCAGCGACGTAACCGGCACCTGGTCCTGGCAGGACGGGTTCTTCTGCCGCGAGATGATGTGGGGCGACACCGAGATCCCCTATGACTGCCAGTCGGTCGAAATCGGCGGCGGCCAGGTCCGCTTCGTGGCGGAACGGGGCGCGGGCGACGACGCGACGTTCAACCTGCGCTAGGGCGCGGCTCAGAAATCGACCGCGATGCCCTTCTTCTCCCAGTCGCCGTAGCGCACCGGCTCCGGTCCCGTGGGGCCGCCATGCTCCGGCGGCAGGTCGCGCGCGCGTTCGGCACGGCGGCGGTTCTCGGCCTCGGCCAGCGCGCGGCGGGCGGCGTCGGGCAGGTCTGCGTCGGTGGGCATCGGCGGGCTTCCTTGCGAGGGGACACCCTGTGATATACGGGCGCGGGAATGGGCATCAAGGGGCGGGACATGGCGCGGACGGACGGACAGGGGGTCGCGGCAAGACGCGCGGCCCTGCGTCTGCTCGGCGACGTCACGGGCCAGGCGCGCCCGATCCCCGAGGCGGTCGCGGCGGGCGCGTTCGACGGTCTGGACGCTGCGGACCGCGCGCGGGCACAGCGTCTTGCGACCGATGTCCTGCGGCAGTTCGACCGCCTCGACGCAGTCCTGAAACCTCACCTGTCGCGCAATCCCCCGCTTGCCGTGCGAAATGCGCTGCGCCTCGGCACGCTGGAACTGTCCGGGGGCGCGGCGGCGCATGGCGTGGTCGACACGCTCGTCGGAATCGTCGCGGGCGGCAAGCGGACGGGGGCGTTCAAGGGCCTCGTCAACGCCGTCCTGCGGAAGGTCGCGGCGGCGCCGCCTGACCTGACCGCCATGCCGGTCCCGCACCTGCCGCGCTGGCTTCGCACGCCACTGGTCGACGCCTGGGGCCAGCGGGCGGTGGCGGCGATGGAGGCGGTGCAGGTCACGCGCCCGCCGCTCGACCTGACCGCGAAGGGGGATGCCGCGACGCTGGCGGACACACTCGGCGGCACGCTCCTGCCCACCGGATCGGTGCGGCTGTCCGAGACCGCGCAGGTCTCGGCGCTGCCGGGCTACGACGCCGGCGACTGGTGGGTGCAGGACGCCGCCGCCGCCCTGCCGGTGCGGATGTTCGGCGATCTGGCGGGGCGGCGTGCGCTCGACCTTTGCGCGGCGCCCGGCGGCAAGACGATGCAGCTCGCCGCCGCCGGCGCGCATGTCACCGCCGTCGACGACAGCGCCCCGCGGATGGACCGGGTGACCCGCAACCTCGCCCGCACCGGCCTGCCCGCCGAGATCCGCATCGCCGACGCGTTCGGCGTGACCGGCGCGTGGGACGCGATCCTGCTCGACGCGCCGTGTTCGGCGACCGGCACGATCCGCCGCCATCCCGACCTGCCGCGCGCCCGCGACGGGTCGGGCTTCGCCGCGCTGATCGCGCAGCAGGCGCGCATGATCGACCACGCGCTGGCCCTTCTCGCGCCGGGCGGGCAGCTCGTGTTCTGCACCTGTTCGCTGCTTCCCGATGAGGGCGAGGTCCAGATCGAGGAGGCGCTGGTCCGCCATCCCGGCCTGCGCGTCCTGCCCGCCCTGCCCGACGGCGCCGATCCCGCCTGGCGGACGGAGGAGGGCGGTCTGCGCCTGCGCCCCGACACCTGGGCCGATCGCGGCGGTGTGGACGGCTTCTACATGGCCTGCCTCGCGCGGGACTGACGGCGTGACAGGGACGCCCGCGCGGGGTAGGCTGCGGCCCAAGACCAACGATGCGAAACGCATCAGCCGAGGCAGCAGACCCGTGGCCAGCGACACCACATGGACGGCGCGCCGCACGCGCGTGATGAACCGCGTGCACGCGCGGCTCGCCGGGCGGGGCCGGACGATGACGGCGTTCGTGTCCGCGCCCGAACCGCGCAGCACCGGCCGCGTCGCGCGCGGGCGACAGCTTCTCGCGGGCAACTTCCTTTTCGCCGGACGTCTGATCCAGGCGCCGGGCGCGTCAATCTGGGACGTCTGCGCCGACGATCCCGCCTTTGCCGCGGCCGTGCAGGGCTGCACCTGGCTCGACGATCTCGCGGCGGTCGGCGACGGCCGCGCGCGCGCGACGGCGCAGGCCTGGATCGCCGACTGGATCGCGCGGCACGACCGCGGCCGCGGGCCGGGCTGGACCCCCGACCTGACGGGACGCAGGCTCATCCGCTGGATCAACCACGCGCTGTTCGTGCTGCAGGGACAGGACCGCGACGCCTGCGACGCCTTCTACCGAAGCCTCGCGCGGCAGACCGATTTCCTGTCGCGCCGCTGGCACGCCGCCGCCCCCGGCCTGCCGCGGTTCGAGGCGCTGACCGGGCTGATCCACGCGGGCCTCTCGCTCGAGGGGCTCGACGCCGAGGTCGCGACCGCCACCGAGGCCCTCGCCCGCGAATGTGATACCCGGATCGGCCCCGATGGCGGCATCGACAGCCGCAACCCCGAAGAACTGCTCGAGATATTCACACTGCTGACCTGGGCGGCGCACGCTCTCGACCATGCCGGGCGCGCGCATGGCGCGGGGCACGAGGCGGCGATGCAGCGCATCGCTCCGGTCCTGCGCGCGTTGCGCCATTCCGACGGCGCGCTCGCGCGGTTCCACGGCGGCGGGCGCGGCCTCGAGGGGCGGCTCGACCGCGCGCTCGCCGATGCGGGCGTGCGGCGGACCGGCGGGCGCGACCTGAACATGGGATACCTGCGGCTGACGGCCGGCCGCACCAGCATCGTCGCCGACGCCGCCGCCCCGCCGCGTGGCCCCGACGGACACGCCGCGACCCTCGCGTTCGAACTGACCTCCGGGCGCAGGCCGCTGATCGTCAACTGCGGATCGGGCGCGTCCTTCGGCGCCGACTGGCGCCGCGCCGGGCGCGCCACACCCAGCCATTCGACCCTCGGGATCGACGGTCATTCGTCTTCACGGCTCGACGCGGCGGGCCGCATCGCCGACGGCACGCGCGAGGTGCTGTTCGAGCTGCACGAGATGCAGGGCGCCCTGCGCGCCGAGATCGCCCACGACGGCTGGCGGCGCACGCATGGCCTGACCCATGCCCGCACGCTCGATGTGTCGCTCGACGGGCGCACGCTGTCGGGCGAGGACATGCTGACCACGCTCGACGACGCCGATGCCGCACGCTTCGACGCCGCGTTCCATGCCGGCCCGCCCGACGGGATCGCGTTTTCCGTGCGCTTCCACCTGCACCCCGATGTCGACGCTTCTGTCGATCTCGGCGGGGCGGCGATCTCGCTGGGGCTGAAGTCCGGCGAGATCTGGATCCTCCGCGCCGAGGGCGCCGAACGGATGCGGCTCGAACCCTCGGTCTATCTCGAACGCGGGCGCCTGGCGCCGCGTGCCGCGACCCAGGTGGTTTTAACCGGCCGCGCGATGGCCTATGCGACGCGGGTACGCTGGACGCTGGCCAAGGCGCAGGGCACGCCGGATGGGGTGCGCGACACCGTGCCGCCGACACCGGACGAGTGAGGGAACCGCCATGCCTGCCGATACGCCAAAGATCACCCGCGCCCTCGTGTCGGTCTCCGACAAGACGGGACTGATCGACCTCGCCCGCGCGCTCACCAGTCGCGGGGTAGAGTTGCTGTCGACGGGCGGCACCGCCACCGCGCTACGCGAGGCGGGCCTGACGGTGCGCGACGTCTCCGACCTTACCGGCTTCCCCGAGATGATGGACGGTCGGGTCAAGACGCTGCACCCCCGCGTCCATGGCGGCCTTCTGGCGCTGCGCGACGACGCGGGCCACGTCGCCGCGATGGACGACCACGGGGTCGACCCGATCGACCTTCTCGTCGTGAACCTCTACCCGTTCGAGGCAACGGTCGCGCGCGGCGCGGGCCATGACGAGACGATCGAGAATATCGACATCGGCGGCCCCGCCATGATCCGCGCGGGCGCCAAGAACCACGCCCATGTCGCCGTCGTGGTCGATCCGCAGGACTACGCGGCACTTTTGGCCGAACTCGACGCGAATGACGGCGCCACGACGTGGCCGTTCCGGCGCGGCCTCGCGCAGACGGCCTATGCCCGCACCTCGGCCTATGATGCGATCGTGTCGCAATGGCTGGCCAAGGAGGCAGGTGTCGATGCCCCGCGCCGCATCACCTTCTCGGGCGAGCTGCGCCAGGAACTGCGCTACGGCGAGAACCCGCATCAGCGCGGCCTGTTCTACACGATGGGCACCGACCGTCCCGGCATCGCCACCGCGCGTCAGGTGCAGGGCAA
>Ga0115567_10004950_pt1 | contig 12949 bp, 13 predicted proteins | sample COGITO_mtgs_1204_2_FD_88679 | JGI IMG/M metagenome (GOLD analysis project Ga0115567, IMG submission 88679) | Pelagic marine microbial communities from North Sea - COGITO_mtgs_120412 | ecosystem: Environmental > Aquatic > Marine > Epipelagic | place: Germany:Helgoland, sampling site Kabeltonne...
CAACATCGGCCGCAAACTGTTCATTGCCATCAATGCGGTTGTAAAGTGCCGAAACCATGCCCCGCAATGCACCCGACAGGCGGCCGATTTCATCAGGACGAGCCGTCAGATCAGGAATACGGATGCGGCCGGGATTCATCTTGCGCGCATCCTTGCCCCGACCCAGTTCCGCAGCCGCCGCAAGATCAGCCAGCGGGTTGGCGATGGTGGACGCCAGAACAAGGCTCAATCCGATGCTGACCAGCGTCGCAATCACGAACATCTGAAGTACTTGTTCGCGTTCACCGCGCACAAGTTTGTCGATCTCGCCTGACGCGCTCGCGATGGCCACAGCACCGACTGTCGTCTCGCCCAGCTGGATCGGTGTGGCAACGGTAAAGAGCGTGCCACCCAGGTCGTCGAAATCCTTTTTGATCTGCGTACCGCTCGTGAAACTCTGCGAGATCAACGGTTTCAGGCGATCCTCAATGCTGCGTCCCTCTTGAGGATCACCGCCGAACGGAGAGGAAACCTTAGCCCAAACCCAGCTCAATCCATCGGTAAGCAGCGTCTTGTCCGAAGGTTTCGGCACACCATGCGCGCGCAGCGTTTCAAGTGACCCTTCGGACCGGTTGATCAGCTTACCATCAAGTCCGTAAACGAAAACCTCAATCCCACTGCGCAGGTCCAAGCCTTCAAGCGTGGCTTCGATATCCACAGGACCGCCAGTGAGGTTCACGGCAACGCCAGCAGGCAATTGCGCCTCAATCACGTCTGCGACCAGCTCCGCTTCGGACACAAGCGATGCCGCGCGCTGCACCGCGAGGCTGTCGCGGGAAGAATTCAAATAGAGAATGCCCGCGACCAGAACGTTCAAAGCGATCAAGTTGAACGTGATGATCTTGCGCGCCAGCGGCGAGGCCCGCAGCGAAAATAAACCACGACGTTCGCGCCGCGCTCTGATCTCATTTGGTGCAGCACTATCCGGCGCGACCCAATCATCGCCAAGAACAACGTCTCCGCCGGATCTTTGAGGTGTCAAATCGCGCACGATCTTCCTTTCGGCCAGCGCCATCAGGTCAGGTTACTCTTCGTTATACCTGTAGCCGATCCCGTAGAGTGTCTCAATCGCCGAGAATTCATCATCTGCTGTCCGCATCTTCTTGCGCAGGCGTTTGATGTGACTGTCGATCGTGCGATCGTCAACATAGACCTGATCGTCATAGGCTACATCCATCAGCTGATCGCGCGATTTGACGAAGCCGGGGCGTTGCGCCAACGCCTGCAACAGCAGGAATTCCGTGACGGTCAAGGACACGTCCTTGCCTTTCCAGGCAACAGCATGACGCAATGGGTCCATCCGCAGCTCGCCGCGTTCCATAACCTTGGTTTCTTCGGTGTCACCGACCACATCGCTTTCTACCGCATCCTGACGACGCAAAAGCGCGCGGATACGTTCAACCAGCAAACGCTGCGAAAACGGCTTTTTAACATAATCGTCAGCACCCATCCGAAGGCCGAGAACCTCGTCAATCTCATCGTCCTTGGACGTCAGAAAAATTACCGGCATCGCGGTTTTTTGGCGCAGACGCTGCAGCAGGTCCATTCCGTCCATCCGCGGCATTTTGATATCCAGAACGGCCATATCGGGCAAACGCTTGTTAAACGCGTCCAGTGCGGCCTGTCCATCATTGTATGTTTCGACCTCGAAACCTTCGGCTTCGAGAGTCATCGAGACTGACGTCAGGATATTCCTGTCGTCGTCGACCAACGCGATTTTTGACACTGCCTGTTTCCTTATGCTGCTCAATTTACGTTTCTTTTTTGCAATACTGATTGCGCCATTAAAGCAGCGAATCAATGCAAAACTGCGAATCACTCATCTGCTGGCAACCATTTCAGCCATAATTTGGTTAGGAATGGTTAAATTGCCGCACATTCACGTTAGGGGGCACCAGTGTTTCCAGACGACAATGCGGCCAACTTTGACGACATTGATGCCCAGTCGTGTCCCTTATCGGCAAAGAATGTCATGATGGCGCTAACTGTTAGCAAGCGGCCTATTCATCTGGCAAATCCTTGTGTTAAGAGGCCCCTAAACATTCCGCGCCAGCCCCTGTGACTGGCGAATTTCAAGATCACTCGCGCCGGGCCGCCTGCCCGCCTACAGGAGACATCACATGACGACAGGACGGGTAAACCCGAACTTCAGCCTCGAAGATCAGGGGATCAAAGGGCTCGGCGATGTCTATTATAACCTGATTGAACCCGCATTGCTTGAGACAGCGCTAAAGCGCGGCGAAGGTGAATTGGGCAAGGGTGGCGCGTTTCTGGTGAGCACCGGAAAGTTCACGGGCCGCTCGCCCAAGGACAAACATGTGGTCAAAACTGCGGACGTGGCGGACAACATCTGGTGGGAAAGCAATGCCGCGATGTCTCCCGAAGGATTTGATGCGCTTTATGCCGATATGCTGGCCCACATGCAGGGCCGCGACTATTTCGTGCAGGACCTGGTTGGCGGCGCTGATCCGAAACATGCGATCAACGTGCGCATGGTGACAGAGCTGGCATGGCACGGCCTGTTCATCCGCCACATGCTGCGCCGGCCCGACCGTGACGCGTTGGATGAATTCATTGCTGATTTCACTGTCATCAACTGCCCCAGTTTCTCGGCTGATCCGAAAAAGCACGACTGCCATTCTGAGACCGTCATTGCGATGAATTTCGAACGCAAGCTGATCCTCATCGGCGGCACCGAATACGCGGGCGAGAACAAGAAGTCCGTTTTCACCCTGCTGAACTACTTGTTGCCTGAAAAAGGCGTGATGCCGATGCACTGCTCGGCAAACCATGCACATGGCAATCCGGTTGATACTGCGATTTTCTTTGGCCTGTCGGGCACTGGCAAGACGACATTGTCCGCAGACCCCGACCGCACCCTTATTGGCGACGATGAACATGGCTGGTCCGATACCGGCACCTTCAACTTTGAGGGTGGCTGCTATGCCAAGACAATCAACCTGTCCGCGGAAGCAGAGCCGGAAATCTACGCGACGACCGCCAAATTCGGTACGGTGATCGAGAACATGGTCTATGACGAAGAGACCAAAGAACTTGATTTTGATGACGACAGCCTGACGGCCAACATGCGGTGCGCCTATCCGCTGCACTATATCTCCAACGCGTCAGCTAAAGCCGTCGGCGGCCATCCCAAGAACATCATCATGCTGACCTGCGATGCGTTCGGCGTCCTTCCCCCCATCGCGCGACTGACGCCGGCACAGGCGATGTACCACTTCCTTTCAGGCTTCACTTCCAAGGTTGCGGGCACAGAGCGGGGCGTCACAGAGCCCGAACCGACATTCTCCACCTGTTTCGGGGCACCTTTCATGCCACGACGCCCGGAGGTTTACGGCAACCTGTTGCGCGAAAAGATCGCCCAGCACGGGGCAACATGCTGGCTCGTCAACACCGGATGGACAGGTGGCGCTTATGGCACCGGCAGCCGGATGCCGATCAGGGCCACCCGTACATTGCTGACTGCCGCGCTTGACGGGTCACTGGCAGATGCGAAATTCCGCAAGGACGAAAGTTTTGGTTTCGACGTCCCGGTTTCCGTGGGCGGGGTTCCTGATATCCTGCTTGACCCCCGTCGCACATGGGACAAGCCTGACAGCTATGACCGTCAGGCTGCAAAACTGGTTGCGATGTTCTCTGATAATTTCCAGCAGTATCTGGATCACATCGACAATGATGTAAGAGCCGCCGCAATCGGCTGACGTTTGACCCTGTCGACGTGACACCAGAGCCGCAGGTCCGCCTGCGGCTCTTTTTTATGTCTCAGGCTGCCAGAGCCACCAGTTCGCGCAGCGGCATGTCGAGAATGAAACGGATGTCCTCGTTGCTCATGTAGACCATGAACCCCTCAAGTGGGTTTTCCTGCCCCCTGATAAACCAGCGCAGGCTGCCGGGTTCGGCGTGCATATAACCCTGCCGTTCTGCAAAACCTTTGAAGGCAACGGGTTTGGGCATAAAGCCGATGACGTGATCGGGTGACCAGCGCTGCATCGCCACCAGAAACGCATAGCGTCCCAGCACGCACGACAGGCCTGTGCCCCGATAACGCCCCGGTTCGCCACCCATCCAGACTTCACCATGATAAACAACCCGCCCCGAAATGCGCCGCGCACCCGGTCCCGGCCGATAGCGCGACCGCTTGAAGTCGATGTCCATTCCCGATGGCGGAAACTCACGGAATCCTCTGCGCAAATATTCGCCGAGAGATTTGTGATTGAGATCAAGGAGCCTCAGCGCTTGCGTATGCATGATTCTGTCTTCAGCGTCCCGGCCGACAACCCAGACGCCGTTCGTCTCATCAAGTACATGACGTTCAGGATCGAATGGTGCGCCGATCAAATGGTCTGGCCGCCCTTCGGCCAAAAGGGTCCTATACTCTTCAAAATCGGTGCCGATCGTTAATCGAACCGAGTTTCTATGCAGGATGTCCAAGCTCGCCGCCATAAAATGAGCGTCGTCGTTGGCGGTGTGAATCGTCATGGTCGTTCCCCTGAATTAGGTAGCAATACCTAATTATAGGGTAATTAATTGCCTAATGCTTCTGATTTAGTGAAACTGTCTCCACATCCATGATCAACTCGGTGGGCATTTGCGCCCCAGGTGTGCCGGAAATGACGATATCATTGTGCCGATCCACCACTGAAACCAACGCAAATGACCCATCCGGAAAGGTGCAGCCCAGCAAAAGGCGTGCATAACATATCTGAGTCAGCGTCGCTTCGGGACCACGCGGAATCTGCGTATAGATGTGATCCACACGCACGGCCCTGTCCCGTTCAACGTCATGAAACGGCTGGCTAAGCAGCCGGGCAAAGTCTTCGCCGCCGGGCAATTCCCCCAGAACCCGCCCAATGCTGCTACGGGCATTCGATTGACCGAACCATGTGACGTAAGACGACTGATCGCCAAGCTCTACACAGACCCAGCCGTTGGGTGAATTCCTGAACACCATCGCATAGGGGCGAAGGGGCAAAAAGTAGGGAGATTCCAATTCACCGTTGGACTCTGTCCACGCCCTGAGAGCGGCGGCAAGCAACGGGCGATCAGATCGCCATATGGAATTAAGTGGTTGCTGTTGTTGGAAAAAATCTCCGCCATTGGCGAACAGTAGTTTGAGCTGCGGCAATCCGTTTTGATGAACGACCTGTCCTCGCAGCCACACATTGCACCGCGCCAGAATATCTTGCGCCTCAGGTAACGCGTTGCCGCCAAGCTCAGTCAGTTGATAGCGCCGATCGTCGATAAAGAACAACGCGCCCCCCATCATTTCTTCAAGCTGCGAAATATGCCGCCGGACCGTTTGCCGGGTGCTGTTCAACTCGGTCACTGCATGGCTGAGATTCAACGTTTTTGCCAGCGTCGTGTATGAACGAATCATTTCATACAGCAAAGCAGGAGCCTGAGCAGTTACGGCCTGCGATAGTGGATCAGGGGTGTTCATTGGTTTATTCATGCACCCTCAATGGTAAACAAATCATCCACTAACACAACAGGAATAACTCATAACCCGTAAATTCTTCGCCTTAAAATGGAAAAATCTAGATAATTGATCGAAATTGAGATTCTGGGATCAATAAGGGAGCTTACAATCAGAGGTTCCTAGTACATGTCCCATCCTGTAGACGTCCACGTTGGTCGCAAATTAAAACAAATCCGCACACTGCGTCGCATGTCTCAGACAGACGTCGCCCGCAAACTCGATCTGTCTTTCCAGCAGATACAGAAATACGAGATCGGGTCGAACCGTGTCGCCGCCAGTCGGCTGTTCGAGCTTGCACAATTGTTTGACGTGTCGCCCGCCTACTTTTTCGAAGGGCTGCATGACAACACCAACGACGCGCCATGTCGCGATCCCGGTATGGAGATTGTGACTGCAATTGCTTCCATAAAGGACGACGCTTTAAAGTCGCGCATCGTCACCTTTATCGAAGACGTTTCCGGTATGACGGTCGCGCGTCAGGTATAGTCATCCCGTTACGCCGCGCCTGACCAGATTCGCACCGGCGATCAGCAGAACAAACAGCGTCGCGCGTCGAAAGGTGGCCTGCTCAAATCGGTCCATAACCTTGGACCCGGCCCACATGCCCAATGCGCCCGGTAGAATCATTGCGGCCGAAAAGGTCCACGTCTCCGCCCGCAATACCCCGGACCCGATATGCGCGCCGGCCAATACCACCGCCCCGAGTCCGTAGATCACGCCTTGCACCCGCATCTGGTCGTTTTTGGGCGTATCCAGCGCCGTGAGATAAGCGACCGTCGGCGGCCCCCAAATGCCCGAAATCCCGCCAAGCGCTCCCGCAAAGGCACCGATAACGGCCTCAATTCTATTGGACCGCTCGGACAATCGAAAGCGGTAGCCGGTGAGCATCAGCAGAGCAAACAGCAAAACCGGCACCCCGATTAACAGTAACATCGCCCGATCCGGCAAAACCCGCACGAATTGCGCTGCCAGTACCAGCGTCACGCCGCCACAGACAAGAAAAACGGCGAATCGCCTGGTCGATTGCCATGCCGCCACCAGACCTTGCCGCAGCGCCTGAATAACATTCATTACCAGCGTAGGCAGGATCAGCCCGGCCAAGGCAAGTTCAGGCGAAATGAACAATGTCAGGCCAGAGATGAACAACAACGGCATGGCGAATCCCACGACACCCTTCACGAATCCGGCCACAAGGCCGACAAGCCCGGCAAGCATCACCTCCTGAAGGCTAAGTAGTGGAAAAATTGCATCCATGGCTCTACATAGCACTCTGCGATTTTGCTGCACTGCAAAAATCACGCGCAATTATCGACCAAGATGCCGCAGGAAAACGTATCTTTGTTGCGCTGCACCTGCAAAAAGATTATCCACCCCCAAGCGATCAGAAGGACACGAAACATGGCACATGATGGGCACTTGAACATGGAAACAGATACCGTTCTGGAGGACCTGCTGATGCTGACCGGCGCTGCCATCGCGCCTGTCGATGCTGTGCTTGTCCGGGCCACTGAAACTGTGCGCGAACTGGTCTCTGAAGGCGGCCGCGTGTCGGCAACCCTGATCGAAGCGCATCAAACCGCCGCCCATGGCCTTGCGTGGCTCGCCACCTACTCCCAATCCCTGCACCAAATGCAGGCATGGGCCGAACGGCTGAATGCTGATGGTAAGTTCGGCGAGACAGAACAGCTGATCCACCAGATCGCCTTCGGGGAATATCTCTGGCAGATTTACGGCGGCATCCAGATGAATCAGGGCGAAGTCCTGCGCCTTCAGGATATGGGCCTGGCACAGGACGATCAGCGCGGACTGATGGATCCGGCAATCATGACGCTGACGCAAGGCGGCAACACCCAAGCCGCGCGTGTCCGTTTGGTCGCGCTCATGCAAGAGCACAGTGCCGATATCACCGTGGGGAAAACCGGTCTCGACGAAGAACTTGAGATGATTCGCGAACAATTCCGCCGCTATGCATTGGAAAAAGTCGAACCCTTTGCCCACGAATGGCACCTCAAGGATGAATTGATCCCGATGGAGATCATTCAGGAACTGGCCGAAATGGGTGTCTTCGGCCTGACGATCCCAGAGGAATTCGGCGGCCTCGGCCTGTCCAAAGCGTCGATGTGCGTCGTCTCCGAAGAATTGTCGCGCGGATATATCGGTGTCGGCTCGCTCGGCACCCGCTCGGAAATCGCGGCAGAGCTGATCATCGCGGGTGGCACGGACGCGCAAAAGGAAAAGTGGCTGCCACGTATTGCCAGCGCCGAAACGCTGCCAACGGCGGTCTTTACCGAACCCAACACCGGCTCTGACCTCGGCTCCCTGCGCACGCGTGCGGTCAAGGAGGGTGAGAACTATACCGTCACCGGCAACAAAACGTGGATCACCCACGCAGCGCGCACCCATGTGATGACCTTGCTCGCCCGGACGGACCCTGAGACGACCGATTACAAGGGGCTGTCGATGTTTCTGGCCGAGAAAACGCCCGGCGATGATGCCAATCCCTTTCCCACCGACGGCATGTCAGGCGGCGAGATCGAAGTGCTCGGCTATCGCGGGATGAAAGAATATGAACTGGCCTTTGACGGCTTCAAGGTCGACGGCGCGAACCTGCTTGGCGGGGAAGAAGGCAAAGGCTTCAAACAGTTGATGGAGACGTTCGAATCCGCCCGCATCCAGACCGCCGCGCGCGCCATTGGTGTGGCACAGTCAGCACTCGATATCTCCATGCAATACGCGATTGACCGCAAGCAATTCGGAAAGTCGCTGATCGAATTCCCCCGCGTCGCTTCCAAATTGGCGATGATGGCCGTTGAAATCATGATCGCGCGCCAGCTTACCTATTTCTCGGCTTTTGAAAAAGACGAAGGCCGCCGCTGCGACGTCGAGGCTGGCATGGCCAAGCTGTTGGGTGCCCGTGTGGCATGGGCCGCCGCCGATAACGGTTTGCAAATCCACGGCGGCAACGGTTTCGCGCTGGAATACAAAATCAGCCGTGTCCTGTGTGATGCGCGCATCCTCAACATCTTTGAAGGTGCCGCAGAAATTCAGGCCCAGGTCATCGCCCGCCGTCTTCTGGCCTGAGCAACCTGCCGCCGTCGCGTCAAATCGTCCCCTTGTGGGGGGCGATCAACCGCCTTAACTCCGATGCATGAGCACGCAGCGTTTAACACCTGAAAAATGGATTACCGCCGGGTTTGAAACCCTGCAAAGCCTTGGGCCCAAGGCGTTGGCTGCGGAACCTCTGGCCCGTCAGCTTGGTGCAACCAAGGGATCATTCTACTGGCATTTCAAGGATGTACCGGCATTCCACGAGGCGCTTTTGCGGCAATGGCAAGCGCAGGCGCTGGCCAGCGTTATGGACCTGTTGCGCGATGACGGCTCTGCTGACAAACGGCTTCGCCAGTTTGGTCGCAACATTCTGAGTGATCCAAGCGAATCCGCGCTGAGGGTGTGGTCACAATCGGCCCCCGATGTCGCGGCAACACTTGCCGAAGTTGATGCCGAGCGTCTGAAATATCTCCGCCATCTTCTGGGCCAGCTCGGCCTGCGCAACCCAGATTTTGCCCGTGCATTGCTTGCCTGTTTGATCGGTTTGCCACAGCTGACCGCCGACACGCCGCGTATCGCAGCCTATGATGCGCTGGTGGATACGGTTCAGGCACTGTCATGAAAGTCGTTGCCGCAACCCTGGCGGCAATCGCGCTGATTACCGGGTGCCAAGGCGATGAAACGCTGCGCGCGTATGGTGCTGCCGACCGGATCTGGACCCTGAAAGAGCTGGACGGCGCGCCCTTTACCGCCTCCGCCACGCTTACCTTTCCTCAGGTGGGCGAAATTGCGGGCGTTGCCCCCTGCAATGGCTACAGCGCCACCATGACCGCGCCCTATCCGTGGTTCGAGGCAGGCCCGATCGCAGCAACCCGCCGCAGCTGTCCCGATCTTGCCGCAGAAACCGCATTTCTAAAAGCATTGACCGAGGCCACTTTGGCCGAGGTCGCGGATGACACACTGATCCTGTCAAACCCCGATGGCCTTACTATGGTGTTCGGCGCATCCGACTGAACAATTCCACATAACGCGCCCGCGCATCGGGCAAGGGACGGTTCCCAAGGCCCTGCGCCAGATGGGTTTCCAGAAAATAGCCCGTCGTCCTGAAAGCCTGCGCGATTTCAGTGTCTTGCGACGTCCCCTCGCCGCGCATAACGGCAGGCAATGGCAACATCCGATCCGCCCATTCGCCGGCCCCTTCCCGTGACACCGCCCGCCCCGATTTCGGCGAGACGTAGATCAACCCGTCCGTCGCCCCGGTCACTGCGCAAATACCAAGATCCAGCGCGTATCCCATGTCCCGCAGCAATGCCATTTCCCAACGCAGATACGCCAGCGGCCAAACGTCCCCCTGATCCAGCAGATCAAGCAGCATTTCCGTTTGGCGATAAAGCTCCGCATGCGCCTCACGCTCCGGCAGACAAAACGACAGCAAGCCCGTAACAGCGTTCAGTCCCGCCAACGCCAAACGATCCTCCATGGCCACCGCCGCGCGGCTGCGCACAGGTTCCACTTGAAACGCGCCGATATGATCTTCCAGCCGCGCCCGCCAAATCACGTCCAGCTGCGCGCCCGGCTGCAAGACCGGTGCAATCTTGCGGCTGGTGCCACCGCGCACGACGCCTGCATGACGGCCCTGCGTCGGGGTAAACACCTCGATAATCATCGACGTCTCGCCATGCCGCCGCGCGCTCAGCAAGATGCCCTGATCCCGCCATTCCTTCACGCGAGGCCGTCCTCGTCCAGCAGATGCCGCCCCGCGCGGTCCTCCACCTCGATCACCCACAGATCCGAATCAAACCCGCGTTGCCGCGCAACGGCTCCGTCAACTTCACGCTCAGCACCGGCGGCCAATTCAACCCAACGCCGCTCCCCGCTCATCAGGTCGAAAGACCGCTGAAACAGCACCGCCTGACCATTCAGCGTCGCCAGCTTTACCAGCACCGCGCCACCGGTATCATCCCCGTGCGCAACCACAAATGCCGGAATATCCTGCAACCGCAACCGCGCGAGATACGCGTCGACCCAAAAGCGCGCCGTCAGACGGGGCACGACATCGCCCGATTCATTGGCCTCAAATTACGCCCTTTTGGCGTCCCATTTGCCAAAACATCACCCGTTGCCATCTTTGAAATCCAGCCCCATCTCGGTGTAACGCTCTGCCTCGTCCAGCCAGTTGGGCCGCACTTTGACCTGCAAGAACAGATGCACGCGTCGCCCCAGAAACTCTTCCAATTCCTCGCGCGCCGCCTTGGACACCGACTTGATCGTTTCGCCCTTGTTGCCCAGCACGATACCCTTATGCCCGTCACGGATCACATAGATCAGCTGGTCAATCCGCGCCGTTCCATCCTTGCGCTCTTCCCAATTCTCCGTCTCCACCGTCAACTGATAGGGCAATTCCTGATGCAGTCGCAGCGTCAGTTTTTCGCGCGTCATTTCCGCGGCGATCATCCGCATCGGCAGATCGGCGATTTGATCCTCTGGATAAAGCCACGGTCCTTCCGGCACCTGCCCTGCCAGCCAACCGCGCAAGGCATCCACGCCATGCCCGCGCTCTGCCGAGATCATGAACGTCTCGACGAACGGATAACGCGCATTCATGTCTTGGCTAAGACCCAGCAACACAGGGGCCTCCACCCGGTCGATCTTGTTGATGGCCAGCGCCACCTTGCGGCCCTGCCCCACTTCGGCCAGTTGCTCAAGCACCCGCTCGACACCTTCCGTCACACCGCGATGCGCCTCGATCAGCAGGACCACGATATCCGCATCCGCCGCCCCGCTCCATGCGGCGGCGACCATCGCGCGATCAAGCCTGCGGCGCGGCGTGAACAGGCCGGGCGTGTCCACGAACACCAATTGCGCTTCGCCCTCCATCGCCACGCCGCGAATACGTGCGCGCGTCGTCTGGACCTTATGCGTCACAATAGACACTTTTGCGCCCACCATCCGGTTGAGCAGGGTGGATTTACCGGCGTTCGGTTCTCCAATGAGGGCGATAAAGCCCGCGCGCGTGCTCATGTTTCAGTCTCCAATATCGCCAGCAGCGCTTGTGCGGCACTTTGTTCGGCGTTGCGTTTCGATCCTGCAGTTGCCTCGGCGCGCTTGCCTGTGCTCAGCTCTGCCGCGATGGTAAAAACCGGTGCGTGGTCAGGGCCGCTGCGTTTGACGGTCACATACTCCGGTGGCAACAACCCCCGCGCCTGTGCCCATTCCTGCAAGGCAGTCTTGGCATCGCGCGCATCTTCCTCAACGGATGTGATCCGATCCGCCCATAGCCGCAGGACCAGTGCGCGGGCCCGATCAAACCCGCCGTCCAGATATACCGCCGCAATCACAGCTTCGATGGCATCACCCAACAGCGCCTGCTTGCGCCGCCCGCCTGACAACATCTCCGAACGTCCCAACCGCAACACCGCACCGATATCAATCTGACGGGCTACATCCGCACAGGTTTCCTTGCGCACCAACGCGTTGAATCGCGGGGCCAGCTGCCCTTCTGTGGCAGTCACGTCACGCGACAGCAGCGCCTCTGCCATCACCAGACCCAGAACCCGGTCGCCCAGAAACTCCAGCCGCTGATTGTCATCCCGGTTGGCCGAAGACATCGACGCGTGCGTCACGGCCTGGCTCAGATGGGCGGGGTCCGCAAAACGATACCCCAACCGGCCCTCAAAGGCTCTGAGCTCGGCCGACAGCTTCACCGTACCGCTTTGAAGAAACGGTCGCTGCGCCATGTCCAGAAAAACAGCATGGATCGGCCCGCAGAGCTGAACATGATTCGATCCGCGCGCCCGATCAGGTTTTCATACGGCACGAATCCGACGCCGCCTGCCTGCTGTGCCAAACGGCTGTCAGCAGAGTTGTCGCGGTTGTCCCCCATGAAAAAATACTGCCCCTTGGGAACCGTATAGATGCCGGTATTGTCAGAGCCTTGGTTGCCAATATTGAGGATCGGATGCGAGACGCCCCCGGGCAATGTTTCGATCTGACGTTCCTTGATACAGGTTCCGCCCTGCCCCACAGCACCGTTGGCGCACCGCGGACGCAGTCCTTGCGGGCCCTGCAACTCCATCAACTCGGTGAAATCTCCGGCGTCTTCCAGCTTTACGGCCTCGCCGTTGATCGACAACACGCCGCGCGTGACTTGCACCGTATCACCGGGCAGGCCGATCAGACGTTTGATATAGTCACTGCCCGAAACCGGATGACGGAACACCACGACATCGCCACGCTCAGGCTGGCCACCCCACAGACGCGTGTTGTCACCATCGAAAACGCCACACAGCTTTTCCGCATCCAGCCCCACAAACGGAATCGACGGACAGGACGCGTAGGAATAGCCGTACGCCATCTTGTTCACGA